>Ga0207421_10000191_pt1 | contig 75308 bp, 70 predicted proteins | sample SodLakKL_010_SED_4_FD_187542 | JGI IMG/M metagenome (GOLD analysis project Ga0207421, IMG submission 187542) | Alkaline sediment microbial communities from Lake Tanatar, Kulunda Steppe, Russia - 8KL_010_SED (SPAdes) (version 2) | ecosystem: Environmental > Aquatic > Non-marine Saline and... | reverse complement strand
CGGGATAGACCAAAAGCAAAGTCAGTTTGGAAGGTAGTCATATGAACTACCAGGAATCCTCGTTGATGAACGAAGTGAATCGGCGGGGAGGAGGTCAAATCTGAATCATTAAAACCCATCCACCAGAAATTATCATTTTCCAGATGGGGCTCAATAATTCTGCGTTGTATCTCATTTTCAATCCTTTTGCTTAGATAAATACTTATTTCATCAAAACGGGTTTTGAGAAAATAATAAATCCAGCTTATAAAGGCTCCTGTACCACCGGCACTAAGATCAATATACTGTCTTTTAATATTGGGATGGGGGAGTAAATCCTGTTCCTCATATGGGGCCTGATTAATATGCCAGGGGGGAACCCAGGTTGTCTCTTCAACTATACACCAGATTCCATTAATAATCTGTTCTAAAAATCGTCCTTCATCTTGAACACATTCAGCCATCACCAGGGCTCCCAGGACATTTCTCCTTTTGCGATATGGTTTACTGTATTTTTCTCTGCTTCCCGTGTGAAAATAATCCATGTACTCAGCAGCTCTGAGGGGAGGCCAGTCAAAATCTAAATACTTCTCCCCTTTTTTAACTAATTTATCCTTCATTTCAGAAGATAAATTATTCCAGCCCTCTCTATCTTCTATTTTGGGGTATGGTCTGAATTTTCCCTGTGCTAAAATATTCTTTTTAATTTTATTCTTGCTTAGATTAAAAGAAAACACGGTTAATTTCATCACCCTTCCTCTTGCTTTATTTTTGTTATTGATTTTGAACTCATTAAAAAAGTAATTCCTTTTTGTTATAATTAAGACCGCAAAGGGAAAATAAAAAACCGGTTATATTCTAATCACAGGTATATTGATATAGCCAAAATAAAATGGAGAGTGGCCAGAATTATTGTAATCACAGCCAGCCGCTTATGATATTTAACATGAATTATGACTATCCTTCTGCGGGTTAAAAACATCGTAGAAGCTGTGGCCAGAAGGAAAATATAGGTAAGGATGCCCAGATAACCGGCCACCGGCAGACCCCAGATCATATGATAGCCTATATTTTGAATCAGCTCCATCATATATCCTCTCCTTTTTTAAAGTTCTATTTCAATTGTTGTTCTCTGCGAATGACGCTGCAAAAAACTATCTGAGCTGTTATGATAGCTTAGTATAATAGTATACTCTTCTCCCTGCTGTAAATCATAACGGGATTCTGGGCCAAGGGGAATAACAAATTCTATCCGGGACCTCTCGTCGGTTCTTTCCCCGGCTGAATTTTCAATATAGGTTTCATCAATTTGCTCATGAGCAGTAGGACCTGTTCCATAATGTTCTTCAAGGATAAAATTTCCATTCTCAAAACCGGCGATTATAATCTCTGCATCAGCCATTCTATTTGTAGGTTCAAATCCTATAGCCAGCCAACCACTACCCGGGCTTTTAAGAACCACATATAGCTCATCTTCTTCTGAAGAAAATTCCCAGAACAACTCCATATCAATGTCTGCAATAATGTGATTGTTATAAACCAGCTCAGCAATCAATTCACTATCTAAGGTGACCTCATTCTCGACCGGTTCGGGTTCATCTGCTGTTTCCTCACAGCCGGCAATAAGTAAAAAGATGATAAACAGTACAAATAATAAACCGGAAATTTTTTTAATTAACATTTTTACCTCCTTTTTCATCTAGCCTGAATATTTATCCATAATTTTAAAAAGAGAGTTAAATAAAGGCTGTCTGAATTGTCTTTTAGACACTCCTGTCCTGCTAAATATTATCTCTTATTTACATTATTTATTATTTTTTGCTTTTTCTTAAAAACAGTGGTTATTTTATAATTTCCGAAAAAAGAATTTATACCTGCTGATATTTTTAAAAATAGCAAATAAAGTTTTTCCGAATTTATTTTGGCAGTTTTTTATAAGATAAATGTATAAAAAACCCCTGTAATTCATTAATTGATTTTTTAGGTTAATAAGAGATTATTCGGTATATCAATCTTTTAGTTTTGAAATTAAAAAACCGCCCCGATAGTAACAATTCTAAGAGCGGTTTTGATTATACATGACAAATCAAAAAAGATGCTGTAATTTGCTTAATTATAATTCATGAAAATCTCAACAATCTCCTCTTTTGCCGGATGCTGATATATTGTGCCAAATTCAAGTCCGGTCATTAAAATATTACCATTTACAACTGCGGGCATCGGAAAACCCATGATATCAAATTTTCCGGTCTCCTGGACCTGCTGTAAACTTTTCAGTACATCGGGAGCAGCAGTTTCCGGATCAAATAAATACAGTTCAACTTCCTCGCCCATTATATCAAGTCCAAAACCGGCCACTGCACCCATCATATCGTAAAATCGCGGACTTCGTTCTCCAACTTCCAGGCCCTGATCTTTAAAATATTCCACCAGACCTGCCAGAACTAACAGAGGAGCATCTTCCTCTGCCCTTACCACCCCTGATAAATCCCCATCCTCAGAAAAATTGATCAATTCAATATAATATTTAATATCATTGACCGCAAAATCATCTTCAAAATCATCCCAGAGACTTCTGAAATTTACCATAAGAGGTAACAGAAGGTCCGGTCTTACACTAAATTCAATTACCACCTCATCACCATGGCCCATTCTGACCAGATAACCTTCCACTCCCCCATATTCTTTCATTTCGGGAATGTTTAAAATAACTTCTTCAAATTGCTCATCTTCTTTTAACTCCCAGCCCACTTCAAACTGATCTCCATACATAGCTGTAAAAATAGCCGCCATAGAAAAAGTTGCTGAAAACATATCCCTCATTTCTCCCGGTAGAGTATTCTCCAGCTCTGTCCCAATGTTATTTACTATTTCCCAGGGATTGTCTTTCCAGCCCATTGCCCTTGTTGAAATATGATGTTCTCCAAATTCCCCCTCAATAATAACCTCAATAACCCCGTGTTCTATTTCTAGAATTAAAAAATCCAGCACCCCGGCTGTAACCTCGCCTTCTCTTTTGGCTTCTATGCTGTAGGTAAAATGCTGACCCTGTTCAATCTGAACCATCCTTAACCCGGGGAACATATCTGCAAAAAAGTCCTGAGCATTCAGTGCTGGTGTTTGCAGAAATATAATAGAACACACAAAAAAGAATACCATAAATGTTGACAGCACGGCTTTTTTTTGCATTTTCTTTCCTCCTTATTGTGTTCCTGGATGTCAAAACCAGTAACTCTTTTTTCTTCTTTTTTCCTGCCCCACAATGGTTTTGCTGACTTTATGCCCTCCTTTTTGTAAATAACTGTTATTATAAAGTTATAAAAAAAGTTTGCATACAGTATTTTGTTTTTCCAAAATTGCAAATATTTATCCTGTAAAGTAATTATATCACAATTATACCCTTTATCAGTCACAATTCACTTAGATCTGAGAATTTTTTCAGTCATAATTATACAAACAAACTTTGGTATAGTATTTCATATAGTGATATCATCCTTAATATTCTCAAAAGTAGCCGGCCCAATACCGGAAACTTCTTTTATTTCTTCTATAGTATCAAATCCCCCCTGCTCTTTTCTATATTCGATTATATTTTCCGCATAGGCAGGTCCTATACCCTGCAGCTTCTGCAGTGTTTCAGCTGAAGCTTTATTTATATTAATTTTTTTAATTTCCTGTTCTGCTGGTTCTTTCGGCGGAGCCCGGGAATCTGCTTCTCTGCTTACCATAACTTCATGGTCCCTGCCATCAGTTTTTATTACAATATCCCCATGCAGATCGGTTCTATAAACATCCACCCCACTGTTCTTCAGAGCTCGCAGCACTTCTTCATCTGGATGACCATAACGGTTATCCTCCCCGGCCATAATCACTGCTGTTTGGGGCTTAACTTCTTTTAAGAAAAAATCATTGGTGGAGGTGGCACTCCCGTGGTGGGAGACCTTGAGAACGGTAGAATCAATTTTATGATCAATGTTCTCCACTATTTCTTTTTCGGCCCTGTATTCCGCATCTCCCGTAAATAAAAATGACACATCCCCATATACCAGATGTAATACCACTGAAGCATTATTAAGACTGTAGTCATTTACATCTATCTTTGGGGAAGGATGAAGTACTTTGAAATTTAGATCTCCTAAATTAATTATATCTCCCCGGCGTGGAGCAGCAAAGGGGATCTCCTGCTCATCAATAAGGCGTAAATAATTTTCATAGGTCCGGGTAGTGTGAACCCTGCCACTGCCATATACCTGAGCCACCTCAAAGTTATTCAAAACATCATCCAGACCACCTACATGGTCAGCATGTGGATGAGTGGAAACCAGTACATCAATAAGATCCACATCCTGCTGATTCAAGTAGCTGACAACCTTCTCACCCACCCAGTTCCAGCGATCTCCACCATCAATTAACATGTTTTTTTCAGTATACTGGATTAATATGGAGTCTCCCTGCCCCACATCAATAAAATGCACCCTCAGCTCGGCTAAAACATTATCATGAAAAATAATTCCAGTGGCTAATGAAAGAATAAACCCAAGTAGAATCAATATTTTAATACATCTGTTATTAATTCTCTGCATTACTATCCTCCCCCATCAGCTGAGCTGCTTTAATTTTTATTATTTTTTTAGTTTTTTGATAATTATTTCCGGAATAAAATATGAAAAAACATTTTAAGTCTTTTTTGGGCTATTTTAAAAATAAAACTTTCAATACATTATAAAATTTCGATACATATATACTTTTTCCTGCAAATATTGACAATTTTTATTATATAATATGTATAATTATTGTAATACTTTATTTTTCTATATCAATCTTCTATTTAAACTCAAAACCCGGATCATTCTTAAAACTTTTGGGCTCCGGAGCTTAAATGTTTATCAAAAAGGGCTATTCTGACATAAAAAAATCCCGGATTTCTCCGGGATCTGAGCCAGGTTATTTTTATCAGATTAATTTTTTATTTTAGTTATTTTAGCAAAATCTTTGCCTAAAAACTCTTTTCATATCCAGAATTTTAGAGGAACAGATTCATTATTCAGATTTCGGTGCTCCTTAATCAATCAGCCCTATTTTATAATTTGACACTCCCGGACAGAAAATAACCTCACTTAGGCAAAATACGGGTTTAAAGATCACCACCCCGGGTAATCATTTTCCGTCTGATAGTTTCTCCTTTTATCTTCACTGTATTTTTTGCTTATTGTAATTTTAATCTGACAGTTTTTATTTCAAAAGGACTAAATTCTAATTCCAGTTTGCCCTCAGTACATTTTATCTCTTTTTCCTTTTTTTCCAGCATATTGGTTTCAAAAGCTTTTTCAGCTGCAAGCTCAGTACTCAGCTGACATTTTGTATGAGCTTTTTGGGCTTCATACATACGAACAATTAGATCACCTGATTCATCTTCTGCTTTTTTAACAGTTTCCAGTATAATATTATTTTGATTTACGTTAAAGACAGATTTTTTATCACAGGTTCCATTCACCTGAGGAACTGGAGTGTTTAGATCATATGCTTCTTCAATTACTCCACTGTCTTGAAAATCTCCAGCCCACATATAAATGGAATAGGTGAATTTTTGTATCCCTTTATCAGCATTCATATCCGGAGCAATTGGAGCTTTGAGAAGAGTTAGATTTATACTGCTGTCATCAACACTTAAACCATATTTAGAATCATTTAAAACAGCAAAACCACGATTAGCCTCAGTTAAAGCAGTCCATTTTTGATTGCATATTTCGTACTGATCTTTGTCATGAGGAGTTGAATTATGGGTGGGCCGCTTTATGTGTCCAAATTGTATTTCTGAAATAGCTTCCCGGGAAAATATATTAACCGGAAAGTTTACTTTTAACAGCTTATGATCTTCCTGCCAGTCAATTCTGGTTTCAAAATCAACTCTTTTACTCTCCCGACCCAGGATTATTTTTTGGACCAGCTTAGAATTATTCAGCCTGCGGCTAACTTCAATTACAGCTGCCAGAGGACCATTATTAACAACCTCAATTTCTGCTTTACCGGTTAAAGATAAAGGTGTCTTTTGATACATACTGTCTATATCCCAGGCATCAAAATTGCCCGGTACATCCTTATACATCTTCCAGTTATTGCATTTTCCTTCAGCATATTCATAATCATTTTCTTTGTCATAAATACTGGTCAGGTTCCCTTTATCATCAAATTCAATTCTTATATATTTATTTTCCAGAAGATTCTTTTCTGCTGTTAATTCTGAATCTATATCCATTTTTGCTGCCGGTGTAATTGTTAACCATCCACAGGCCGGTAATTCAATCTCAGCAATATGCTGGCCATCAACTTCCTGAACAGCTGAAAATTGACCATCAGCTGTTTTTACTGCCGGAATGTTTTCCGGCACTTTAACAAATGTTTTTCTCGGCCAGGATAGTGAATTAAAATAAGTTATTCCTGAATCATCTTCAGTTAACTTCTCTAAGGCCTCTCTGGTTAATGATTTTGTCCTGTTTAATATTTCTTCATAATCTTTTTCCGCCTCATCATAAACCCTGGCAATTGAAGAACCGGGTAATATATCATGAAATTGATTCAGAAGAACTTTTTTCCAGCAGTCCTCCAATTCGGAATAAGGATAATTTGTTTGCTCCATGCTGCTGGATATACTGTTCCACATTTCTGCCTCTCTTAGTGCAAATTCACTTTTTCGGTTTCCCTTTTTAGTTTTGGCCTGTGAGGTATATGTTCCCCGGTGAGCCTGGAAGTAAAGTTCCCCTTTATAACAATTCTCTGGAGGATCTTCTTCCATTTTTTCAAAAAAGTCCTGAGGATGAGACATCCCGGTTTTAGGAACCCCCTGCAGATCATCTGTCCTGCGCAAATATTCCAGATGATCTCTGGTAGGTCCACCCCCTCCATCTCCCCAGCCAAAGGGATAAAGTCGATTATTTACTTTTTCTTTCTGATTTCTGTTCTGCCAGTGATTAATTAAAGATTGAGGATCAGTCTGAGCATTATAATCATTAAATATGTGGGCCAGAATCCGGGAACCATCTATTCCCTCCCAGACAAAATGGCTGTAAGGAAAGGTCTGGCGAGCTTTATAGGACCAGAGGATTTTCTGAGTTGCAAAATAGTCAACTTCACAGCCCTCCATAATCTGCGGCATAGCACCTGAATAGCCAAAAACATCCGGCAGCCAGCAGAACCTGGAGTCGATACCAAACTCTTCTCGAAAATATTTTTTCCCATAAAGGAACTGACGAACTAAACTTTCTCCCCCGGATAAATTGGTATCAGCTTCTACCCACATAGCTCCCTCAGGAATGAATTGGCCTCTATTTACAGCTTTTTTAATTTTTTTAAATAGCTGAGGATACTTTTCTTTTACCATTTCGTATAAATAGGGCTGACTCTGCAAAAATTTATATTCCGGATATTGTTTCATTAAATTAAGCTGAGAAGAATAAGTACGCAGGGCTTTATGTTCCGTTTCAGCTATTGGCCACAACCAGGCAATATCCAGATGGGCATGCCCAAAAGTATACATCCGGGGTGCTGTTGAACCATTTACACACTCCAATAACGGCTTTAATCTCTCTCTACCTTTTTGAACGGTTTCTATTCTTTGGTTATAGGGTAGCTCTAAATCCACAATTGTTGTAAAATCTTTAAGCCCTTCATCTATTTCACTAACCCGGAGGGATTCAGAATTTATATTCTCCCGAACCTGAAACAAAGTTTCCACATCCAGCCAGAGCTGATAAACCTCTTCAGCCCAGATACCAAAAGTTGTTGCACCTACCTCAGTCTGGCGGGCAGGAGGCTCAGGAACTGATTCCCTTTCCGGGGGTACCGGTCCAGTACTGGCCACCCTGGGGCCATGACCGGCATAACTTTCAATTAAAAGATCGAACTTTTCTCCGGGATCGGCTTTTTCTGTTAAAGGAATTTGATCTCTTATATCATACCTTTTTCTCAGTGAATCTTTAACTGCCATTCCTTTAGCTTCTCCATTTATAAAAACAGCACTTTCACCACCGGTGTCAATCTGGAGGACAATTTTTTTGCCTTCAGCTTTTTGGGGCAGAACTATATTTCCTTTAAACCAGCCATATTCCCATTTTCCTCCCCATTCAGTACCGGGAGGCATCTTTTCAAAATTATGTTCAAATACTTCTTCAGGCTTAAGATGCTTTTCTGTCACAAAACCTTCCAGATCAACAATTTCCAGAGGAAAATAAAACTGGTTTTTTAGTTCCTCTTTCCACCTTTCAATCCTTCTTTTCCATTCTTCAGTTAAAGCCATCTTAATCCCCCTTCAAAAAATAATTAATTTAGAGACAGCTCAGCATTTTCATATTCAACTCCACCAGGCTTATCACTGCTGATTCTGACATTAAACATGCAATAATTATTATCTGTCGGTAACAAAACTTTTGAAAAATTGTTATAATTTAAGGTATATAGACATTTTATATTAAAATTAATAAAAAATAAACTTATTTTGTAAAATGGTGAAATGAAAATTTCATTTTACTCCCTTCTTACTCCCTACTTACTCCCTGCCATCTGGTCTCAATTAGTTTAAGCCCCTCTTCTGTTTGAATAAACTCCGAGATTTTATCCGGATCAGGTTCAAATCCCCGAAATGAAGTTACTCCTGAGGCTTTAAAAACTTCTTCTTGTTGACCTTCATTATAAATTATAAAAAGCGAATTTTCGATATCAATGGTACCAGTAATATGAAAGTCTTCTCTGATAACAATAATTGAGCTGGAAATATTTTTTATCTGTTTGGTTTTTAAGCTGCCATCAATAAAAATAACTTCATCTTCAAAAAGAAGATTATCCTCCTCTGTTTTATAATTAATTCCTGCCTCCGCAAACTTTTGTCTCAATTCATAAAAGCTGCCCAGGAAATCTACAATAGGTCCTACAGATATATCACTCTTAGATAAAGGAGACTTATCAAGATTGCCGGCCAGTTTAAATAAATCCTCATCTTCTTTTCCATTTATATTAATCCCTTTCAGTTCATTGGATAAAAGACTTACCGAATAAAAAATATCAACTTCTGTATCCCTTACTTTACCGGTTGATTTAAAAATAAAGCTGGTTCCTTCACTCCCAAGATATTCAACATTATATTCAGCCCGACCACTTTTGTACTCTCCAAGCTCTGTGGGGGAAATTATGTAATCATTTTCTGTTCTGTTTAAAATATTATTTAGTCCCAGAGCGTACAGATTCTGAATCCCGGATTGGGCGGTTACATAGGCCCTGCTTCTGTCCCTCTGAAAAGAACTAAAACGAATATTTTGGGTTGAAAGACGCATTAAGGCAGCAATGATAATTCCGGCTACAACTATAAGTATTAAAACCATTGTATAAGCAAAACCTTCTTGAGTTCTTAATACTTTTCTCATAATTCATCACCCACTTATATGTTTTTAGGACTGATTGTTATACTTTTTTTTCGGGTCCCTGGCTGATCAGTATTCTTTTCTATTCGATATTCTATTATAATTTTAAAATAAGAATTATCATAATCAAGGGCCTCTATCCGGAATAATTCTACTGCCTCGGCTATGGACCTCTTCTGACCATCATAATACAAAATAAGATTATTGTTTATATCATCTGTTATTTCAAATTCTGCTCCAGATACAGCTGTACTAAAAAACACATCCCTTTGGCCGCTCACAATTTCTTTATATTTGTTATCCACTATTTCATGATCTATTTCAACTGCTCTCCTCATTATACGGGCGGCTGTACTTTTCCCCAGCTCAGCCCTTTGGCCGACATTTATTCTGTGCTGCCCGGTATTGAAAACATCAAAAAGCTGGATAAACATCCCCGAAGCAAGAGTGACTACCATTCCTGTTAGAGCAGCAGCCATCAGAACTTCAATCAATGTAAAACCTTTATTTTCACGAAATATATTCATGTTATCTTCTCCTAAATATAAAGCTTAATTTGTTTTTGAATTAGCCAATCACTTCTACGGCTGTTATATCTGAATTGCCGTCAACAGTAATAGCTAAAATAACTTCTGCCCCATCTCCACAGTATTCACAATTCAATACAAATTCTATTTCTGCTTTTTGCGGATGCTGGGGATGGCTATCAAATAAATAATCAACTTCAAACAAGTTATTAGCAAAATTTTTGGAAACTTCACCGGGCTTATTTTTAATTTCAAGATGCTGGTCTATGTCTAAAATATTAATGTTCAGTGATAAATTTTCAACTGAAGCATTATTAACTTTTAATTCTATCATATTACCGACATAATTATAAAAATGTAGGGTAACCTCATTATCATTATTGCCACTTCCACCCTCTGTTTCCCCATTACTCCCCTTATTATCATGTTTGGCTTTTATTTCATGACGGCTAATTCCTGCATATAAATCATAATTCTGTTTTGAACCCTTTAATTCAATGTAAATATTAAAGAGCTCATCCTGACTGCCAGATTCTGTAATTTGAATTGTGCCCTGCTCAAATAATCTGTAATGATCAAATAAACTGTTTAAACTACCATTTATATCAGAGTTAAAAGCAGTAAAGTAATAATCATACTCTCCTTCCTGTAGCTGCCCGGAATAACTTTCCAAAATTTCTATTATACTCTCAGTTAAATTGACCGCAGCAAGTCTTTCTTCACTGCTGGCTTCACTTCGAAAGAATGAAATAAAGGCTCCAAAAACAGCTGTTATTATAATTGACAATAGAACAATACTTACCACAACTTCAATAAGTGTTAATCCTTTTTCTTCTTTTATTCTTATCATAATAATCCACCTCAAAACATATCATGGGTATAGAAAAATTAATTTAAAAATCAATTTTTTAGTATATAACAAATTATTCCTGCTATAAACTATAGGACTTTTTGACTATTTTTGGCTATTGCTAAAAATTATATACTATTTCAGAGGAACTTTCAATACTTCAGGAGGGATTTAGATTTATCTGTTGAAAGTTTTCAAAAAAATCACTTCAAATGAAAATATAATCAAAATAAGACTATTTTGTTACTGGAATGTGACTGCAGTTAATGTATTTTATTGTATAATAATTATAATAATAATTATAATCATTATCTGCTCTGAATCTTTTCAATCTCTTTGATAATTTTCTTTACTGTATTTTAATTCCGGGAAGGATGTGAGCTCTTTGAAAAAATATCCATATAAACACTTTATCTGGATTATACTGCTCTTTATTCTTATTTTTCCACATCAACCAGCTCTAAGAGCAGAAAATTACCCTACTCATGTTCAGTTTACCATATATTATCAAAATCAAATTATTGGCCAGGATGACTTTTTTGAAATTCTGGATCTGGAAGATTATATTTTGGTACCCCTGGTTTCTTTTTCCCGCTGGCTGGATATTGAACTGCATTACAGTAGAGAAAATGAGCTTTTAACAGTATATTATGGAGAGCAAAATGAAAGTCTTGCTCTTGATTTAGCACATAATATTTATTATGATTTTCCCGGATGGTCATCAGAGCCTCCAATAGTTCTGGAGGGTGATTTTTATGTAACAGCTTCTTTAATTGAATATTTAACCGGAGCCCGATTGGAATGGGACTCCCGGAGACTGGAATTGATTTTAGATTATGGCCATAAAACTCTGGATAAATCCGGACTGTTCTCCGATAAAAATATTATTAAAATACCGGAGCTTTCTGATTCCAGACCAATAATAAAAGGTCCTGATTTCTCCCTCGGATCTATCCAGTATAAAATAAATTTTGACTATAAATTTGATGATGATTCAGAAGACCTTAGCCTGTATTCCAGAAATTTGTTTAATATTCACGGCAGAATTGAAGACTGGTCTCTTTCAGCCGTTCCAATTATTGATTACAATTTTGATACTGAAGAATATTCATTTTATCTGGATAATTTTAAAGCCCAAAATCCTGAAGATAATCGTCTGATAATTCTGGGAGACAGCAGATTCACTTTACCCAGCACCCTGGGCAGAGTCAATCTTCGAGGCCTTTATGTACAGTCTCCTTTTCAACAAATTAGTGATAGAAGGGCCTATACTTCAGTCTGGGGGGAGGCTGAAGAAGGAAACACAGTGTATTTGTTTGTGAATGATAGACAGGTGGACAAAAAATATATTGATTATGGTGAACTACATTATCATTTTATTAATGTCCCTCTTACAGTGAATAGAACCAATATTATTCGCATATTAATTGAAAATGATGAGGGCCAGGAAACAGAGATAGTAAAAAAAGTTACCGGAAGTCTTTATCTCTATGAGAAAAATACCAGTGAAGCAGTTCTGGGTTTGGGCCATTTCAAAAGATCCACCCCTCCCCGGGATCTGTTAGAAACTTTGGGAGCCCAATTTAAGTATGCTCCGGCTGCCGGAACTTCACTTTTCTGGGAAATAGGTGGGAAAAAAATATATAATAATTCTGATTATAAAGGAGTTCAGGTCGGGAGCCTGATGCGTATTGCTCTCCGCCCTGAGGATCTGCCCCTTGTTTTTTACGCAGATTGGCTGGCCGGTAATGAAGTAAATTTAATCGAGCACGGTGTCCGGGCCAGTACTTTATATACCAGGCAAAATGGTCATATTGAAGCTTCTGTATCCTATATACCACCTATTGCAGCCCAAAATGTTTCTTTTGCTGCTGGACAGCAGCTGATGGTTAATTTACAGCAGGAATTAAATGACAGCTGGCTGCTGGATATTATACTGGAAAACAGCGGTTCTCTTGATGATATGGTCCCTTTTGAAAGAAGAAGTGCTGCTGCAGTTTTTGATTATAAAGATAGTATGAGAAATACCTTTACCATAGGAGTTGAACTGGCTGATAGAATAGAAGATATTTTATGGAGGGATCTTTCTCTTAAAGAAACAAGCAGAAACTGGCTGGAACTGCATCTAAAAGGCAGAACTTTTCCGGGGACCACCATGCTGGGGGGAGAAGTAGTCTATATCTTATCAGATATTGAATTCTTCGAAACAGAAAATAGTGGTAAAATTCCAAAAAAACAGGATGAACTTGAACTAGTCCTTAATATAAGTGAAAACCTAACAGAAGATTTAATGTTAAGTGGAGGTTTTAAATCATCATTCACCTGGCTGGATGAACTTTTGCTTTATAGAGACTATCAGGCGATTATTCGCAGCCGCCTCAAGGTTGGTGATAATACATTTATCACAGCCGGTTATACTGCCGAAAGTGATTTAAAGAGAAATTTACAGGGCCAGGGTACTATTGAAGATACTCACAAACTGGAGCTGTTTTTAAGACACAGCAGTCCCAGTAATTTTGTTTTCACGGCCGGAATTAAAAATATCTTTGAAAAACAGGAAAGTTATTTTACGGGAACCACCGGTTTTAGCTATAAAAATACGGAACAGGACTGGCAGATTGCCGCAGATCTGGAATATCTTGCTCCTGAAGGAAACAGGAAAAGTCCCCAGGAAAAAGTCAGTATTGAATTTAATAAGCATTTATTTTCCGGACTGGAAGGTTCTATTAATTTAAGCCGCAGTTATGCCTCCAAAGCCAGTGAAAAACCCATTCATCAAATATCATTAACTTTCAGTCAGGTTCTAAGTATTACCCCCGGTAATATAATCGGTCAAAAATATCAAAGAGGAGACCACAATTCAAATATATCCGGATTTGTTTATTTAGATTTAAATGGAAATGGCAAAAAAGACCCTGAAGATCCTCCGGTGGAAGGGGTCACCATCACCAGAGACAGATCAAGTACTGTTACCGATGAAAACGGGTATTTTATATTTGAAAATACCAGAGCCGGATCCTATGAAGTGGGATTAAACAGGAGCAATCTTGCCGATGAATATAAGATTCTTACCGAAAATAAAGTTGTCCACATTAGAGATAACGAAAATATTTTTCTGGAATTCACTTTAACCAAAAAAGGTTCCCTGAGTGGAGAACTTTATATCGACGGCACTACTGAGCAAGAAAATATTGCTGATCTGTCACTTGACAGAGTAGGTCTTACAATTAAGGAATTAAACAAAACCATCTTTACCCATAGTGATGGATCCTTTTATACAGACAATTTGCCTCTCGGATCATATACCCTTAATATCATGGAAGATTCACTTCCCCCCGAAGTAAAGATCGCCGGAGAAGCTTCCCTGCAGATTGATATAACTCCTGAAAATCTATTTGTTAAAGATATAATAATACCTCTTATCTATTAAATTTATCATTTATGTTAGGTTAGACCAAAAATTATATAAATCCAGTATAATACCCGGGCTGTAAACCCGGGTATTCTGAAGTGTCTCAAATTATTTTTGTTCATTTCACAATTTTAAAGAAACCGTATCAAATTCTATCCCCCGTATGGTTCAAGCTTTAGTTCTCCCTCCATGAGCTCCACACTAATTCCATCAGGGTCAGCAACAAAAGCCTGACGGACTCCATCCCTGCTCTGAGGTCTCATTATAACTTCTATTCCGGCACCTTCAAGCCTTTCAAAAATTTGGTCGACATTCTCAACCGTCAAAGCCAGATGTTTTAAACCTATATCCTCGATTTTATCTTCTTTAAAGGGCACCCCCTGTTTCTCAAAAGCAAACAATTCTATCATACCATATTCACCGGCCTTCAGAAAAACAAATAAACCATCCTCCTGTTCCAGCTGACCTATTACTTCCAGACCCAGCAGCTCCCGGTAAAAATACACTGATTTTTCCATATCAGATACTGTTATTGTTACATGGTCAAGATACTTTACCATTTTATCCTTCCTTTCTAAAAATCTATTTTTATATCAGCGGTACTAACCGGATAAATGCATTTTATGAATTTTGTTTTATAAAGTCAATTAACATATCCACCCTGGTATGAGCCATAGCAACCACAGTGTCAGCAGCCCCATAGTAAATGGAGATACGGCCTGTGTCTTTATCATGCAGAGCAGCAACCGGAAATACAACATTGGGAACATCTCCCACACATTCGTACTGTTTCTGGGGAGAAATCAGATAGGGTTCAGCTCGATATTTGACCTTCCAGGGCTCTCTGCGGTCCAGCAGAGCGGCACCCATACTGTATACAAAACCATTACAGGAAGTAAGTACTCCATGATAAATCATCAGCCAGCCTTCTTCGGTTTCAATAGGCACCGGACCGGCACCAATTTTGGTAGACTCCCAGCCCCCCCGGGTTCCCATAACAAAACGATGTTGGCCCCAGTGAACGAGATCCGGACTTTCACTGTAAAATATATTGCCAAAAGGCGTATGGCCATTATCACTGGGCCGGCTTAACATAGCATAACTGCCATTAATTTTTCGAGGAAACAGCACACCATTACGGTTATAGGGCATAAGCGGATTTTCGACCTGATAAAAATCTTTAAAATCTTCAGTATAACCCATTCCTATAGCCGGGCCATGATAACCATCACACCAGGTAATATAATATTTACCATCCAGTTTAACCACCCGGGGATCATATTTATACTCTGAATGACCGATCTCTTCATTTTCATAATTAAATTCAATAGGTTCTGGATCAATCTCCCAGTTTATTCCATCCTCACTCCGGCCAGCGTGAATATCCATATGTCTTCTTCGGTCATCACAGCGAAAAACCCCGGCAAAACCATCTTTATAAGGTACCACCGCACTATTAAAAATACTGTTGGATGTAGGGATCAAATCTCTTGGAATAATAGGATTTTGGCTTGATCTCCAGACCACTCGGTCACAGTCATCAGGTCTCTCTTCCCAGGGGATATGGGGTAGACTTCCTTCAACAAGTTTACTCATGGTTAATCCTCCTTAAATTTTCTAAATATATTGTTTAAATATACACTCTCTTTTTACAGCCGGTGAAGGTAAGCTTCATCGACCAGCTCAACATCTTTTCCCTCCAGAAGCTGAATTGTTTTTCGGGGGTGACCTACTTTCATTATAATAATTGCCGCCCGGGTTTCTTTACCCACAGCATACATATATTCCACATCAATACCTTCTGCTGACAGTAGTTTTAAAACCCTGCTCAGACCTCCCGGTTTATCCTGAACCCGAACCGCAAATACTTCAGTTGAGCTTACCGTATATCTTTCCTCACTTAAAAGCTCCTCCGCCGCCTGAGGACGGTCTAAAATCAGCCGAAGAATACCAAAATCAGTGGTATCTGATATTGATATAGCAATAATATCAATATCATTTTCTCCCAGCAGTTCACAGACATCAGCCAGCCGCCCGGACCTGTTCTCCAGAAAAACAGATACCTGTCTGGTCAGCAATTGATCTCAGCTCCTTTCTGAGATACATAATTAAAACCACTATCAAAAGCAGCAGTATTTTTGTTCAGATAATCACGGGGAACATTCTCTTTTACAGCCTGCAGCCAGTCAGCACGGTCAAAGGGCAAAAAAGAGGCCATTACACCCAGCATAACAACATTAACAACTTTTTTACTACCTGCCTGAAGGGCTTTTTCCAGAGCATTAATAACCACCACATCCTGCAGATTTTCTTTCAGCATCTCCAGGACATTTTCAGTGTACTCAGCATCTCCGATAATAACCGGAACCGGTTCAATCTTCTGGGTATTAACCACCATTTTACCTCCCGGCTGCAGATGTTCAATCCAGCGCAGGGCTTCCAGCTGTTCAAAAGCCAGTATTATATCTGCTTCCCCCCGGTCAATAATCGGAGCATGTACTTTCTCTCCCAGTTTAACACTGGTAACAACACTGCCTCCTCTCTGTGACATACCGTGAACTTCAGACATTTTAATATCAAAAGAATTCTGTAGAGCTACACTTCCGATTACCTTACTGGCCAGAATACTTCCCTGACCACCAACACCAACAATCATAATATTAATGTTATTCACCACTATCTCCTACCTTCTTTAGGGCATCAAAGCTGCACATTTCAGTACAAAGTGCACATCCCACACAGAGAGCCCTGTTTATGGTAATTCTATCCCCCCGGTCTACAATTGCCGGACAGCCAATCTCCATACACCGCCTGCAGTAAGTACACCGGTCGAAATCAACTTTCATGATACCTGAATATTCCATCTCCTCCAGCAGAGCACAGGGCCGCTGGGCGATTATTACTGAAGCCTCATCAGCCTTAACTTCACGGCTAACTATCTGCCTAAGCTCCTCCAGTTCAAAAGGATCCACCACACTTACCCTTTTGATGCCAACAGCCTCCGCCAGTTTTTTAAGATCAACACTGCTGGTCGGTTCACCTTTGATAGTATAACCGGTAGCCGGATTTTCCTGATGTCCGGTCATTCCGGTAATAGAATTGTCAAGTATCATCACCGTGGAAGTTCCCTGATTATATACTATATCAATCAATCCCGTGATACCGGAATGAATGAAAGTAGAGTCTCCAATAACTCCTATCGTCTTATCTGCCAAATCAGGTCCTGCAGCCTGTTCCACACCATGAGCCATACTTACACTCCCCCCCATACACAGGCAGGTATCCATTGCTTCAGCAGGAGGCAGAGCCCCCAGAGTATAACAGCCAATATCTCCGGTAACAGTTAGATCAAGCTGGTCCAGTACATAAAAGGCCCCCCGATGAGGACATCCGGGACACATGACCGGAGGTCGGGCCGGGATATCATCCTGGGGGGACTCAATTATTTCCCGCTCATCCTGATTCATATTCTCTCTGATAAGACCCGGACTCAGCTCTCCGGTGACCGGCAGCCGGTCCTTCCCAATCACTTCCAGACCCAGTGCTTTAATCTGATTTTCAAAAAATGGTTCCAGCTCCTCCACAACATATAATTTTTTAACGCCCCGGGCCAGCTCTTTAATGAGTGCTTCCGGGAAAGGAAATACCAGTCCGAGTTTCAAAAAAGAAGCCTCTGGAAATGCCTCCCGGGCATATTGATAAGCTATACCACTGCTGACCACACCTGTGTTTCGATTCTGCCAGTCAATATAATTCAGCTCGGTGCTGCTGGAAAAACCTCTTAGTTCATCCAGGCGTTCTTCAACTACAACATGTCTTTTCCTCCCCATAGCGGGCATCATTACATATTTTTGAAAATCCTTTTCATATTCTTTTACCCTGACTTTTTTTCTTTCTCCGGTTTCTACTACACTCCGGGAATGTGATATCCTGGTTGAAAGGCGAACAAGGACCGGAGTATCAAACTCCTCACTGATCCGAAACCCCTCTTTTACCATACTGCGGCACTCGGCACTATCTACCGGAGACAGCATCGGAATTTTAGCCGCCCGGGCATAATGTCTGCTGTCCTGTTCATTCTGAGAACTGTGCAGCCCCGGATCATCGGCCACCACAATCACCAGTCCTCCATTAATCCCGGTATAAGAGGAAGTGAAAAGTGGATCAGCGGCCACATTAAGGCCAACATGTTTCATAGTACATATTGTCCTGGCCCCTGCCACTGCAGAACCCACAGCCATTTCAAGAGCTACTTTTTCATTGGGGGCCCATTCGGAATAAATTTCATCATATTCAGCAATATATTCTGTAACTTCTGTACTCGGGGTGCCTGGATAAGCTGAAGCCACGGTGACCCCGGCCTCATATGCTCCCCGGGCTACAGCTTCATTGCCCAGCATTAATTGCTTCATGTTAATTACATTACCTCCTGGAAATTATGTATTTTATTTTGATATTTAGTGTAAAATTGTTCATAATTGTTCCTTATTAATTACTGCTGTTTTATGTATCGACATTTATAAAACTGCAGGTATAAACTAAAAAACACTTTCGGCACTTATTACTCCTCATTTCTCGCCTGTCTCATCTCTTAAATCAATTACCCGATCAGCCTTACCGGTGGTTCGATCCAGAGTTCGGGGCTCAACCAGTTTAACCTCAACATCGATATTAAGCACAGAGCGCAGTTTTTTTCTTATTTTTTCTTCAATCTCCTTTAAAGCCCGGTACTGATCCAGAATATCAGAACTGGCCATCTCCACCCTAACCTCCAGATCATCCATATATCCATCCCTGTGGACAACAATCTGGTAATGGGGACCAATATGCTCCATTTCCACCAGTACACTTTCGATCTGTGAGGGGAAAACATTTACTCCCTTGACAATTAACATATCATCGGCCCGGCCCATAACTTTATGCATCCGGCGGGTGGTTCTCCCACAGCTGCAGGGTTCAGGTTTAAGATATGTTATATCCCGGGTCCGATAGCGCAGAACAGGAATTCCCTCTTTAGTCAAAGTTGTCAGAACCAGTTCTCCCCTTTCTCCCGGGGGCAGAGTCTCCCCGGTGTCCGGATCTACAATTTCGGGATAAAAATGATCTTCATTAATATGCAGCCCCTGCTGAGCACTGCACTCACCGGAGACTCCCGGACCCACAACTTCACTTAATCCGTAATTTTCCGTGACCATCATATCCCATCTCTGCTCAATTTCATGTCTCATTTCTTCGGTATGACCTTCACCCCCAAAAAGACCCAGTTCTACATCAAGATCCCGGGGATCAATCCCCATATCTTCAGCCACTTCGGATAAAAACAGGGCATAGGAGGGGGTACTTATCAAAATTGTAGTACCAAAATCTTCCATCATCATTATCTGGCGTTCTGAATTTCCACTGGAAGCGGGAATCACTGATATCCCCATATTTTCCAGTCCATAATGCAGTCCAAAGCCACCGGTAAACATTCCATATCCAAAAGCAACCTGAGCTACATCACCCTTTTTTCCTCCCGCAGCGGCAATCAGACGGCTCACACAGCTGGTCCAGTTTTCCAGATCCTGTTCTGTATAACCAACAACCACCGGTTTCCCGGTGGTGCCTGAAGAAGAATGAATACGGACAATATTATCCATAGGCTGAGCAAAAAGTCCGTAGGGATAATTTTTTCGCAGATCTTCTTTAGTGGTAAAGGGGATTTTTTCTATATCTTCCAGCTTTTGAATATCTTCAGCTTTTAAATCTCTGTCCACCAGCTGTTTTTTATAAAAAGGCACATTTTTAAAAACATATTCTACCGTCTGCTGAAGTCTATTTAACTGCAGTTCTTTGATTTTCTCATCCGGCATAGTTTCAATCTCTTTATTCCAGAACAAAACACATCTCTCCTTAGCTTGATAAATTATTAAGTTATTGATATTAGTTTATTAATTTATTATTAAAACACATGTTTGCTGAGCTTTTAAAAAAAAAGCAAAAATTGAGTGATTTCTTACAGCCTGAAACCTTCCAGACCTTCTTTAATCTCCTCAACAAAATCATAAACTGCCTTTTCACCCCGCTTGCCTTCCACCTCTTTTTTCCGCAGGCTGAGAACTCCTTCCGGCCTCTTACCGGCAAGCTCTCTCATATTATCAAATATTTGCTGTGATTTGGAAGCACCAAAAGTGTTAAAAAAGGCCACCCGGCCGAGTTCCTCCCGGTACTTTATGATAAAAGTTCTGATTGGGCCGGCTATATTCCCCGCCCACAGCGGGGTACCAATAAACACAATATCATATTCTGAGATATCTCTTTCTATCTCTGTAATCTTAGGCTTACGTTCTATAAACGCACCCCATATTGACCGGGCCACTCCGGTCAGACCCTCACGGTTTTTTTTATCACCTATTTCCATTAGATCTCCATCCACCTCATCGGAAATAAGGCGGGCCAGCAGGGCTGTGGTTCCGGTCCTTGAATAATATACAATTAAAGCTTTCAAAATATCATCTCCCTATCTAATTTCCACCCAACAGCCATTTACCAATAGTAAACAACATAACTTCCAATATTAAACAACATAACTTCAAAAAACTTCACATAACTTTATCCGGATCTGATTTTATTTATTAAAATTGCGGCTGCATTTACCCAGCACACCATTAATAAAGGATGCGGTCTCCCGACTGTCAAATTCCTTGGCCAGCTCCACCGCTTCATCGATGGCCACTCCTTCGGGAATTCCATTCTTCATCTCCCAGAGAGCTATGCGCAGTATATTGCGGGCCAGAGGGGAAATCCTGTTTAGCTCCCAGTCAATTGCGGTATCCCTGATTATTTGATCCAGGCCTTCCCGCAAAGTAATCACACCCTTAATTATTTTCTCATAATAGCTATCCTTAACCTCAATTTCTTCGGCCTCGGTATTATTTTTGAGAGCTTTTAATTCCAAAAATACAGACTGATCATTTAATCTGTTTTTGATATCCAGACTGTATAATATCTGAAGTGCTATAATTCTCTGTTTGTGCCTGCTTAATTTCTGCATGAAACAATATTCCTTTCTATAAGAAATTACCTGTTTGACCTGCTGTATTTTTACCTCATTTTAAACCAGGTGGTAAAATATGATCCAGAACTTCCCGCCAGTGGACACCGGCATCTCTAAACATGCCCACTATATAACCTCCGGCCACACATATAACTACCAGCAGAGTTTTCCAGAAGCCCAAAAACAGAAACAAAAATCCAATCACAAAACCAACAATAACTCCCAGGATTTTGCCGCTGTTTTCTACAGCAAAATTTGCAATTTTATCCCGGATACTTTCTTTTTCCATTTACTTCACCTCAGTTAGTATCTGCTGTTCCTAATTTTTGGCTTCAGAATCTTTGTTTTCAGGATCCTCATTTTTCTTTTCCTTGCCCCACAGAAAACCACCGGACTTTTTCTGTTTATCGGAATCCGAATCCGTTTTTTTTGAATCCGTTTTTTCATCTGATTTATTGGTGTCGGACTTTGTTTTTCTTGTTTTATCGGACTCTGTTTTATCGGATTTTGTATTATCTGGGTTTGCTTTTTCAGTTTTTTCTGTTTTAGTTTCGGTTATTTCATTTTTTTTTACCTCAGATTTAGCTGACGGCTCAATTTTTGTCTGTTTCTGTGCCCGATCTTTTTTCTTTTTACCGCGGTAAACATCTTCTATAAGAATTTCTACATCAAGTACCTCGACCCCGGTGGTCTCTTCAATATAACTTTTTACAATTCTCTGCAGACGAGAAGTCACCTCGGGAATCACCGCTGACGGGAGCACCTTGCCGGTTATTGAAATATGAACTCCACCTTCACCCGCTTTAAGCAGAGTATTAACATCTTCAACTCCATCCTGCTCTTTAGCCACACCTCTGATCATGTTTTTGAGGGCATCCATTGTTATCTCTACCCGTCCTAACTCACTTTCAGAAATAGAGGTGGTTGTGCCCCTGCTGTGTGAGGTAAAGAAAGGATAAATCGCCCAGGCACCTATAATAAAGGCAGCAAAAAATACTATAGAGAGTCCGACATTACCATAGGTATCCTCAATTAAATAGGGCAAAGTTTGAATTTCCACAAAAGCCCCACTGCTGTATATAGCCAAAAGCAGCATGATAAACATGAAAATAAAGGAGATAATCATTAACAGAATCCGGTTTATAATTTTCATATCCCTCACCTCTTTATCCCTGTAATTTTTTAAAGATACTCTTCTTCATTTTCCTCTTCTTCAGTCTCTTTTATATCTGCGGACTCTTCTTTTTTAGGAAAATGAACCCCCTGAACATGGACATTAACATTTTTGACTTCCAGACCGGTCATACTTTCAATACCCTCTGATACATTCTGCTGAATATTTTGGGAAACTTCCGGAATCCGGGAACCATATTCGATAACAATATACAAATCAATAGTCGTTTCTTCCTCTCCCACCTCAACTTCTACTCCTTTAGAAAGATTATCCCGGCCCAGCATTTCGGCTATACCACCGGCAAAACCACCACTCATTCCGGCCACTCCTTCCACTTCTGTAGCAGCCAGTCCGGCAATAATTGCTACCACCTCATTGGCAATTTTAATTGTCCCGGCCTTTTTCTCATTTTCCATAACTCCACCTCCTGAAATTGTTTAAATTAATCTTCAAAAAGAAATACCCCGATTACTCCACCTCTTTTTCTTTAAGCTGCATATGGTTATCAATAAAACTGGTGGAAAATTTGCCTTTAATAAAAGATTCATTCTCCATGATTTCCAGATGAAAGGGAATTGTTGTTTTTATCCCTTCCACCTTAAACTCCTGTAAGGCCCTTTTCATGACTGCCAGTGCTTCCTGGCGATTTTGCCCATGGGTAATCAGTTTAGCCACCATAGAATCATAAAAAGGATTAATATAATAATCCTGGAAAACACTGCTGTCCACCCGGACTCCAAAACCCCCGGGGACTATATATTTTTCCACCCGTCCCGGGGAGGGACGAAAGTTCTGCCGATGATCTTCAGCATTAATCCGGCATTCAATAGCTGCTCCGGTAATTTGCACCTCTCCCTGAGATATACTGAGCGGCAGTCCAAAAGCCACCCGAATCTGTTCTTTTACTATATCCACCCCGGTAACCTGCTCGGTAACCGGATGCTCAACCTGAATCCGGGTATTCATTTCCATAAAATAAAAATTATCCGCTCCATCATATAGAAACTCAACTGTACCCGCATTATGATAATCAGCTGCTTCCGCAGCCTGAACAGCTGTCTGGCCCATCTGCTCTCTTAGTTCCGAAGAAAGAGCCGGTGAAGGTGCTTCTTCTACCATTTTCTGGTGACGCCACTGAATAGAGCAGTCCCGCTCTCCCAGGTGAACCACATTACCGCGTTCATCTGCCATTATCTGAAATTCAATATGTCGTGGTTCCTCCAGGTACTTTTCCAGATATAAAGTCTCGTCTCCAAAAGCCGCCCCCGCTTCACTGCTGGCAGTCTGCAGGGCATTATCCAGCTGATCTTCGGAACGAACAATTCTCATCCCTTTGCCTCCACCACCTGCTGAAGCCTTTACAATTACGGGAAAACCAATCTCCTCCGCCGCCCGATGGGCACTCTCGGGATCCTCCACTCCTTCTTCAGTACCCGGTACCACCGGGACCCCGGCCTCTTTCATTACAGCCCTGGCCTGTGCTTTATCACCCATTAGGGCGATGGTCTCTGAACGGGGACCAATAAACTTAATCCCATGGCTTTCACAAACTTCGGCAAAGTCACTGTTTTCAGCCAAAAACCCATAACCGGGATGGATCGCCTCAGCCCCGGTTAATTCGGCCACACTCATAATACTCGGTATATTTAAATAACTATCCAGGGCATTGGCCGGCCCCACACAGTAGGCCTCATCGGCAATCTTTACATGTAGAGCCTCTTCATCTGCTTCTGAATAAACAGCCACTGCCTCTACCCCCATCTCTTTGAGGGCCCGAATAACACGTACCGCAATCTCACCTCTATTGGCTATTAATACCTTATCAAACACAGTATCACTCCCTATCACATCTCTCATAAAAAACAGTAAGCCTCAGTTAGCTGTACCAATTAAATATTCTTTTATTTTGCTATTTTAAATATTAATAATCTATAAATGCAAACTACACCTGTTCAATAACAAAAATGGGCTGTCCGTATTCCACCGATTCCCCATCATTAACCAGTATTTCAGCAATCTGGCCGCTGACTTCTGCTTCAATCTCATTCATTAGTTTCATTGCTTCAATGATACACAAAATATCATTTTCTTTAACCACATCTCCCACTTCCACAAAGGGATCGGCATCAGGTGCCGGAGAACGATAAAATGTTCCCACCATGGGAGCTTCAATCTGCTGTTTGTTATCCTCCTGCTGTTCTGTTTTTTCTGCTGCAGACTGGTCCTGTGTACTCCGGTCAGAATTCTGGACTGCTTTTTTAACCTTCTGTTCCACCTGTTCAGGAGGCATATTATTAATCTGGGGTACAGTAAACTCCTGGTTTGCCCCTCGTTTAAGGGAGATAGAAAGCCCTTCTTCTTCAATACTCAATTCAGATATATCAGTTCCTTCTAAAATTTCTATTAATGCTTCAATCTCTTCTAAATTCACTCCACATCCTCCTTAATCTAAAAATTATTGCTCTCTGCTTAATTTTATATTATAATCCTTTAAATTTCAAGCACTTCAATATCCCGGCTGACTGTCTGCTGTACAAAACAAAATGATAAAAAAGTTTCCAAAATTGCCTGTTAATTTTCTTATCCTATATATTAAAATTCAATAAAGTTTATTAAAAACCTTTTTTCTGGATACTTTTTTTCACATCCTGTACCATTCACATCCATTACCGGTTATATAATATTTCTTGAAAGTAAATAGAGCAGGACCAGCCTTCTATTGCTGGGACCCCTCGTCAAACTGCATCATCCATACTTTTCAGCAAAGACAGGACTTACACCGACAGTTAGTGTAAACTACGAAGCACACCAAAAAAGAGAAGGCGACCCTTCGGCCGCCCTGAAAAATATATATTTAAATCAACTGCTCTGTATTAATTATCCTCACCTTCAGAAAAAAGCTCATAATAATATTTTTCATCTATATTTAACTCCAGAGCCCCGGCTTCATCATCCTGAATAATGATTTCATCAGTTTCTTCCAATTCTGTTTCAGGCCCGGACTCCAGATCAGCAGGTGACAGCTGATCGGAAAGGCCCCGTTCACCATTGGAATAATAAAGACCTCCACTATCGTCAAAACCGGTGCCGACCAGGCCTTCATCATCAATAATATGGGAAGTTATAATAATCAAAAGTTCCGATTTCTCCATGGAAACTTCTCGATGTTTAAACAGCTCTCCCAGGATAGGCAGCTGGGACAGATAAGGAATCTGCTGGATGGATTCAATTTCATCTTCCTGAATAAGACCACCTATCACAAAGGTTTCTCCATCTTTTAGGCGAATTGTTGTCTCGGCCTCTCTGGTGTTAACATCGGGAATAAGTGTCTCCGGTCTCCGGTCCAGGGTACTGACCTCGGGCAGTACATCAAGGGTTATATAATTATCGGCTCCCACCCGGGGAGTGAAATGCAGATTTATTCCCGCTTCCAGAGTTTCAAAATCAACAACTTCTCCACCTTCATAAAGCGGGAAGGTAACCCGGTCACCGATCAACAGCCGGGCTTCTTCGCCACTGAGAGTCATCAGCCGGGGATGGGCCAGAGTCTCACTGGCTGTACCCCTTTCAATCAGATCCAGAAGCTGGGGTAAATCCAGTCTATCTCCCCGGAGAAAATTAATATTGCTTAAATCGGGGTCTACTCCCAGACGCTTAATATCAGTATGTGAAATCTCTTCCACCCTGGCTTCTATGAGCACCTGTTCCCGAGGCTGATCCATACTGTTAAGCAGCTCCCGGGCGGCTATAACATCGGTCTCCAGACCGTCAAGGACCAGCTGAAATAACTGTTCATTTTTATGTACCTGAAAATCGTCGGGAAAAGAGCCGGTCAGCACATCAACAGCTATATCCAGATCCATATAGTCGAGACTCACTACTTCCCGGACCTCTTTTTTCTCCTGGTCCATATCAGCAGCAATTTCGGCTGCATAGTCAACCTCATCTTCATAACCGGTTATGTAAAGCTGCTGGCGATATCTATCAACAGAAATTTCAACTTCCGGAATAATTTCTAAAACAAGCTCTCTGACTTCATCCGGGTCGCGATACTCAAGATTAAGACTGTGGTGAACCCTCTCCTCTTCTGGCTCTTCAGGCTCCAATTTTTCTTCAGGTTCTTCTTCTTCAATTTCTTCTGGTTCAGGTTCAGTTATTTCCTCCTCTTCAGGCTCAGGTCTTTCCGGGTGCCGGTCAACGGTTGCAGCACTATCCAGATCTGAGATTAGATCCCGGGCCTGATTAATTACCCGAACCCTGCCTTTCAGCACCAGCTGACCGGTCTGAGAACTCTGTTCTACCGTTAACTCGGGGAAAACAGTAGATATAATACTGGCTGTCTCGGCCAGCTCCAGATAATCTATATCAACCAGTTTTACATCCGGTTCCTCCTCGATATCAACAATATCTTCTTCTACTTCCGGTATTTCATCTGCTTCAACATCGAGTTCTTCTATAAGCTGAATACTGTCCTGGACCCGGTGATGGGGCCCATAAACAATAATTCTATTTGCCTGGGGATGGTGGTGAATATCAACCTCAGGGTATATTTCCCGGACAATATTTGAAATAATATCCAGTTCCTCAACATTTACCTCCACAATTTCTATTACCTGTTCTTCCGAAGAAAGATCCAGATCTTCAATTAAATCTCGAGCTCTTGTGATCTCTGCAGCCTCTCCCTGGAGGATTAATTGACCCCGGGCCTCGTTCTGCAGGACAGTAAGTTCAGGGAATAAACCTTCAACTACAGAAGTGATTTTTACCAGATCAATTCGTTCAATCTGCATAATATCAATTATATCTTCCGGACGGTCCGAAAAATCAAGCCGGTCAATAAGATCCTGGGCCTGCTGAACTTCCTTTTCTCCTCCGGCCAGAATAAGCTGGCTTTTTTTGCGGTTAAGAACAGTGTTAATATCGGGAAATACTGAATTTACAACCTCTTCAATATCCTCGGGGTCTCGATCCTCAGGAATAATAATCTCCAGCATTTCATCCATGTATATTTCTTCAATTCGGTCCGGTGAGGCCACAATTAAAATGTCTCCCTCTCTTATGTAATCAAACCCATGGGATAAGGTAACCATTGACAGTGCCTCATCAAATGATACTTCATGAAGTCGTATTGTTATTTCACCGGTTACTGATTGATCAAGAACCATATTAACCTCAGCAATCTCGGCAATAGTCTCCAGAACTACTCTAATATTGGCATCCCGAAAATTTAGATTTTCAATCTCACTGTCTACCTGGCCATTGACCGGCAAGGTAAGTAACAGAAGCAGAACACATACCGTCATTAACTTCATCAGGGGTCTTTTTTTACTGCCTGTCAAGAATATCTCCTCCTATTCTCATCCTTATGGTTTCTTCCCGGTAATAAAGAGAAATCATTTCAGCATCTGGGAAAATACCTGTCAGGCGGTAGCCATTAATGATATCCCCTTCAGAAGCAATTCTATCACCTTCAGCCCCGGAAAGAAGTGCTGTGGAACGGCCCGCATAGGAAATAATTCCTTTAAGCCTGAAAGGGATCTCTGCGGGGTCCCATTCCCTCTCGACCGGCTCTTCAATTTCAGCACGGGAGCGAAAATCTGAAAAAGGGTTGCGGAAAATTCCATCATGGGCAATAAAATCAACAGAAAAAATATTTTGAGATCCAGCATCCTCACCACCTGAACCCAGAAAATCAATTTCCGCTTCTGCACTGACACTGACAGTTATGCTAACAATTAAAAAAGAGAACAAAATGTAGAATACAGCTTTTTTTGTTTTCATAATAGCTCATTCCTGTTTGTTTTTATTTTTTTACCATATCTTTCTTATTTTAACTTTTTTTACTGTATTTTATATTTCCCAAAATGTTTAGAACAACAGAAAACAAAATATAATAAATAAAATTTTATAGAGCATTTTGGGAAGAACAAGAACATATAAATAACATTTTATCCTGTTTTCTAAAAATCATATTTATAATAAATGCTGAGTATCTCGGCTTCCAGATAGTAACCATCCTCCGGTGCCTGCAGGTCTATCCGGCTTAATTCCAGCCGGTTATCACTTCTGCGGGCCTCAACGAGCATATCGCTAATATTCCGGTAGTCACCCCGTAGCAGAAGATTTAACCGAATTTCCTCTTCAGTATTATAAGGGCTAAAGTCTTCCAGTTCAACGGCAAAATCACCGGCCAGTTCATTAAACATAACCAAAAGGTCTGGAACCGATTTTTCCTGTTCTCTTAAAGTTTGAATCCTTTCTCTCAGTGCCTGTGCTTCTTCTCTAAGCTCAGGCAGCTGACCGGCCCGTTCTATAGCCCGGTTGAGTTCTGTTTCTCTGCTGCTGACATCACTCTCCAGACCGGCTATTTCTTCCTGGGCTGGTTCATAAATGTAAAACCAGAACAAAACTCCACCCGCCAACAGTGCCAGAAAAACCAGTAATGCTTTTTCTCTTTTACTCAAATTGCTAAACATCTTTTAACCCCCTGCCCTATTGACAAGTTCAGCCTCAATAGAAAATCTGACCAGATCACCCTGTTCGAGATTCAGCAGATCAACTGCCTCAAAAAGTGGGGCTCTATCCATGTTGGATAAAAGAGAAATAATCTCCTGTTCAGTACGGGCAATTCCCGAAATCTGAATCTCACGAAATTCATTTATATTCAAATTCTGCACCATTATATTTTCCGGTACAATATACCCCAGCTGAAGCATTGATTCACCCCAGGGCAGCTGAACTACTGGCTCCGGCTCCATGTTCTCCAGCTCTTCAATTTCATCACGCAGTTCAAAATATCTCTCCTCCCGGGGCCGATATAAAGCCAGCTGTTCATCCAGTGATCCTTTTCTCTCTTCCAAAAAGTTTATCTCAGACCTGAGTGTCCAGTAAGTATAACCCACAAAAAACAGCAGCACCACCAGGCCAATAGTAATACCTACCCGGGACCAGCTAATGCTTAAATGACTTCTTTTGCTCTTTTCTCCCAGTAAGTTTACTCTCATCAGGAAAGCACCTCACTAAAACCAAGGCCCAAAGCCACTGAATACTGTATATCATTCAGCTGGTCCTGATTTTCAGTCTCCAGTTCCGTAAATGGATCAAGATATTCCAGAGAAATTTCAGCTTCCTGTTCTAAATATTCTTTAAGCCCTTTAAGCAGGGAACAGCCCCCGGTTAAATAATAATTTTCAATCTCATGATTGGGATTGTTCCGGAAAAAATAATCAAGTGAACGAGAAATCTCATAAACTAAATCATCTGCTGTAGAAAGCATTACCTCTTCAACAGTTCCTTCATCGGAAAGATTCAATAAATCAGCCTCCAGATCGGCATCATCCTCCAGCTCTTCCTCACTTTGCTTTAGAGCTGTAAGAAGCCCATTCTCATATTTATACTGTTCAGCCTCCTGTAAACCAACAGAATTTTTCTCCATAATTACCTCTGTAAAATTTTGTCCTCCAATATCCAGGGTCCGGAACAGATACACACCCTCACCATCACCAATAATAATTCTGCTTCCTGAAGCTCCCAGATCAATAACCGCTGAAGTAGGGAACTCAGAATTACGATTCTCCAGAATAGAAAGCAGACCCAGGGGCTGCACATTAACCACTGATAAATTCCAGTTTAGGCGGCCAAAAAGCTCCTGGTAGCTGTTCAAAAGATGGGCCTGAGAGGCAACCAGTATAATATTCACCCTTTCTGTTCCTTCTTCAACCATTATGTAATCCAGTACCGCATCTTCAGCAGGATAAGGGAGATATTCATCAGCTTCCCACTGCAGGGTATTATCCAGTTCATCAGCCACTACGCCCGGTAGTTCAATATTTCTGATAACAAGATTTTTATTAGGAACTGAAGTTACCACTGAAGATGGTTTATAGCCCATCTCAGAAAATAAATACTCCAGCTCACTGGCCAGAACTGAAATGTCTTCAATCTCCCCATTATCAAATGTATCCTCCGGGAGACGGGCACTACCCTGATTGAGAAGTCGGACTGAATTTTTTCCCCTCTTTAACCTGACAGCTTTAACATGTGAAGCACCGATATCCAGCACAGTAAAACTTTTCCTGAAAAAAAGCATATTCGCCCCCTTCTCAGCTGTAAACTATTTTTTCTGTTTTTTCAATGAAGTATAATCAATAATTATTATGTAAGTAAATATTATTGTGACAATTTAAATAAAAAGCACTTAAAAAATAAATATTTTGCTTGTCTCATATAATATCATCTATAAACAGTATTATCAATAAAAATTAGTCAATTTATGGGCATTTTGATTAATTTTTATACATGATTCTCATCAATTTCCGCTGACAGATATAAAATAAGATCACTTACATACAGAAGAATACCCTGTTATTTTTCCCCTGTTTTGCTTTAACCCCAATTAAAAACTCAAGATATTATTACTTTTGAAATTATTATAATTTCACCAATTATTTTGGAGAAAAACCATATACATTATACATTCATATACATTAATATTTTAAACATAGATTTATAAACTCCTAAAATAAACCCAGATAAAAACTAACAATAAACTCCCCCCAGAAAAGCATTATCAGTGCCCCGGCACTGATTAGAGGGCCGAAAGGAATCCTCGTCTTACGGTTCAGAACTCCGGTCAGGATAAGGGGTAGACCTACCAGAGTACCGGCCAGAGCTCCAATAAACAGGCCCAGCAGGGCATAAAGCCAGCCCATAAAAGAACCTATCATCGCAATTAGTTTAACATCACCCATACCCAGCCCCTGCTGATATGCCAGGGCAATAATCAGCAGCAATCCTCCCGGAATCAGTACCCCCATAAGCGCAGAAACTATGGGCAGGGGGCTTACCGTCAGCGAGAGCAGCAGCCCCACAATTATACCGGGATAGGTAATTCTATTGGGAATAATCATCTCTTTTAAATCAATAACAGAACAAATAATTAATAGACAAACCAGGAGAGCATAGATAAAAAATGAAATATCCAGTCCAAATTGAATATAAAGCAGTGCAAACATTACTGCTGTCAGAAGTTCCACCAGCGGATACTGAAAAGATATTACAGCCCCACAATAACGACACCGACCCCGATACAGAACAAAACTCAGCACAGGCACCAAATCCGGTATCTGCAGTACAGCTCCACAGTCCGGACAATGGGAAGCCGGAAATATAATTGAATCTCCTTCTGGCAGGCGGCAGATAACTACATTTAAAAAACTGCCAATTATAAGACCAATAACAAATATCAGCATATAAGACAATTAATTCACCAACTATAATAATTATTTTGGGCTCTCCCCCATAACCGCAAAAACAATCAATTCCTGTTTTGCACAAAATCTATAAATTAAATTATTTGAAAAAGTAAATACCTAATGTTTTAAATTATTAAGATCTGATATTTATCAGGTTGTCTGTTTTTGGGATACTTCCTTTTTAAAAATGCTCAAACATTTCAAACATGGGCATTAATATTGAAATAACTATTGAACCAACTACTACAGCCAAAAAGACAATCATAACCGGTTCAATCAGGGAAACAACACCATCCACACTGTTTTCCACTTCATTATCATAAAAACTGGAGATTTTCTGCAGCATACTGTCAAGATCACCGGTTTCCTCACCCACCTGCATCATCTGAATAACCATTGGTGGGAAAAAGTCACTTTTTTTCAGAGGTTCAGTAATATTTACTCCTTCTCTGACCTGAATTCTGGTATCCACCAGTATCTGGGCCAGAACTTTATTCCCTACAACATCCTCTACCAGAGCCAAAGACTCCAATAGATCCACACCACTGTCCAGCATCATAGCCAGAGTTGAGGAAAAACGAGAAATGTAAATCTTTTTCAGCATATCACCCAGAACCGGCATTTTTAAAATCAATCTATCAAATTTCATCTGGCCTTCCGGTGTCTGTTTGTACTTGCTTAAACCGTATATCACACCTAAAATTACCAGCATCATTAACCACCAGTATGACTGAAAAATCCCACTAACCCCAAGAAGTATTCTGGTAGGCAGAGGGAGCTGAGCACCAAAATCGGCAAACATTTCCACAAAGGTGGGAACCACAAAAGTAATCAGAAAAATAACCACCAGTACGGCAACACAAACAATCACCACCGGATAATACAGGGCGGATTTCACCATGTTTTTTAGTCTCTGCTGTTTTTCATAGTGCTCGGCCAGATTGTTGAGCACCTTATCCAGCACCCCACCCATCTCCCCGGCGCGCAGCAGCTGTACATAAAGTTCCGGAAAAACTTCCGGATGGCTATCAGCGGCTTCAGCCAGGCTGGAGCCAGTTTCCACATCCTGACGGATACTCTCCAGTGCTTCCTTCAAGGTCTGGTTATCTATCTGAGCTGTTATAATATTCAAAGCATCAACCAGACTTATACCGGCATTAATGATGGCGGAAAACTGCTGGCTAAAAATAGCCAGGTCTTTCATGCCCACTCCTCCACCAAAACTTATAAGATCACTCAGTGATTTACGCGACCTCTTTTTATTTATATCCAGAACATAATAACCTTTATTTTTCAGACTTCGGGCTACATCCGATACACTCTCTTCTTCACGGGTACCTGTAATTTTTTTGCCATCCCGGGTTCGAGCTTCATATTCAAAAGTTGGGGCCATATTTTGTATCCTCCCCACAATGTATTGTTGTAAAATTTATGATCTTTTCTTGCTGCTAATTATTCAATCCTTTTCCTTATGTATTCAGGATTTGTGGAACGCCTCAGGGCAATTTCTCTTGAAATAATCCCTTTTTCAAAAAGCTCAACCAGATAATTGTTCATTACAATCATACCCTGCTGGCCGCCGGTCTGCATTTGAGACTGAAGCTGATGGCTCTTCCCTTCCCGAATGATATTGCGGACAGCAGAGGTGGCCAGCAGTATTTCCAGAGCTGCCACCCGGCCCTGGTCATTTTTGCGAGGTAAAAGCTGCTGGGAAATAACTCCCATCAGAGTTGAAGCCAGCTGTATTCGGACCTGTTCCTGCTGGTCGGAAGGAAAAACATCAATAATACGATCCACCGTTTTGGGAGCACTGTTGGTATGCAGAGTGGCAAATACAAGATGACCTGTTTCTGCTGCCTCAAGAGCAATGGAAATCGTCTCCAGGTCACGCATTTCACCCAGCAGAATAACATCGGGGTCCTGCCTGAGGGCAGCACGCAGCCCATTGACAAAATTATTGGTATCGATGCCCACCTCACGCTGCTGAATTATGCTCTGCTTATGCTCGTGGAGATATTCTATAGGATCCTCCAGGGTCAGGACATGAACGTTTTTATTTTCATTAATCCGATTAATCATAGCCGCCAGAGTAGTGGACTTACCACTGCCCGTGGGCCCGGTACACAGAACCAAACCTCTGCGCTGCAGGGCAATTTTTTTCAGGACATCGGGCAGTCCCAGTTCATCAATTGTGGGAATCTCAGGTGGTATAATTCTCAGAGCCAGACTAACCGCACCCCGCTGGCGAAAAGCATTAACCCGGAAACGGGAAAACCCATGTACACTGTATGAAAAGTCAAGTTCACCCTGTTCTTCAAAATCAGACCACTGATCATCATTCATCAGCTCCCGGGCAATAGATTCCAGCTCTTCAAAAGTAAATTTGTGATCATAATCTTCCATAACCTCCAGTTTTCCATTATACCGAACCACCGGATAACAATTCACGGTCAAATGAAGGTCAGAAACAGCCTCTTCATCTACCACCGATTTAAGTAAACTGGTAACATCCATAAATTCAATCCACTCCTTATACTATTACTCTCATCATCTCCTGATAGGAGGTCAGTCCCGAAACCACCTTATCCCGGCCGTCTTCCCGAAGGGTAATCATACCCCTTTCAATGGCTTTTTCTTTTAAATCCTGATCATCTTTATCTTCCAGAACCATCTTTTTAATTACATTATCCATCACCAGAATTTCCTGAATAGCCACCCGGCCCTTAAAGCCGGAATTATTGCAGCGGGGACAGCCAGCAGCCTGCTGCAGTTGTACCCCTTTATCAATATTTAAGGCTGCTCTTTCTTCAGGTCCGGGATTATAGCTTTCACTGCACCGTGAACATAGACGCCTTAAAAGCCGCTGAGCAATTACCCCATTCACTGTTGAAGATACCAGATAAGGGGGAATTCCCATATCCACCAGCCGGGTTATGGAGCTTACAGCATCATTGGTATGCAGTGTGCTCAAAACAAGGTGGCCGGTCAGGGCTGCTCTGATAGCAATCTGGGCCGTCTCCTGATCCCTTATCTCTCCCACCATGATTATATCCGGGTCCTGTCTTAAAATAGAGCGCAGGGTGTCGGCAAAACCGCGGCCTATCTCACTGTGAACCTGGACCTGATTGATTCCTTTGATCTGGAATTCTACAGGGTCCTCAACAGTTATAATGTTTTCTTCCAGGGTGTTTAACCTGTTTAAAGCAGCAGATAAAGTGGTTGATTTCCCACTCCCCGTCGGGCCGGTAGCCAGAATAATACCATGAGGCTGTGAGATTAAACCCTGAAACTTTTCCAGGTTTTCTTCACTAAAGCCCAGGTTTTCAATCTTAAGCAGGCTTTCCTCTTTATTTAATAAACGGATGACCACCTTTTCTCCATTTACCGTGGGTAAAGTGGAAACCCGCATATCAATCTCCTGACCATTTTTGGTCAAAGTAATTCTACCATCCTGGGGAATACGTCTTTTGGTTATATCCAGATCAGCAATTATTTTCAGCCGTGAGATGAGGGCCGGCTGAGAATGCTTGGGAGCGGTCATACCTTTCTGGAGTACCCCGTCCACTCTGTAACGAATACGAACATTATCTTCCTGAGGTTCTATATGGATATCACTGGCCTCTCTCTGCAGAGCTTCATTGAGGATCATGGTGGTTAATTTTACAATCGGTGCATCTTCCACCATGTCCTTTAGATCATCTGGTTCAGGCTCTTCATCCTTATATTTATTAAGACTCTCAAAAACTTCTTCCACATCTTCTCCAATTGAATACAGGCTGTTTAGAGCATTCTCGATATCCTCTCTGGTGGCTATATGAGGTACTACTTTATAGCCGGAAAGCATCTCCAGATCATCCACCGCCATTAGATCGGTAGGATCAGCCATAGCAACTTTAAGCTGATCATCTTCCACTCCCAGAGGTACTGTATTATAACGGCGGGCTATATTTTCAGGTATCAGCTCAGCCATCTCCGGATTAATGTGAAAATCAGAGAGAGTGACGTGTGAAAAACCCAATTGATATTCCAGAACCTCAACCAGCTCTTCGGAACTCATATAACCCAGGTTCTGAAGAACCTGCCCCAATTTCTTATCGGTCCCTTCCTGCTTTTCCAGTGCTTCTGCACATTCTTCTTGCGTAATATAACCATTCTGTACTAAAATTTCTCCCAGTTTCTTTGTCATCCTCTTATCCTCCTGGTTGTAAAACAAAATAACTTATTAATAATAATTCCAGATAAATGTGATTTTTTCCTGCAAAACAAAAGATTTTATTGTATTTTATCCAAATAATTGCCTTTTGCTAAGCTCTTTCGACATATTTCCCGTTCCTGGTGTCAATTTTTATTATATCTCCTTCTTCTATAAAAAGGGGTACTTTAACCTCCAGACCGGTGGTCATTTCAGCCGGTTTACTGCCCCCGGAAACCGTATCACCCTTGATATTGGGCTGGGTGTTTTCAACTTCCAGCTCCACAAAGGTAGGCAGTTTTACATCAAGGGGCCGACCCTCATACATGGCTATCTCCAGGTCCATATTTTCTTTGAGATATTTTACTTTTTCTCCCAGCTGTTCACCGGACAGCTCTACCTGCTCATAATTATCCTGATCCATAAAAACATAATTATTACCATCCCAGTACAGAAACTGCATCTTTCTGGTATCCACATGGGCTCTTTTAACATCTTCTTCAGCCCGAAAAGTTTTATCAATAGTATAACCTTCCTCCAGATTACGCAGTTTGGTTCTCACAAATGCACCTCCCCTGCCTGACTTGGAATGCTGGAATTCCTCAACTTCATAGACTGTACCTTCCAGCTCAATGGTCAAGCCGGGATGAAATTTATTAGTTGATACCATAATATACCTCCTTTTTACTATTCTGATTTAGATTTTTAAATGATCTCCATCTCACCTGCAGCGGCTCCCTTATTGGTCATTTTAAATTTGTTTATAATATGGTATTAACAAACGACTTTTTTATCATTATTAAGTTAAATTAATTAGGGAAATGAAAAAAGCTGGTATCAAATATAACTAGAGCACAATGAGTTCTTTATTTGTATTATTCAGCACTTTACAGCCACTTTCAGTAATTACCAGATCATCTTCAATCCGTACACCCTTTTTTTCAGTCAGATAGATTCCCGGTTCATCAGTAACCACCATATTTTTAACCAGTTTCTGGTCTGAACTTCCGGATAGACGGGGCGCTTCATGTATATCAATCCCAACCCCATGACCCAGGGTATGGCTAAAATTATCTCCATATCCATTCTCTTCAATTAAATTACGGGCCAGCCCATCAGCCTCTCCACAGGTCATACCAGCCCTGATCTTTTCAATAACCTTTCTGTGAGCCTCCAGAACAGTTTGATAGATCTTTTTGTCTTCTGCAGAAGGTGAACCCACATAAACCGTTCGGGTCATATCCGAACAATAACCCCGATATTTAGTACCAAAATCCATAGTGATAAATTCATTAGGCTGCACTTTTCTGTCCGTGGCCCGACCGTGGGGCAGGGCTGATCTAGGTCCTGAAGCCACTATAAAATCAAAGGCATTTTTCTCTCCCCCCTGCTGTTTCATGAAATATTCCAGTTCCAGGGCAATCTCTTTTTCTGATATTCCGGGTTTTATATAGTCCAAAATATGCTCAAAGGCACAGTCGGCTATTTTTACGGCCTGGCTAATTCTTTCAATCTCTTCTTCTTCTTTCACCATTCTCAGCTCTCCAACTATATTTTCTGCAGGTTTAAGTTCAATCCCTGTGAAATTATTCTGATACTCAGAATATTTTTTAAAGGAGACTGTGTCGGCTTCAAAGGCCAGTTCAGACACTTCTGTATCGGACAGCAAATCACTTATGGTTTCCAGTCTGTTCTCCCTTTTTATCTCCACAATTTCAAATCCTGTGGTTTCTTCGGCAGCCTGCTCCAGATAACGAGAATCAGTCAGAAAAAAACAGTCTTCTGGGGTTAAAATGATGATACCGGCTGTACCGGTAAATCCACTAATATAAAATATATTGCTTATATTATTTATTATAAAAGCTGTTATATCTTTGTTCTGCAGTTTACTGTATAATCTGTCTAATCTATGCTTCATATTAAATGCTCCCCCTCTGTATAAGATTATTTACAGCCTCCAGGGCATAAAGATATCCTTCCGGTCCCAGGCCCGCAATCAAACCCGCGGCTGCACCGGCAGTAATTGACTGCTGCCGAAATTCTTCTCTGCTGTGAATATTACTGAGGTGAACTTCCACCACCGGTTCTCGAAAAGCAGCCAGGGCATCTCTTAAAGAGATGCTGTAGTGGGTCAGGCCCCCCGGATTAATGACAATTCCCGATATCTCAGGAGCTTTCTGCTGTATATAATCTATTATTTCACCCTCATGATTGCTCTGAAAGATATCAACACGAACTCCCATCTCCTCAGCCTTCTGTAATATATCTTCATTGAGTGATTCATAATCCCTGTTTCCATATATATCAGGTTCTCTGGTCCCCAGAAGATTAATATTAGGACCGTGAATCACCGCGATTGCTTTCATTTTAATCCCTCCAGTACACTGTATATTTTACTTCTGGCAATCTCACCTGCTCTGAAAGCCTCTCCTATTTCGGCCAGCAGTATCCAGTTTATTTTATTCCTTTCAACCTTTTTATCATGCCACATGGACTCATACAGCTCATCGGCAGTAATCTCTTCCGGCAGCTGCTGCTGCAGCTCATAATCTGTGAGTATTCTTTCAATACTCTCCAGCTCAGCTGAGGAGAGATGACCCTCCAGCTCAGAAAGGCGGGACTCAACTTTAAGACCCACAGCCACAGCCTCACCGTGAGTATAGCTGCCATATCCGGCCACAGCTTCCAGGGCATGCCCCATGGTATGGCCAAAATTCAGCAGAGCCCTTTCTCCCTGTTCTTTCTGATCCCGGGCCACAACTCCGGCTTTTATTTGACAGGAACGGTATATAATCTTTATTAAAGCTCCGGGATTTAAATTATAAATTTTTTCCCTGCTGTTTTCCAAATAATTAAAAAGATTTCGATCTGCAATAAGCCCATGTTTAATAACTTCCGCCAGACCGGTTTTCAATTCTCTCAAAGGCAGGGTCTCTAAAAAATCAACATCTATAAACACCAGATCCGGCTGATAAAAAGCCCCGATTAAATTTTTACCCCGGGGATGATTAATGGCCGTCTTCCCCCCGACACTGCTGTCCACCTGGGCCAGCAGAGTAGTAGGTATCTGAACCAGGGAGATGCCCCGCATATATGTAGCTGCCAGGAAACCCGCCAGATCTCCAACTACACCTCCTCCCAAAGCCAGAACCAGATGATCTCTGTGAAAACTCTCTTCTATCAGCCGGTCATAACCTTTTTGCAAAAATTTATAGCTCTTGGCCTGCTCCCCGGAGGGCAGAACATAGGGGATTATTTGATAATTGTGCTGTAGAATATTCATAACTTCTTTACCATATAACCGGTCAACATTTTCATCAGTGACCAGAAAGATCTTTTCACCCCGATAATAATCCTGCAGAACCTCGGCCAGCTGATCAAGTGTACCATTATCAATTAATATAGAATAAGAAAGTGGATCTTCAGCTATGTTTACTGTAACCTCTTTTTTAAAATCAGCCACAAACGATCATCTCCTCAATTTCAGCTGCTATCTGCAGTGGCTTTTTGCCATCTGTAAGTACCCTGTTTTTAAAATCATGATAATAATCCTGCCTTTTTTCTAGCAGTTTTTTTATTTCTTGTTCAGGATCCTTTGTATCCAGCAGAGGCCGGTGTCCCTGTTCTCGAGTCCTTCTGTAAATCTCTGATGGTGAAGCTTCCAGAAGAATGGGGAAAGTCTTTTTTTTCAGCAGCTGACGGTTTTCGGAATCAAGAATTATACCGCCCCCCGTAGAAAGCACAAAATCTTTTCCCGTTAAAAGTACCTCACGCAGAACTTTTTTTTCCAGTCTGCGGAAATACTGTTCTCCTTCATTTTCAAATATATCGGCAATACTTCGCTGTTCCTCTTCTTCAATCAGCCTATCTGTCTCAATAAAAAGCAGGCCCTTTTTCTCTGCTAAAATCTGTCCAACAGTCGTCTTCCCGGTGGCCATAAAACCAATCAGAGCTATTTTCATGGACTCTTCTCTCCCGGAATACCGGCCTGATAATTATGATAATTTCTGATAACCTCTTCAATATGGTCCCCCCCAAACTTCTTCTGAAGTCCCTGAGATAGGATAAAAGCTGTCATTGCCTCGGCAACTACTCCACAGGCTGGAACAGCAGTTGTATCTGAACGCTCAACTGCAGCATCAAAAGGCTTTTTGGTTTTAATATCAACTGACCTCAGAGGTTTATATAAAGTTGACAGAGGCTTCATAGCAATTGATATTTTCAGCGGCTCCCCATTGGTAATTCCAGCCTCAAGACCACCTGCTCGATTGGATTTTCGGAAATAGCCTTTCTCTTTTTCATAAAAAATTTCATCATGGACCTCTGAACCCCATCGGCCGGCATTCCGGAAAGCGGGGCCGATCTCCACTCCCTTAACAGCCGGAATACCAATCATAGCAGCCGCCAGTCGGGCATCCAGTCTTTCCTTCCAGAAGGTATGGCTGCCCAGACCAACGGGCAGAGGGGTAGTTTGTATTTCTATTTTCCCCCCCAGAGTATCTCCCTCCTTTTTTGCCTGATCAATAAGCTCCATCATTTTTTGTTCACTTTCCCTATCAAAACAATTAACCGGAGACTCCAGAACCCTATCTTTTAGAGCTGTAAAATCTTCTTTTCCCTCAACATTAACTTCTGGGGCCTGGACTGAACCGATCTGGAGCACATGGCTTATAATATCTATCTCAAAATAGCTAAGAAAATTTTTCAGAAATCCACCGGCTGCGGTCCGGGCTGCCGTCTCCCGGGCACTGGCCCGTTCCAGTATGCTGCGTACATCATCAAGGTTATACTTTAGAATCCCGGCTAGATCTCCGTGACCGGGCCGGGGCTGGGTAACATGAGGTGCAATCTCTTTTTTCCTGTCATCTCTTTTGAGAGTAATACTATCTTTTTCGGTAATATCACTTTTTTTAGGAGACATTACTTCCTTCCAGTTTTCCCAGTCTCGATTATGTATAATAAAACTTACCGGACTGCCCAGTGTCCTGCCTCCTCTGATTCCGCTGTATATATCCACACTATCTGCTTCAATATCCATCCGACCTCCCCGACCATAACCACCCTGCCGCCGGTAAAGCATCTGGTCAATCTTTTCTACATCAACTTCTATACCTGCCGGTATATCGTCTATAATAACCATTAATCCTTTTCCATGAGACTCACCGGCTGTTTTGAAATCAACCATGGTCAATTCCTCCTCACTGTCAATTAAAAGGCCCCGGTAGATATGGGGCCCATTATTTTTGTTATTTAATTATAATATCATATATGAACAAAAATGTTAACCTGTTTACTCTGTTTAATTCAAATTTCTTATTCCAGAATTATAAGTCTGGAGAGTTCTTCAATCACCTGACCACAGCTTCCTGAAGCTACAAGATATACTTTACTCTCCTCTATTATCTCAACTTCAATCATCTCATATTCTCCCTGTTTGTTAAAGCTTCCCTGAATAGCAGCCAGTTCTTCAGTGGTAACAGCCCCCTCCTTTCTCTCAAATAAGACAGCAGCCTCTTCCAGAGCGGCCTGAGCATTATAGGCTGCCTGATAATGTTTCTGACTGTAATCGGTCATCTGAATTTCATGAATAGTCAGTGCGGCCATCATCAGTGTAAAGACTGACAGCAGTACAATCATCAGCAAAACAATCAGCATTATGGAACCTTCCTGCTTCTGCATAAGCCCTCCTTTATTTACTTACTTCAACCACCGGTAAAGCAATCTCTTTTTCCAGAACATGTTTGCTTTCGTCCCCATCCAGAACAATCCGGTAGTAAAGCATCTGATCTTCTCTTAATTCGAACTCGGCCTTTTTGATTATAGACAGAGACAGGGGGCGACCATAGCCCATGTCTCCTTCAGAAGGCCATTCCGGGTATCTTACTCCTGAACCTGCAAAAGAATTCAAAGGAAGTTTTACCCTCAGGGCCTTTTCAGAAACATAGTATTTAACATAACGGTCATGTCCTGAATCACCTCCACCAAAAAATCCGTTTTCCCGGGGCCCGGTATTGATAAACAGGGCCCCCTGTTCAGTTATTCTGACATCCACAGCTTTTCTTATATCACTGTCAAGAAAACGGACCAGATTACGGCCCTGTCCACTAAGCGTCAGTTTTGTTTCAGCGTGGTCTTGAAAGTTGATTGCTGAAAAAAACAAATTATAAAAAGGGCCCACCAGCACCCCTATCAAAACCAAACAAACCATAACCTCTATTAGAGTAAATGAACTTTCATTGTTCATTTTTGGAACCTCCCGGAGATAAATCCTTTTCGGAAATACAGGTTACCAAATTTACTTCAGGAGCATCATTTTTTGTCAGGGGGTAAAGAAAAACATTGACCTCCAGCAGTCCTTCATGTACAGGACTGGTTTCAATCTTACTCTGATATTCTCTGTTTTTTATGTTAAAGCTGTCCTCCAGTTCAGAAATTAAATCTACATCAATTCTTTCGGCAGCCTGCAGCTGTTCCATCCTGTTAACTGCCTCCTGAAGAAGCAGTCCTTTTGTTTCACATTTCTGTATAATTTGCCAGTTAACTACAACTGTACGGAAAAACAGAGTGGAGAAAACAGCCAGCAGAGCCAGTGCTAAAACTATCTCCAGCAGGGTAAAACCAGATTCTCTGCTCCCGGACTTTATGCAATTTGCACCGTAAATGTCCAGTACAGGCTTTTTTTTATTTTCCTTATGTTTCCGATTCTGAAACTTCTGTACTGCCAATTCCGGTATATCACTTTTCAGCATTTTATCACCCCTCCTTGATAGTTAACCCGGGAGTATAACCGAAAAAATGAAACTATCACCGGCCTAAGACTTACCCCGTTCTTTTTCAATTTTTGCGTTCATATCTGACCCGACCTGTAAGCCCATAAACAGTTATTTTATACTTTAGCCCACTATCTGACTTTAGAATTAGATTACCGTTCTGGCCGGTCCCCAGGGGCTTAAAATTAGCCTGCTCTGTACTTCCAAAAGAAATACTTTCTTTTTCAAAATAGATACCATTTTTTAAAGTAAGTGCAGCCTCCTTTTGCTTTCCAGAATTCATAACCAGTTTATTCTTTCGGGGATAAAAATATATTTCACTTTCCAGCTGGGTCATTATTGCTTTCTGACGGGCCTCTCTAAAAAAAGCATATACCCTCTGGACCTCAGACCAGATATAATAATAATCCATAAGCCCTGAACCAAAAACCTGCAGTGAAAAAGTAAATAAAAGGGAGAGTACCACAATTACACACAGCAGCTCCAGCAGGGTAAAACCTTCCTTTTGCTCGAATTGCTCGAAGTTATCATTAAGTTTAAGTGAACCAATAATATTCCATCTCAGCCAATATAATATATGCATTTTTATATCCCTCCAGATTGATATTAGTGACTGGACTGTAAAAATATAAATCTCCAAAATTTAGATGCTGTAATCTCAAGCAGGATCACTATAACAGGATAACGATAATATGCTAAAAATATGTAGTTAAAACAACTTTAATTGTCCAATCATAAGTGAATATTTAAAATATCGGTATCTTAAAAATCTATACTGTGAAAAATCTAATCTTTATATCTCAACGAAGATTAATCTTCTTTTTTTATAATTTCTTATAAGTACGTTGATTAAGCACCTCTATTATTTAATTTATGGATATATTGTAATAATCCTTCTTTTATTCCATTTTTTTCCTTTAAAGATAAAAATAATCTCCGGTACATACCGGAGATGGCTGGTGATAATCAATTTTAGAAAATTCAGAGTCAGCTATAAATTAAATTAATATCAATATAAATCACTTTGCTTCTTCAAAAGATCATACCATCCTTCAACATCAGGATAAACACCGGTCCATAGATGAAAGGATTCAGCTGCCTGGTAGAGCAGCATGGGCAGCCCATTAAGGGTCCTGGCCCCTTTTTTGCTGGCCTCCTGCAAAATTGTGGTCTCCCGCGGGTTATAAACCAGATCAACCACCAGCTGACCGGAATGAATGTTTCCGGTTTTGATTACAGGTGGCTGTTCAACATTGGGTTCCATACCTACCGGAGTGGTATCCACTACAAGATCCACTTTTTCCAGCAGTGGACCATAAAATTCTTCAGTAAGACCACCACCCCCAAACTCAATTTCTGGATATGTGGCAGACCATTTTTCCACCACACGAAGTGCTTTTTCGGGAGTCCGGTTTATTATGTACAGCTCAGCTGCATCTTTTTCACAGAGGGCACTGCAGACTGCCCGGGCCGCTCCCCCGGCTCCGATTATCAGCACTTTTTTACCTTTAATTATAAACTGTCCATCTTTCTCGAGCATGCGCTGAAACCCGGCAATGTCAGTATTATAGCCCTTCAAACAACCTTCATCATTTACAATAGTATTTACTGCTTTTAATTTCTGAGCGGTATCCTCAACTATATCCAGATACTCAACAACCTTTTTTTTATGGGGAATGGTAACATTAACTCCCTTAATACCAAAGGACCTAATTCCCGCTACCGCCGATTGTACTGCTTCCGGTTTTATATCAAAAGCCAGATATACAAAATTGAGATTATGCTTTTTAAGAGCCTGATTATGTATTAGTGGTGAAATTGAATGTTCAACCGGGTGACCGAAAAGTCCCAGAAGTCCTGTACCTGAATCCACAGTGGACATAATATCTACTCCCTGAATTCAATCATATTTTTTAAGGTTTCTCTATCCCTGACAATTATTTTCCTGTCTATTATCTCAATAATTCCTTTCTGGGAAAATTCATTCAGCAGTTTGGTCACCGTAACCCTTGAGGTGCCCAGCAAATTAGCTATTTCCTGATGAGTCAGAACCAATTCTATCACATAACCCTGATCACTCTGTTGACCGAATTCCTCAGAAAAACGATCCAGCAGAGCTGCCAGCCGGCCCCCGGCATCCTGAAAAACAAGTTCCCGCACCTGACTGGTCAGCAGTCTTGTTTTTTTGGCCAGGGCCTCGATGATTTTCAGGGCCATTGTCGGCCGCTCCAGGATAATTTTTTCCAGATCAGCCCAGGGAATAATAAACAGCTGGCAGTCTTCCTGGACCTCTGCGGTTAAAGGGTGAGGATTATTATCAAAAAGTGAAATCTCCCCAAAAAGATCTCCGGCCTGCAGAATTGTCAGCACTTTTTCCTGACCTTCAGGAGACATCATGGAAAGCTTAACTCTACCGGAAGCAAGCAGATAAAGAAGTTTGGGAGGATCTTCTTCAAAAAAGATAATCTGACCCCTGTCATAAATTTTTTCCTGGGCTTTCTCACAAACCAGCTGCAGTTCTTTATCATCCAGTCGAGAAAAAACGGACAAATTTTGCAGACACTCCTGTTTGTTATTTGCCATTTTTGGATTCTCCTTTATTTGAGCTGCATTCTTCACAGTAACCATAAAATTTAATATGATGGTCCACTATATCAAAATTATGGGTTTTTTCCAGGTCCTGTTCAAACTTTTCTAAAACACTGTCCTTAAATTCTGTAATAGTACCACACTGCAAACAAATTAAATGGTGGTGATGCTGGTCTTCTACATTAAGCTCATAACTCTTATAGGAAGTATCAAAATCCAGCCGGTGAATTATTTCCAGATCACAAAATAGATCAAGGGTCCGATAGATTGTGGCCAGACCAACTTCTGGATTCATCTGCTGAACCTTTTCATAAAGCTCTTCAGCATTAAAATGACTGTGGGGCTCACTGATGATTACTTCCAGAATATCTTTTCTCTGTCTGGTCAGTTTACAGTCATGGGCGGCCAGTCTTCTGTGAAACTTTTCTCTCAGCTCCTCCCTTGATTCTTCCATAGAAACATCTCCTTTAAATATTATAAAAATACCTAATTTTATTATATACCATTTATGCTTTTCTTGACATCCTTACCACCGATTCACTTCACTGCATCAATGAGAATTCCTGGTAGTTCATATGACTACCTTCCGAACCGATTTTACTTTTGGTCTATCACGCACTATTGAAATCACCAATAGACCGTTCAGTTCGGCCACAAATGGTCCCGAATTGACATCTAAGGCCATAGGATGAATTTGACTCAGATCTATGGTCAGGGTTTTACCATTATCCTTATAGGATTTTTGTTTATTTTCAAATTCAACTACAATATGTACTTCATATTTTTCTTTGCAGGTGTTTGTGCAGGTGTTATAGGGCAGCTCTGCATATTTAGGTGTTTTCATTAAATTAGCAATTTTTATCTTGCTTTTTATCTTAAAGGACCTCCATTTTCTTCCATTAGATAAAGAAAGTATATAATTTTTACAGGAGATAGCCCTTTTTCATATATAACTTTAAAATATTTTTTCATGTCAGGGGCTCCCAAAAATCACCTATATCAGGCGAGATAACCTGGCTCCTGTTTTTTAGCGGGCAAATACATGGTCTCCTATCTTCACCAGGACCGGACGGGTGGAAATCCATTCCAGATTGGCAATATCCGGATTATAAAAAAACAGGGCACCCCCGGTCGGGTCATAACCTGTCAGGGCAAATCGAGCGGCCAAAATACATTCATCTGAGGGAAAGTGTTTATAGGCCTGTCCATCATAAAGACTGCTGAACTGATTGTTGGTCAGAATAACATCCAAAATATTATCGGCAAATTTTTCACTGTGTACCCGATTCTTAACCACTGCTCCCACAGCTATTTTACCTTTCATACTCTCCCCCCGGGCCTCACCATGAATAATTCTGGCCAGGGCGATTACATCTCCCCGGGTAAAGGTTATCTGCTCAATCTCTCCTGCAGCTGGCAGCCGCCCCAGAGTTTCCGGGCCTGCTATACCATCAACTTTAAGCTTGTTTTCCGATTGGAATCTTAAAACAGCTTCCCGGGTATAAGAGTCATAGAATCCATCTATTTTTTGACTGAAAAAGCCTGTTTTTCTTAATTTGTGCTGCAGCAGAGCAACATCCGGACCTTCATCTCCTTCTCTTAATATTCTGCTGCCCGGTTCCATATAATAATTGGATTCACCAGCTATCTTCTCTGAATCATAAACCACGGTCAGCAACAGGATCATAAAAACCAGGATACCAATAATTTTTCCGGATCTTTTTATTATCTCACTCACTGCAGATCACCTCCTGATCTTATATTTTTATATCCTTATACAATAATTTAATTTCATTATATAAATTTTTTTGTCCCTATATAATTTTTTATATTCTTATATTATTGTAAAATATGATAGAATTTTATTTTAAACTTTATTTAAATAGAATAAAGCAGAATAAAACTTAATCTCAAGAAGAATAATCATATCTGGTAATAACCATTTTCTCGACCAGACGCATTAATTTAGTAAAAAGAAGCTCTTTTTTCTCTAAGGGGTCGACGAGAACCGTCACTAAATTCAACCTGTTGCCCCCCAGCACATCTGTAAAAATCTGATCGCCAATTACTGCGACCCTGTGTTTTTCCAGCTGTAAAATATCCCGGGTAGCCTTCAGGAAAGCTCTTTTAGTTGGTTTAACAGCCAGGCTGATAGCCGGCAGATTTAGATGGTCACGAAATTGTTTTACCCTGCTCTCCCGACCATTGGAAATCAAACACACCTCAAATCCTCTCTCCTGGAGACACTTAAACCAATCCCGGGCCCCGGTGATTAATTTTTTATCACTGTAGGGCACAATAGTATTATCAATATCACAGATAATACCCTGAACTCCTTTTTGCTCCAGTTTATCCAGTTCAATTGAAAAAATATCGGGGTAATAAAAATCAGGGACAAGGTGTGAAAACATTAAGTACAACCACCCTATTAATAATAATTATTAATTTTATACTGTCTTCATTATTATAAACCATATATGAACCTCAGTCAAATGTCAAACAGAGCTCTTGAGTGTTTTATTTCACTCTATTTTTTTAATATTTTACCGATCCAGACCGCCCCCAGGGCAGCTGCTGTCTCTTTTATGCTGGGCAAAAAAACTGTTCTCAAACACAGTTTTTCTTCTTTACCCCATTTCGCCAGAGCTTTCAGCTGCGGGCTGTTCTGAAATTATTTTGAAATTATATACAATATTCAAACCCAGTATAAACCAGAAAACCGGAGCCACAGAAACAACACTGATATTACCAAAAGCCTGAATCAAATAGGCAACCAGAGCCAGAAAAAGGCCCAGCTGCAGGGGATCTTTCTTATATAGATTACTGATTCCTTTTTTCATTATCAGAAACAAAAATAAAAGATAGGATAGTAAAGCCGGCAGACCGGCGGTCACACCCAGCTGCAGATATTCATTATGGGCTTTATCAACCACTTTTCTGGTGTTGTTGTGCTCCTGATACTTTTCCTGGGGAAAAACTTCCGCAAATGTATCAAGACCACTGCCCCATAAAGGATCCTCCCCCAGCAGGGGAAGGGTGTGTAAAAAAATAAAGGTTCGGTTGCTGCCGGTCTTTAAATATTCTTCTTCAGTACCCCGCATTAGAGTGCTGGAATCCTGATATAAACTGAAAAGCCGATTGCGAAAATACATATTACCGTGCCAGTCTATAACCCCGGTAATTATTATTAAAACCACAGCCAGTACTGCTATTTTAAAAATATCTTCTTTAATTCTTTTTCTCATCAGCCAGGCACCCAGAAAAATTATAAAAATAAAGGCCGTCCAGGCGGTTCTGGTATAGGTCATTATCATAAAAGAATAAAAAATTGTGGTTAAAATACCGTAAAGATAATTGTTCTTTTTTTTCCGGGCTCCAATGTATAATATCAATGCCGGAATCAACAGTAAAATAATATAACTGCCGGCAAAATTGGGGTTACCCAAAGTGGAAAAAATTCTGCCAGACCAGCCGGCCCGGAGGGGGTCGCGATTTATAAAATCATATCCCAGATACTGTATAAACCCATAAATAGAAATAATAACTCCCGAAATAAACAAACTTCTTAAGGACCACAGAAGTTTCGATTTGCTGTTTATTATCTGAGAAGCTAACAGCAGAATGCTCATGTAAACGGTATAGGCCAGAAGCCCTTCCCACCTGAAAGGTCGACCCTGGAGTACAATATGTGAATAATCGGAAAAAATTGAGGAAATTACTAAAAACAGGGCAAAAAAGAGGAGAGGATAATAAGGAGTATATGATTTCCAGCTAATTTCTTTTTTCCGCAGGGCAAGCAAATATGTAAAGAGCATTATCACCACCAGCACCAGCAGTAAATCTATTTTGGGCCGGTAAATATTATCATGTCTCAGCAGCCTGTAGACTCCGTCTTCTTCCTGGAACAGCATACCTTTTTCAATATTATAGGGCAGATATATCAAAGGAATAATGGTCACTGAAATAATTAACAAAACAAATGTAATTTTCAAAAATTTATTTTCAAACATATATCTTCCTCCCCCACTTATTGGGCCTCAATAATCTCCACCGGAAACTGTTCCCCGAAGTCTTTTAGGATCTCCAGAACATCATCTCTGGTTCCTGAAGTAACATCCAGAACAATTATATTCTCCCCCTCAGGACAGATGGTTAGTGAGGCCAGCCCTTCATAGGACTTAAAAACCATGTCCATAAAAACAATTTGCTCCCGGGGCACCCTGACTTTAATCTGCTGTGTATCTTTTTCTTTCATTATTTTTCTCCTCTTCTTTAATAACTTTACAACAAATTACTTCCCGGTTATCATTTTTCTCTTTTTAGTTCTTATTTGCATCTATATCTCTTTTTTTGCGCACAATTGAGTAAGGTTCAGCTCTAACGGGCAAAGGAATTTTCACCAGTTCCCGGGGATGGGGCGCAGAATATACTTTTTCGCCTTCAGAATTAATTATATAATCAACTTCTGTGAAAAATTTTTCTCTTTTGGGACCCATTATCTCCAGCACATCCCCCCGGTTTATTTTATTTCTAACCTCAATAACAGCTTCTTTGTTTTCAGCGTCATATTCCTGGACCAGACCTACAAAAATATAGCTGCGCAGATATGATGAACTAGCCTGAAACTCTGTGGTTTCGTCTTCTCTGCCGGTGAAAAAACCTTCAGTATAAGGACGGTGGCTGATTTTGTTTAGCTCTTCCTTAAAAGAAGGGCTGAACTCAAATTCTTCTGGATGGTCATAATAATCATCCAGCAGCTGACGGTAAACCCCGGTGACCACGGCTGTATAATGCAGCCCTTTCATGCGTCCCTCAATTTTTAAACTATCCACACCACACTCAGCAATCAGGGGCATCTGTTCTACCAGACATAAATCCCGGGAATTTAGAATATAAGTACCCCCTTCTTCTTCGTAAATAGGATAATACTGTCCCGGCCGCTCCTCCTCCATAAGGTGATACTTCCAGCGGCAGGAATGGGCACATTCTCCACGATTGGGATCTCTGTCCACCATATAGCTGCTTAAAAGACAACGTCCGGAATATGACACACACATAGCCCCATGGATAAATATCTCCAGCTCAAGATCAGTTTTTTCCTGTATTTCTTTTATTTCCTGCCAGGAAAGCTCACGGGCCAGAATAATTCTTTCTAAACCCTGCTCCTGCCAGAACAGTGCACTCTGCCAGTTCACGGTATTGGCCTGAGTACTTAAATGCAGAGGCAGATCGATATTATGTTCCCTTATTACCCGCAGCACACCGGGATCGGATATAATAAGACCATCAACCTCAATATCAACCAGTTCCCGCAAAAATTCGGGCAGGCCAACAAGGTCCTCATTATGGGGCATCATGTTTACCGTTATATATATCCGGGCCCCATGTTGATGGGCATATTCTGTCCCCTCCTTTAGTTCTGACCGGGAAAAATTATCCGCACCGGCCCGCAGACCATAATTAAATCCCCCACAGTAAACTGCATCTGCTCCATATAATACCGCTATTTTCAATTTTTCCAGATTACCGGCCGGAGCCAGAAGTTCGGGTTTCTCCACTGCCTGCACTCTCCTGTTTTTATAAAATAGCCAAATAGAATTTTAATTTCAATTACTGTTTTGTTCACGAAATTCCTGCAGACGGCTGCGGTGCTCTTCATAGGTCCGGGAAAAAGTATGGCCACCATCCTCACTGGCAAAATAAAAAAGATATTCTGTTTCCCGGGGTTCTAAAACAGCCTCCAGAGCATTGTCTCCCGGATTTGCAATCGGGCCCGGGGGCAGACCCTGATGCAGATATGTGTTATAGGGGGAATCCAGCCTCAAATCACTGTAAAGCAAAATTTGCTGCCGCTGACTCAAACTATACTGAATTGTGGCATCAATCTGCAGCAGCATGTTTTCCTGCAGACGGTTATAAATAACACCGGCAATAAGTGGTTTTTCCTCTTTTAACTGAGCCTCTTTTTCCACCATAGAAGCCAGGGTAACCAGTTCATAGGCAGATAAATCCTGTCCTGATTCCAGCAGTCTTTGTTTCCACCTTTTAGTAAACTCCTGAATAAAAAGACCCAGTATTTCCCGGGGACTATAATTACGTGGTATGGTATAAGTAGCCGGATATAAAAAACCTTCCACAGGGAAGATAACCGGATTTTCGGGTACCGGGAAGGATTCTCCTAAAAGATTGGATATCTCTTCAGAACGCGCCACAGCCAAAAAATCTTCTGCTGTATGTTCTGTAAGCTCGGCCAGCCGACCGGCCACTTCTTCTACTGTAAAACCTTCCGGAATAGTTATCTGAAAAGTGGCTACATTGCCTGAAGTTAAATCAAGAATAATCTCCCGCATTGAATCAGCTGGACTGAGCTCATAATAACCGGCCTGCATTGCCTGGTCGGTACCCTTAAGGGATGTATAAAGATTAAAAAATAAAGCAGAATGAATCAGACCATTTTCCTGCAGCTCCTCCGCTATTCTGCGGGTAGAGAAACCTCTTTCAATTACCACTCCTACCTCTTCTGAACTGGAAGGATCCACCGGTTCCAGAAAAAAATTTGCCTGCAGAAGCAGACCGGCCAGTATAATAATAACCAGATAAGACAGAACTGTTTTCATATAGCCGGAAGTCTCCTTTACTGGTTATTTTCTTCCTCCTGTAAATACACTTCTCTAACCCGGTCAAATTCTGCATCATCTTCTATTATGGAAAGAACCTCTGAATCATCTTTTTCAGTCAGTTTAAGAACCAGAGCCTCACCCTCTTCATATCTGCCTTTTTCGGAAGGCACAAGTATCAAATAATTATTATCATCTACTTTGAGTTCCTGCTCTACATAAAATCTTTCTTCCTGCCCCTCTTCATCAAGCACCAGCTCTTCTGTCTCCTCATCTATCCAGAAAGTTCCTTCATTCTCTTCATTTTGATCACTCATTATTATTTCCCTCCCCACTGTTTCTGGCATTGTGGCGGTTCATATAATCGAGATAATTTTGCAGAATAATTGAAGCCGCAACCTGGTCGATCACCTCACGTCTTTTTTTGCGTCTCAGATCAGCCTTAAGCAGCATATCTTCAGCCGCCCGGGTGCTGAGCCGTTCATCCCAGAGCTTGATCGGAATCTCCAGATTGTTTCTAAGGAAATTAACATAATTTTTGATCTTTTCACCCTGTCTGCTCTCTGTATTATCCAGATTTTTGGGCAGACCTACGATAATTTCACCAATATTATATCTGTCAATATATTTTTTTATTTTTTTAAGATCAGCCCGGTGGTTGGTCCTGATAAGAACTTCCTTACCCTGAGCGGTAACATTGAGCTCATCACTTACCGCAAGACCGATTCTTTTATCACCAATATCCAGGCCCAGCCTGCGCAAAAAAATCTACCTCCTGCTAAACTCTAAATTTTGGGAAACCTTACAGGGCTCCTATAAAATCCAGGGAAAATCCTGCTCAACTATCCATATAATTTCGTAAAAGTTCTTCCAGTATTTCATCCCGGTCCACACTTCTAATCATGGTCCGGGCCTCCTTATAGCTGGTAATGTAGGCGGGATCACCTGACAGAAGATAACCAACCACCTGGTTTACCGGGTTATAGCCCTTTTCTTCAAGGGCATGAAAAACCCGCTGTAAAACATAACCCGCCTCACTGAGCTCACCCTGCTGAAGTTTAAATTTCATGGTCCGGTCCTGCTGGTTTTCCTCAACCATATACATCACATCCTAAATGTTATTTTTTCTCAACTTCATGCGGCTGCAGCTTATTCTTCCTTAACACTCATTTTCTCTTTAATTATCTCTTTCACCCTGTTTAAAGCCTGGTCAATTTTATCCGGATCAGTACCTCCAGCCTGAGCCATATCCGGACGACCTCCACCTCCACCACCTGTTATCCGGGCTGCTTCACCGATTATTTCTCCGGCATGAAATCCTTTTTCCACCAGGTCTTCTGTAACCATAGCCAGAAAAAGCACCTTCTTTTGATGGCTGGAGGCCAGAATTATTATTCCTGATTCTATTTTCATTTTCAGCTGGTCTCCGAGAGTACGCAGTGCTTCAGCATCCAAATCCTGCAGTTCAGCTGTCAGCAGAGGTATTTTTTCTACCTGTTCAATAGTTTCAATAAGAGCCTGAGACCGGAAAACTGCCAGTCGGTCTTTAAGAGAGGTAATTTCTTTTTCAAGCTCTTTTTTTTCCTCCTGCAGCTGGGACAGCCGGTTAATAAGTTTATCCGGTTCCGAATTCAGCATATCAGATAACCTGGTCAGTAATTTTTCTTTGTCTTCAACATAGTCAACAGCCCGTTCACCGGTAACCGCCTCTATCCGGCGTGTGCCGGCAGCTACACTGCTTTCCCCGGTAATTTTGAATAAGCCTATTTCTCCGGTAGCTTCAACATGAGTACCCCCACACAGCTCCAGAGAATAATCGCCAATTTTTATAACCCGTACCTGAGATCCATATTTTTCATCAAAAAGAGCTACTGCCCCCATATCCCGGGCATTATCGATAGTGGTCTGTATGGCCTGTACCGAATAGTCCTTTCTGATTCTGGAATTCACAATCCGTTCAATCTTTTTTATTTCCTCCGCTCCGGGTGCTGAATGATGGGCAAAGTCAAACCTTAATTTATCCGGGGCTACCAGAGAGCCGGACTGTTTTATATGCTCACCCAGAACCTCATTTAAAGCCCTGTGGAGAAGATGGGTTGAAGTGTGGTTGCGGGCCACTGCTTTTCTTTTTTTTCGATCCACCTCTGCCCGGGCCAGCTGGCCTTTTTTTATCGAACCTTCACTGACTTTAACCCGGCTGAGGGTTAGTTCAGAACGGGAATAAGTATCAATAACCTCGGCCCGGCCGGTGTCAGTAGTAATTTCTCCTGTGTCTCCCACCTGGCCTCCACCTTCGGCATAAAAGGGGGTTCTGGACAAAAGAACCTCACCCTGTTCCCCCCGGGTCAGCTCTGATTTTTCTTCAACAGCTGCTGATTCTGAAGATTCTTTCCCGGCTGAAGATTTTGCAGAGCAGTGCTCCTCTTCACCACCAGCAGCATCACCTTTCTTGCTGACCCCGGCCTCTTCGCTTGAGGGAAGGGATATTAGATTCCTGATCTCGGTCTCTATTTCCAGATTGTGATAGCCCGTAAATTCAACATTACCATTCTCATTTCGCAGTCTGGTATATAATTTTTGAGAAGCATCACGCCCAAAACCGTTCTCCTGTCGGGCCTGGCGTGCTCTTTCTTTCTGTTTCTTCATGGCCTGCTGAAATTCTTTTTCATCAACGGTCATTCCTTCTTCGGCCAGTATTTCTTCTGTTAGTTCAAGAGGAAATCCAAAGGTATCATACAGTTTAAATGCTTTACTGCCGGACAAAACATTCTGATCCTGTGCTTTCATTTCTGAAATCATATCTTCTAAAATCGAGAGTCCCTGGCTGAGTGTTTCCTGGAAATTTTCTTCTTCAGATTTAACTACCTCCTGTATATGCTCTTCCTGTTCTCTTACTTCCGGATATCCTTCACTCATAATGTCATTAACCACCGGTATCAACCTGTATAAAAAAGGTTCACCACAGCCCAGTTTTCCACCAAAACGTACTGCCCGGCGTACCAGACGTCTTATCACATAACCCCGCCCTTCATTGGCAGGGATGACTCCATCAAAGATGGCCATAGTCACTGCCCGTATATGATCGGCAATTACCCGGTAAGCTGTAGTAAACTCTTTGTTCTTGCGATAATCAATTTTGCAATAGGAAACAAGTTCATCAATAATTGGTTTGATCAGGTCAGTTTCAAAATTTGAAGGAGTATCCTGCATGATGGAGGCTACTCTTTCCAGTCCCATACCGGTGTCAATGTTTTTGCTGGGCAGAGGTTTATACTCCCCCTGGTCTGTGTAATCATACTGGGTAAAAACCAGATTCCAGATTTCCAAAAAACGCGGTCCATCTTCCTGAAGTTCAAGAGCAGGATCACTTCCAGCCTCGGGTTCCCGGTCATAATGTATTTCCGAACAGGGGCCACAGGGACCGGTTCCTATCTGCCAGTAGTTTTCTTCTTTACCCATCCGGATTATTTTATCTTTTTTTAAGCCAATAAAATCCTTCCATATTTCAAATGACCGGTCATCATTTTTATATATTGTTACCCACAGGCGCTTTTTATCCAGCCTGAGAACTTCGGTAACAAACTCCCAGGCCCAGCTAATAGCCTCTTCTTTGAAATAATCTCCAAAAGAAAAATTGCCCAGCATCTCAAAAAAAGTATGATGGCGCTTGGTCTGGCCCACATTTTCAATATCATTGGTCCGCAGACACCTCTGGCTGGTGGCAATTCGAGTATGAGGTGGGGTGAGCTTACCATTAAAATAAGGTTTAAAAGGAGCCATACCCGCATTTATCCACAGCAGGGTGGGGTCTTCCTCAGGAACCAGGGGCGCACTGGGTAATATAAGATGATCCTTATCGGAAAAAAACTTTAAAAACGCTTCTCGCAGCTCATTACCGGTCATTTTTCTTCCTCCTCACGGTATATATCAGGTCTCTTACACCTATAAATCATACTAAAAAGCGGACATTCTGTCAACCAGCAAAACAGCTTGAAAAGTCTGCAGATTCAGCAACCTATGTGTCTTTAGGACTCTACAGTTAAAAGATAATTATTTCGAAAATTATTGAACAAGATTTATCCGGGCATACCTTCTTTTACCAATCTGGATAACCATATCATCCTCAACTTTTATGTCCTGATTAATTTTTTTATGTTTTTCTTCATTAATTCTTACAGCACCCTGTTTTATCATACGCCGGGCCTCACTGTTGCTGTCAACAAGTCCGGTTGCTGATATTAGATGTACTATCCACATTTTCCCATCTTCTAGATCCTCACTCCCAATTTCTATTTCCGGCATATCTTCCGGCAGCTCACCTTCTGAAAAAACCCGATTAAATTCCTCTTCAGCCTGCTTTGCACTCTTAGCATCGTGATATTCACTGACAATCTCCCGGGCCAGCTTCTTTTTATGTTTCATGGGGTTGGCAGCTCCATTCTTAAGGGAGCTTTCTATCTCTGAAATCTCTTCCAGGGGTACTTCGGTTAAAAGTTCAAAATAGCGTACTATCAAATCATCGGAAATAGACATTACCTTACCGTACATCTCTTCAGGAGCCTCGGTTATACCAATATAGTTATCCAGACTTTTGCTCATTTTGTTCACTCCATCCAGACCTTCCAGAAGAGGAGTCATTACTATAACCTGAGGATCCTGGCCGTACTCACGCTGGAGATTTCGTCCCACCAGCAGATTAAATCTCTGATCCGTACCTCCCAGTTCAACATCAGCTTCTATGGCTACAGAATCATATCCCTGCATCAGAGGATAGAAAAACTCATGAATACTTATGGACTGGCCGCTGTTATAGCGCTGGTTAAAATCTTCTCTTTCCAGCATTCTAGCCACCGTATATTTTGAAGAAAGTTCAATGACTTCCGCAAAGTCCATTTTGCCCAGCCACTCACTATTATAGACCAGATTTGTTTTCTCCGAATCCAGTATCCTAATAAACTGTTCCCGATAGGTTCGGGCATTTTTCTTTACTTCTTCTTCGGTTAACTGCTGTCTGGTCTCCGATTTACCGGTTGGATCTCCAATTCTGCCGGTAAAATCACCAATAATCAAATAAACCTCATGCCCCAGATCCTGAAACTGCTTTAATTTTCTTAACACTACTGTATGTCCCAGATGAATATCCGGGGCACTGGGATCCAGCCCCAGCTTAACTTTAAGGGGCTCTCCTGTTTTTTCTGACTTTTGAAGTTTTTCCTTCAAACCTTCTTCTGAAATAATGTCACTTATTCCTCTGGTCAAGTATTTTATCTGTTCTTCAATTTCCATATTAATACACCCGGTTTTTTAAAATAGCAGCAGTAAATTAGTAATTTTTCCTTACTATAACTATAAACTTGCACATCTGATTTGATATAAGTTATAATGAAAATTAACCGGGTGGCTGACACCTCCCTGTACCATTATTTTATTTTGTTTATTATAACAGATTGCAGGGGCAGCAACAAGTAGAAAAAATTCTTTGCCCCCCGCAATTGGTGGTAGAATGATCTCTGACAGGAGGAGGTTTTAATCTTGAAGAAAAAATATAAGTATATTATTGCCCTGACCCTCATACTGGTGGCCCTGGGTCTGGGAATAATGCTGGGTGCAGTAACCTGGATTATTCAGGAGACACCTGATATATCAGCTTACAGGGGTTCTCAGGAAACAACCCGTATTTACAGCAGTGATGGAGAACTGCTCAGCAGGTTCTTTACCGAAGACAGAATATATGTTCCCCTGAACAGAATGCCCGATGATCTAAAAAAAGCAATAATCGCAATTGAGGATACCAATTTTTACTCCCATGGAGGGATAAACCTGTGGGGAATTGCCCGTGCGGCCGTGGTTAATATACGGGAAGGGCGGGTCATCCAGGGAGGAAGCACGATAACCCAGCAGCTGGCCAGAAATGTACTGCTGACCCTGGATCGAACATTCTACCGTAAAATTCAGGAAGCCTATCTGGCTCTACAGTTCGAACATGTCTATACCAAACCCGAAATCCTGGAGATGTATCTCAATGAAATTTTCATGGGCCACAGTGCTTATGGAGTGCAGACTGCTGCCCAGCAGTATTTTGGCAAAAATGTCTGGGACCTGTCCCTCAGTGAATCAGCATTAATTGCCGGTCTACCACAGTCTCCCAATAATTATTCACCACTGAGAAATCCGGAACTGGCCATACGAAGAAGGAATATGGTGCTGAGCAGGATGAAAGACATTGGCTTTATTACCACCGAAGAATACGAATCAGCAATCAATGAAGAACTTGATTTCCAGAGCCGGGAGGATATATCAGAAAACAATATTGTGTATTTTGAAAACTATATTCGCCGGCAGCTGCACAACAAACTGAAAGAAATATATGGCCCCGATGGACCCCAGATGATATATGGAGGTGGCCTTCAGGTCTATACCACTCTGGATCTGGATATGCAAAAAAAGGCCGAAGACGCCTACCGGGAAGCACTTACTGAAGATGGTGGGTATATCCCCAGTATCAGCCGGGAAGGTGCTGATGATAACCTGCAGCCCCAGGGAGCAGTTATAACTCTGGACGCAAAAACAGGTGCTATCAGAGCCATGATCGGGGGGCGGGGTAATGATCATTTTAACCGCGCCGTCCAGGCCAAAAGGCAGCCCGGATCAGCTTTTAAGCCTTTTGTTTATGCCGCTGCGGTCCAGAATGGTTACAGCCCGGCCTCTGTAATAAATGACCTGCCTCTTATCCTGGAGACTGATGATCGGCGGACCTATATTCCCCGTAATTATGATGATACCTACCGGGGATTTATATCAGCCCGTCAGGGGCTGGCTGACTCCGTTAATGTGGCCGCTGTTAGACTTGCCAATGATCTGGGAATCACAAATGTTATTGATAAAGCGCGGGAGATGGGGATCAGCACTTTTACAGATAGTGATTACTTCGATCAGCGTTATTCAGTAGCTCTGGGGGGGCTTAATCAGGGGGTTATTCCCCTGGAGATGGCTTCCGCCTACAGTGTTTTTGCCAATGAAGGTATAAAAACCGAACCCTATGCTATTGAGAAAATCGTTGATTCCCGGGACAATGTTATATATGAATCTAAATCCCGAAAACAGATAATACTTGAGGAAAGCTCTGCCTATATGATAAATGATATGCTGAAAAGTGTAATCACCGATGGTACTGGATGGAGGATTAATGAGAGTATTGACCGACCGGTTGCCGGAAAAACGGGAACCACAAACCGTAATACTGATGCCTGGTTTGTGGGATATACACCGGAACTGGTCACTGCAGTCTGGATTGGAGAAGATCAAAACCGGCCCATGAATTCTGATTTCGGTTATCCCCATACTATAGAAAGCAGACATGCTGTAATGCTCTGGAGGGATTATATGGTTAAAGTCCTGGCCGATAGACCCTCAGTGGATTTTGAAAAACCCCCTGAAATCATAAGCAAAGAAATAGATCCGGTAACAGGTCTACTGCCCGGCAGTTCAACCCCACAGACGGTTGAGGAAATATTCACTACCAGTGGTGTACCCGATAGAGAGACAAATCTCCATGGAGAGGTAGAAACCATCCAGATTGATCGTTCCAGTGGACAGATAGCAACTGATAACTGCCCCCGGGAAAATCTGACCACAAGACATTATCTAAAAGACAGTGGTATTAGATACAACAACTCGCAATCGGCACTGAGAATCTCCTTCAGCTATGATAATCCGGAACAGGGAGATAACTTCTCGGGAGTGTATGAAATTGCTCCCTATCACCCGGTACAAAAAATTGATCAGGAGACCGGATTTCCAGCCAGTGGCCTGGAAGGTGAACCTGTTTATGAGCGTAAACCAACCAGCCACTGTGAACTGCATGATGGCCCCTCAGACTATGCACCTTATGAGGAAGAACCGGCCATAGAGCCTGATGAACCGGAAGACGAAGAAGCAGAAGAACCGGAGGAAACAGAAGAAAGATCTATTATCCAGGATATCTGGGATTTCCTGGATACCCGGAACAATGATTAATCTGATGGGGAACAGCCTTTCTGATTGCTTTAAAAAATGACAGCCGGATGGATTCCGTGATGGTTTTGACGAATTTAATAATTTGAAATCTCCTCTCAGGACGAACCTTTAAGAGCAGCAATGGTAACCCCGGCTCCACCTTCTTTTTGTTTGCCCAGACGAAAAGAGGTAACCTGGGGGTGTTCTTCTAATATTTCGGATACAGCTTCTCTAAGAGCTCCCGTTCCTTTACCGTGCACAATTTCTACTTCCCGGTAACCGGCCAGCAGGGCATCATCAAGATATTTATCCAGCTGCCGCTGGGCGGTTTCATATCTTTCCCCCCGCAGATCAACTCTGGGCTGAACTTTACTGGATTTAGAGATCTGATATCTATTTACCATTTTTTCTTTTTCCTGTTCAGCTTCCGAAAAATCAACCCGGGTCAGATCATTAAGGTCTGCTGTAACCTTCATCACCCCGGCCTGAACGGTCACTTCACCACTCCCCCTGTCAATCTCCTCGACCCGCCCTTTGCGGCCTAAACTCCTTACCCTTACCTGATCACCAATTTCAATATTTTCATCCTGTTTTTGGCCGGTTTCATCTGTACCTGAATCAGCTATATTCTCCTGCAGCTCATTTATCTTTTCCCGCAGTTCAGTCTCCTTGCGATCAACTTCCGGCCTTACGGTAAAGTCCTGATTTTTTAGATCACGGATTATAGCTTTGGTTTCTTTTCGAGCCCTTTTAAGTATCCGGTCCGCTTCTTCTTTAGCTTCACGAATAATTTTATCCTCTTTCTCCTCCAGGTGGGCCAGTTTCTGCTCATACTCTTCTTTAAGCTGTTTTAATTTGCGTTCGGTTTTCTGATTTTCAAGTTTCAGGTCCCGGTATTCTTTCCGCTGCTGATTTAGGTCTTTTATTATATCCTCCACTTTGAGGTCTTTTTCATCAACCAGTTTACGGGCTTCCTGGATAAGATCTTCCGGAAGCCCCAGCCTTAAAGCAATTTCAAAAGCATTACTGCCTCCGGGAATACCCATAATTACCCTATAGGTTGGTCTAAGAGTATCCAGATCAAACTCCACAGAAGCATTTTCTACTTCCTCACTGGAATAAGCATAGCTTTTCATCTGGCTGTAGTGGGTGGTGGCCACGGTGGTCACCGATGCAGATTTAAATTTTTCCAGCAGGGCAATACCCAGAGCCGCACCTTCCCGGGGATCAGTACCGGCCCCCAGTTCATCCAGTAGTACCAGAGAGTTTTCATCTGCCTGTTCAAGATAGGTTTTAATTTTATTCATGTGAGAAGAAAAAGTACTCAGGTTCTGTTCAATACTCTGTTCATCACCAATATCAGCAAACACATTCTCATAAAGAGCTACTTCCGTCCCATGCTCCACCGGTAAATGCAGTCCAAGTTCTGTCATCAAAACAAAGAGTCCGATAGTCTTTAAAGCTACAGTTTTACCCCCGGTATTGGGCCCGGTGATAATCAAAATCGTAAAGTCTTTACCCACTTCCACGTCAATGGGTACCGGCTCATTCTGCAGCAGTGGATGCCGGGCCTGTTTTAAACTGGTATAACCTTTTTTATTTATGTCAGGAGCTGTTCCCTCAATCTCCGCACTATAATTGGCCTTGGCAAACACAACATCAAAAAAGACCGCTATTTTTAGATTATCTTTGATAGTTTCACTTTTTTTAGCAATTTCTGCTGTCAATTCCTGCAGGATCCGGTAAATTTCCTGTTCTTCTTCAGTTTTTATGCTGCGCAGTTCATTGTTAAGTTCTACCACGGCCATTGGCTCCATAAAGACCGTCATCCCGCTGGCCGACTGATCATGCACAATCCCCTTAAACGAACTGCGGTGTTCACGTTTCACGGGCACAACATACCGGTTTTCTCTTCTGGTTACCAGACTCTCCTGCAGCATATCCTGATACTGCTGGCCCCGGGTAATACTATCCAGCCGGGATCGAATTTTATCTTCTGTCTGAGCTATCCTTTTCCTGATAGACTGCAGACGGGAAGAGGCCGTATCTTTTATATCTCCACGATCATCAAGACAGCCGGCAATACTTTGCTCCAGACCTGACAGGACCTGCAGCTCACAACCCCGATCTGTCAAAAGAGCATATCTTTTCTCCACTATAACTGGATCAGCTTCATCAGTAATCTCAGTAAAATAATTTTTCATCTCCCGGATACCCTGCAGGGTATTCTGTACTTTCTGCACCTCTTCTGGGGACAGAACAACACCTTTTTCTGCTTTTTTTACAATCTCCCTCAGGTCCCGGATCCCCCCCAGGGGAACCTGGCCAAAATTATCAATCAGTTCCCGGGCTGATGTCACTTCTGCAAGCTTATTTTCAATATACTCCTTATCTGAGGCCGGCTCCAGTCTGCCAATTACTTCCCGGCCCAGGGCTGTTGCCGAATATTCCTGAACTTTTTCTATTATTTTATCCAGCTCAAGTCTATCGCGTGTATAGCTGTGCATTTATTATTCACCTCTAAAAAAACTAATCAAATCATTATAATTTCTGGTGTTTAAGATATCTTCTGCTTCCAGCCAGCCTCTGCGGGCCACACCAACCCCCAGCTCCATATCAGAAAGCTCTTCAATATGATGAGCATCAGTATTTATGACAATCTTAACCGAATGCTGAGCAGCATAACGTGCTGTTTGGTCATCAAGATCCAGACGAAAAGGAGATGCATTGATTTCAACAGCTGTATCATGTGCTCCGGCCGCGGTGATTACTTCCTTTATATCAACCTGATAGGCACTTCTCTTGCCCAAAAGCCGGCCCTGGGGATGACCGATAATATCGACCAGGGGATGAGAAGCTGCTTTTTTTAGTCTTCCGGTAATCTTTTCGCGATCCTGATTAAAACCACTGTGAATGGAGGCAATTACATAATCCAGTTCCTCCAGAATCCGATCCTCATAATCAAGACTGCCATCCTCAAGTATATCCACTTCTGTGCCTCGCAAAATCTTGATTCCAGGATGTTTTTCCTGAAGCTTTATAATCTCCTCTGACTGCTGTTTCAATCTGTCCGGGGAAAGCCCATGGGCCACTTTCAGAGACTGGGAGTGGTCGGTAAAACCCAGATATCGATAACCCAGTTTTTGAGCCGCCTGAACCATATCCTCAAGACTAAAGGCTCCATCAGAATAACGGGAGTGAACATGCAGATCTCCTTTAATATCCTTCCCTTCAACACTGTCCGGAAGTTCATTCTGGGCAGCAGCCTCCACTTCCCCTTTGTTTTCCCGAAGTTCGGGAATTATATACTGCAGATTCAGTTTCTCAAAAATTGATTGCTCCTGTTTGGCCCCCCGATATCCTTTTTCCAGAAGAGCCATTTTTTCTTCAGATTCCGGCTTTTCATAGTTATTCTGGACAAATTTTTTTAGCCGGGAATTGTGTTCAGCAGAACCGGTGTAATATCTCAGGGCTGCCGGATGCTGATCTTTATCTACCAGTATTAATTTCAGCTTTAATCCTTCTGCAGTTAGTGATTGAATTACTTCAGGTGATGTGCCCTCTGTTTTTTTTATCTCTTTTAGAAAAGAAATCTGACGAAGACTTTCAGTTATCCCTTCTTTATCGGCCACAGAAGCTACCAGCTCTATCTCTTCAATTAGCTCTTTTTTTCGCCTGACATCTCCGGCCGGAGAAATAATCTCCAGATCCGGCAGCTTCTCTTTTAGCTCATCACACATTGTGGATACACACTGTAGAGCTGTTGATATCTTAAATTGCCCTTCATATCGCCGGTAGCGGTCCAGAGACTCCTGTAGTTTGGCCTCCAGTTTGGGACCAAACCCGGACAGGTTTCTAACCCGCTGCTCCTTTATGGCCTGCTGCAGATCATCAATATTGTTAATTTCCAGCTCATAATAAAGGCTGTGAGCCCGGGCCGGGCCCAGGCCGGGAAGCTCCAGCAGTTCCAGTACACCAGGAGGCAGTTCTGTTTTAAGCTCTTCCAGCTGACTGCTTTTGCCCTCCCTGAATAGTTCGGAAATAGTCTCAGCAATACCCGAACCTATACCTTTTATTTCCTGTAAATTCTCTTCCTGATACAGTTCCTGTAAATCACGGTCACTCTCCATAATCCTGTGGGCCGCATTGGTATAAGCCCTAATCTTATACTGATTATCTCCTCTGATCTCCATCAGATCAGCCAGTTCTTCAATCAGACTGGCAATTTCTTTATTGGTATACTCAAACATGATATCACCTTCAAAATAAATAATAAATTTGGCTCAACCTGCAGGTGAAAATACTTAAAACTATAAACCGATTAATTAAAATCAGATACCACCAAAATAAAAAGGCCATATTAGATATGGCCGAAAAATTCTTCCATATTTTCCTGTATAAGGGGGGTAAACTCCAACATATGCCGGGCCAGATATGATGAGTTGAGCAGTTCAAGAAAACCCTGATGAGGAATTTCATTTAAAATAAAAAGCAGCAGATATACCAGAAGTCCTCCTTTTACTAAACCGAGGATGGCTCCGGCTGTGCTGTCCACCAGACTGAGAAACAAAAAATTAACAGCCTGTTTAAGTACAGCCCCCAGGATATGAATAACCAGATTTACAGCTATAAAAATAATGGCAAAACTCATAAAATACATTACTGAAAGAGGAAGTTCAAAATAGGGTTCCAGATATATATTAAAACTTTCATAATTTTGAATGGCCACAAATAAAGCCACAAAAAGGCCAATTATTTTGCTGGTCTGATCAATAAAACCCCGTTCATAACCCCTGATAATAAAATACAGGAAAACAACAGTGATTATAATATCCACCACATTAAAACCATTTATACCCTCCAATTTAGTTATCGACCTCCTCCAGCATCGAGGCCAGTTCTTCATACTCGGCCTGCAGATTATCTAATTTATCCTTTAGATCATCATTTTCACTTTTTAGGCTGACCTGTTTTTCCTTTAGCTGTACTATCTCCTTTTTGTGCTGTTTTTTCTGATCTTCGGCCTTGAAATATTTATCAGCCATATTAATCAAAGTCAGCATCCACAGTCTGCGGCGGGGCAGGTCTGGATAAGCACGGGAAATTTCCTGACCGATCTCATTGATTAATTCCTGCAGCTGATCCACATATTCCTGATTTAAATCTCCGGTTATCTTAAATTCATCACCCAGAATCTCAACTCTGTATTTGTTTTCGTTTTCAATTTTTTGTTTATCACTCATAATATAACCGCCCCCCGGCAGACTATATTTCTTATACTATTAAATTCCCTATCCGGTTATAAATTCCTGCCTGAAAAATAATTTTTATACTGCTATACACTAAAAAATTTACTTTCTGACCTCAACATCATATTCCTTTTTGAGATAGTCCACTATCTTATTAAATATCTCATTAACTTCCCGGTCGGTCAGGGTCCGGTCCTCAGCCTGAAATAATAGTTCAAAAGCCAGACTTTTGTCTTCCCGGGCTATCTGTTCTCCGGTATAAACATCAAAAAGATTTACCTGCCGGAGAAGCTCACCTCCTATGTTATCAATATCATCCAGGATTACCGAGGCTGAAAGCTCCCGGGGCACTACCAGAGCCAGGTCTCGAGATACAGGAGGAAATTTGGGCAGAGTATCAAATTCAAAGGAATGAGGCTGAACCTCTTCAATGAATATTTCAGCACTTATTTCAAAAACAGCTGCCCTTTCCCTCAGATCAAATTCATCAATAAGTTCTGCTTTTAGCTCTCCAATAAAACCTATTTTAGTGCCTTTATAATATATATCTGCCACACGCCCCGGATGTAAAAAAGGCCTGCTGCTTTCTTTAAATTCAGGTGTCTTTAGTTTCAAGCGGGAGAACAAGGTTTCCAGTACCCCTTTCAGGTAATAAAAATCCGCCGCATCATTACCCCATAAGTCCCGACCATAATCCATACTGCCTCCACACAATCTTCTCTCCTCCCGGGGCCGTTTTTCGGGTCCCCGATCCCGGAATACCCTGCCCCTTTCAAAGAAACGCAGTTCTTTCTGCTGATGGCGGGTATTGTCGGACAGAGTCTGCACCATATTGGGAATTAGAGTAGTTCTCATTATGGAGAAGGATTCATTTAAAGGATTACTGATCTGGACCCAATCTCTGTACTCACTATCAGCAGGTATATCAAGCTTATCATATATCTCTTTGCCCATTAAACTTATATTTATAATCTCATCAAGCCCCATACCCAGCATTAAATCTAAAACCTGTTCTCTTATTTTTTGGGCTTCGGTTTTTTTGCCCTGCTGCCGGGAAGGGGAGGCTGTCACCGGAATATTGTTGTAACCATACATCCGGGCAACTTCCTCGACCAGATCGGCCTCCTGCTGCACATCATTTCGATAAGAAGGTACTTTCACCTTCAGCACATCACTAACCACTTCTTCTATCTCAAAATCCAGCTTTTTTAAAATACCGCTGATCCTGCTTTCACTCAGGTCAAGACCCAAAAGCTGATTTACCCGTCCGGCATCAAGATCAATACCATCCTGCTCATAGGGTAAGGGGTATTCATCAACCAGCTCACCGTGAATCTCGGCCCCGGCATATTCCTGCATCAGCTGGGATGCTCTCCGGCTGGCCTCATCCACGGCCTCAATATCCACTCCCCGTTCAAAGCGATAGGCTGCCTCACTGCTGAGACCCAGTCTGCGGGAGGTTCTTCTGATAGATACCTGATCAAAAGCGGCTGACTCCAGCAGGATATTGGTTGTATCTGCAGTTACCTCACTATCTGCTCCTCCCATAACTCCGGCCAGGGCAATAGAGCCTTCCGGATCAGCAATAACCAGATCATCGGTGGTCAGCTCTCTTGTTTCATCATCAAGAGTTATCAGTTTTTCTCTCTCTTCTGCGCGGCGTACAATTATTTCTCCGGAACTTATCTTATCATAATCAAAAGCATGAAGCGGCTGATTGTATTCCAGCAGCACATAATTGGTAATATCTACAATATTATTTATGGGTCTGACCCCCGCACTGCGCAGTCTCTTCTGCATCCAGTCCGGTGAAGGTCCAATCTCCACATTTTTTAACAGACGGGCTGTATACCGGGGGCAGAGTTCTGGATCTTCAATCTTTACTTTCAGGGGATCATAGGAACTGCGTTCCTGAGCAGTCAATTCAATCTCGGGATATTTAACCTGCCCCTCCTCCAGAACAGCCTGCAGCTCCCGGGCTATACCCAAAAGCCCCAGACAGCGGGCATAATTGGGAGTGATATCTATTTTGAACACATATTCATTCAAACCGGCATAGTCAATAAAAGAACCTCCGGGTTCAGCTCCAGAACCCAGTTCCATTATCCCGTCGGCTCTCTCCTCCTGCAGGCCCAGTTCATCACGGGAACAAATCATACCCCGGGAAGTTACTCCCCGCAGTTTTACTTCCTGAACCTCCTGTCCTTCCGGCAGTATACTTCCGGCCGGGGCTACCGGAACTCTAAGCCCTTCACGCACATTAGGTGCTCCACAGACAATCTGTTCTGTTTTATCTCCCAGATCTACCTGACAGACCTTTAGATTATCTGCTTCAGGATGATCACTAACCTCGGTAATTAGGCCGGTAACAATTTTTTTCAGTCCTGTCCCCAGAAATTCTATGTTCTCCACTTCCAGGCCCAGCATGGTTAAAGTATGGGCCAGTTCTTCAGGTTCCAGTTCAAAATCAATATATGTTTTTAGCCAGCTGTAAGGTACATCCATCCAGCTTCACCTTCCTTTTGCATTATTCAGTCCTTTTAGCTTATTCAATATATAAAATTCAATATATAAGAAAAACATTTTATTATATAAAACCTTTTGTTTCAGGCACAGGGTTTTAGTTATTTTTAAAATAGCAGAAAAAATTTTTAGAATTGATGCAGAAAACGCCTGTCATTTTCAAAAAGTACCCGGATATCATGAATACCATACTTCAGCATTGCAATCCGATCCCAGCCCATTCCAAAAGCAAAACCACTGAAAACTTCCGGATTATAACCGGACATCTCCAGAACATTGGGGTGCACCATCCCGGCCCCCATCACTTCCAGCCAGCCGCTGCGCGAACACAGAGAACAGCCTTCACCCTCACACACTATACAGGATACATCCACTTCCGCACTGGGTTCGGTGAAGGGGAAATAGCTGGGTCGAAATCTGATATCCCTCTCTTCTCCATAAATCTCAGAAACAAAAGAACGTATAGTCCCCTTGAGGTCACTGAAGGATATATCCTCGGCCACAACCAGACCTTCAATCTGGTGAAAAACAGGTGAATGAGAGGCATCCAGTTCATCAGAACGGTAGACCCGCCCCGGAGCCAGAATACGAATAGGAGGGCGCTGATTTTCCATGGTCCTCACCTGAACCGGAGAAGTATGAGTCCTCAGCAGATGTTTATCATCTATATATAAAGTATCCTGCAGATCCCGGGCCGGATGATTCTCCGGAATATTAAGGGCCTCAAAATTATAATACTCAGTTTCTATCTCCGGACCTTCAGCTATGGAAAAACCGAGACCCAGAAAAACTTCCTTAATCTCTTCCATCACCCGGGTCAGGGGATGAGCATAACCCATCTCCGGTTTGGTCCCGGGCAGGGTGACATCAATTTTTTCCTTTTTCATCTTCTGTTTTTTCTCTTTTTTTTCCAGTCTTTTCTTTTCTTTTTGGTGCAGCTTTGCCGCCTGTTCCTGAAGTTCATTGGTTTTTTTCCCAATCTCAGGCCTCATCTCAGGTTCGACTTCTCCAATCTGGCCGAAAATCTCCTGTACCTCCCCTTTCTGCCCCAGATACTTTACTCTTAATTTTTCCAGCTCCTCCAGATCTTCAACCCCGGCAAAGGCCTGCTGGATCTCTTTTTTTAATTTCTTTAATTTTTCTTTTAATTTCAACTTCAGACACCTCCGATAAAAATTTGCAGCTGCCATAATATAGAAAAACCCCCGCCTCAGGGACGAGAGATAAAAAAGCTCTGTTAGCTATTTTGTAAAAACAAAAACAATAAAGCCTTCCTTAAAATCACTAGCAGCGGGAACTCTCCCTGTATGTAATTTATATAGTATTATCTTCAATTTTCTGCAGCCGGAAAAAATCTCTATAGGCCAGATAAGCGTGAACCGACCCGGTGGCTTCAAATATACTCCAGAAAAATGATCCGGAAACACTCACAGGCACCACAACCTTTCAGGGAAAGATATTTTGCTTGATAAGATTATAACATATTATAAAAGGTATGTCTAATATAAGGGCTCTCAGGATGTTTTTATTTAATTTTTTGCCGGTGTCGAAGGTATTCATAAAGAATTATACTCCCACTTACCCCGGCATTCAAAGAATCAATCTCTCCCAGCAGAGGTATCTTGATCCGGTAATCCGCTTTCTGAAGAAGTTCTTCGGAAATACCACGGGCCTCATTGCCAATCACAAAAATCGCCGGTTTATCATAATCAGGTTCATAATAGTACTGTTCTCCATTTAGGTCGGCACAATAAAGATCATAATCCCGGGATGAATACATGTTTAAAAAATCATTGAGCTCGACCCGCATAAGAAAAGGAATGCTAAATACAGCACCGGCTGTGGCCCGCAGAACCTTCAGATTATAAATATCCACACAGCCCTTTAGGGCTATTAAACCTCCAACCCCGGCTGCTACAGCGGTGCGGATCAGAGTCCCCATATTACCCGGGTCCTGTATACGGTCCAGTACCAAAAGCGGGTGTTTGGGCCCGGTAAAAATGTCTTCCGGCTGCCAGCTGGGTTTATCCACTACAGCAATAATACCCTGAGGAGTTACCGTATCGGCCACCTCCTCTATAAGGTCCCGGGATACCCGGGTAATTTTAATTCCCTCATCTTTTTGTACTTTTTTACAGAGGGAATCATCATAATCAGGAGTCATAAAAATTTGTTTTATCTCGGCTCCAGCCTGCAGGGCCTGTTCAATCAAACGGGTTCCTTCCAGAATGAATTTTTCTTCTCGCCGCCTGCGGTGGGAACGATAGAGCTTACGGAGATATTTGATATCGGGATTTTTGATACTGGTGATAATCTCTGTCATCTGCATCTATCCTTCATAAAATAGATTTTAGGCCCAAATAAAAAATCAATTCTAATACTCTTACATGTCCTCTTAGATGCTGTTATATATTTTTTATACTTAAAAGCTCCGGGCTGTATCCAGATAACCTCAAATAACAGCAGAAACCCGGGTACAGATACCCGGGCCCAAAAGTTACTTAATTATTAATTTTATCTTTAGCAATCTGTACCAGTTCACTAAAAGCTTCTTCATCATTTACAGCCATATCGGCCAGGATTTTTCGGTTAATCTCAATTCCGGCCTGCTTTAGTCCATTGATGAACCGGCTGTAAGGCAAATCATGCTGCCGGGAAGCGGCATTTATTCTGGTAATCCAAAGCTTGCGAAAATTTCTTTTCTTCTTCTTCCGATCCCGGTAGGCATTATCCAGAGCCTTCATCACTGCCTGATTGGCGGGGCGGTAAAGTTTGCTCCGGGAGCCAAAAAATCCTTTGGCTCTTTTTAGAACTTTTTTTCTCCTTTTCCGGGCTTTATTCCCTCTTTTAACACGCGGCATAATAAATCTCTCCTTTATCTGTACGAATTATTTTACAGATCTTCTTATTTATAGGGTAATAATTTCTTATATTTCTTCTGATATGTCTTGTTCAGTAATTTCTTCTGACGCAGGTGTCTTTTCCTTTTACCCGACTTTGAAGTCAATTTATGACCGTGAAAGCCTTTTTTGGACTTTAATTTGCCATTACCGGTCACCTTAACCCTTTTGGCAATTCCCTTATGGGTCTTTATCTTAGGCATAACAATCCCTTCCTTTCCTGTTTATTTTTCACTGTCCGGAGTAATATGCATCAGCATATCCCGGCCCTCCATGGTGGGGCCGCTCTCCACTGTACCCAGATCCTTAGTTTCTTCTTTAAGGCGGTCCATTAATTCATATCCCAGTTCTTTGTGCATCATCTCCCGGCCTCTAAATTTAAGTCGAACTTTTACCTTGTTTTTGTCATTTAAAAAACGCCGGGCCTGTTTAAGTTTAACATTAAAATCGTGTTCTTCTATTTTGACCCCCATCTGGACTTCTTTAACTTTCATTACATTTTGTTTCTTTTTGGCTCGCTGGCGTTTTTTGGCCTGCTCATACTTATATTTACCGTAATCCATCAACTTACAGACCGGTGGATCAGCCTGAGGAGCCACTTCAACCAGATCCAAGTCCTGTTCTACGGCCAAATCCATTGCTTCATTTCGGGATTTAATTCCAACCTGTTCCCCATCTGAATCCACAAGTCTGACTTCTCTAGCCCTGATCTGATCATTAACTCTTAAATCATCTTCACTATTACTAATTTTTACACACCTCCAGCAAATTTGAAATGGATCATTTCCACTTCCGTTGGTAAAAAATATTGATATATGTTGCTATTGCTTCCTTCATGAAAAGAACTATTTCCCATATTCCCCAAAATAATCGGGCATAAAAAAACGAACGGCATAGGCCGCCCGCAGATTTTTGAGTTAGCAAAAAAACTAACTATTAACCAGTAATCCTATTACTGGTGAGAAGCAGGCCGCCTCTGCTTTATTGTCTTGATAAAGTATAACACAGCCGGGCAGTACTTGTCAATTGATTTCACTGACTTTTTTATCAATTTCTTCTTTAATCATTGATTTAAAGTCCTCAAGGGGCATTTCTCCAATATCACCATCACGGCGGTCCCTTACAGAAACAGTCTCCGCCTGTACCTCATTGTCGCCCACAATCAGCATATAGGGAATCTGTTCTATTTGAGCCTGGCGGATTTTATAGCCCAGTTTTTCATCACTATCATCTATATCAACCCGGATTCCTTCACTTTTCAGAATACCTGCTGTTTTCCGGGCATAATCATACTGAGCTTCTGAAATGGGAATTACCATAACCTGCCTGGGAGCCAGCCAGGTGGGAAAGGCCCCCGCATATTTCTCGATCAGCATGGCCAGTGTCCTTTCATAGCAGCCCACAGAGGTCCGGTGAATGACATAAGGCCTTTTTTCTGTATTATCTTCATCCACATAGGTCATATCAAATCTTTCCGGAAGTGCAAAGTCCATCTGTACGGTGATAATGGTATCCTCTTTACCATGCACATTTTTAAACTGGATATCAAGTTTGGGCCCATAAAAAGCGGCTTCCCCATCAGCCACTGTATAATCCAGATCTAATCTGTCCAGAATATTTTTCATTTTTTCCTGAGAATCACGCCAGGCCGCCGGGGCGTCAATATATTTTTCTTTTTTGTCCGGATTCCAGCGAGAGAACCTGTACCAGATATCCTTTTTAATACCCAGAGTCTCCATCATATAGTTAATCAATTTCAGAACTCCGCGGAATTCATCTTCCAGCTGTTCGGGAGTGACGATAAGATGGCCTTCCGAAATCGTAAACTGCCGGACCCGAATCAAACCATGCATTTCTCCTGACGCCTCATTGCGAAACAGGGTGGATGTTTCAGCAAAACGAACCGGCAGATCCCGGTAACTGTGAATTTTGGAATTGTAAATTTTAAACTGGAAAGGACAGGTCATGGGCCTCAGGGCCAGAACTTCCTCTCCTTTTTCTTCATCTCCTATAACAAACATATCATCTTTATAATGCTCCCAGTGGCCTGAAGTTTCATAAAGGTCCCTGCGGGCCATCAGGGGAGTCATTGTCCGTTCATAACCTCTTTTTTCCTCCTCATCTTCCACAAACCGCTGCAGTATCTGCACCACTTTGGCACCTTTAGGAGTTAACAGGGGAAGTCCGGCTCCCACCTCCTGGTCGGTCATAAACAGATCCATTTTCCGGCCCAATTTATTGTGGTCTCTTTTCTGGGCCTCTTTGCGCTGCTTAAGGTATTCCTCCAGCTGTTTTTGATCGGGAAAGGCGGTTCCGTATATCCGCTGCAGCATTTTATTATTCTCATCTCCCCGCCAGTATGCTCCCGCCACACTAAGCAGCTTAAAAGCTTCGAGACGGCCGGTGGAAGGAAGATGCGGGCCCTGGCAGAGGTCAATAAAATCTCCCTGCTGATATAAACTGATATTCTCATCCTCCAGCTCTTCTATCAGCTCAATTTTGTAGGTTTCATTTTTCTCATCCATAAGCTTGAGAGCTTCTTTACGCGGCAGTTCTTTTCGTTTAATCGGCAGATCCTCGGAAATTATTTTTTCCATTTCTTTTTCAATTTTTTCCAGTTCATCTTCAGAAATACTTTCCTGTAAATCCAGATCATAATAAAAACCTTCTTCAATAGTGGGCCCTATGGCCAGCTTTACATCATCATAAATTCTTTTTACTGCATGGGCCATAATATGGGAAGCTGTATGCCGGTATATATCCAGACCTTCTTCGGAATCGATTGTAATGATCTCCAGATCAGAATCTTCCTCCAGCTCATAATTGAGATCAACTTCCCGGCCATCAACTTTACCGGCCACTGCATCCTTCCCGAGCCGGCTCCCGATATCATAGGCAACCTCCTCAACTGTTGTACCCCTGTCATGTTCCATCTCCGAGCCATCCGGCAGTCTAACACTGAGCTTTTCCATAATAACTCCTCCCCGAAAATTAAAATTACCTAAATTTTTTCTCTTAATATTCGTGATATACTCGGCCATAATATTTGGATTTTAAAATAATTTTATAACCTTTTTTGCTATTTTAAAAATAAAAAAACCCCATCCACCGGTTTAGAGGCGAATGGAGTTCGCGGTTCCACTCTAATAAATACTCGTTTTAATAACGACCGTATTTAACGGCCGGAAGAGAATACTTGATTTATCCTGTTCTTCCCTTCAGCTCAGAGGTGGTCTTCAAATTCCATAATTTGAGATGCTTCCAGTCAGGGGCACCTTTTCCTGTACAAATTATGAAATCCTACTCTCCTCATCACGGCTTTTGGTAATATATTAATGGTGTGGGTAAGTGGATTTGAACCACTGGCCTCCACGATGTCAACGTGGCGCTCTGCCTAACTGAGCTATACCCACATAAGTTAAGATAATGGTGCCGGGAGTCGGACTCGAACCGACACGGGCAAAAGTTGCCCACCGGATTTTAAGTCCGATGCGTCTGCCAATTCCGCCATCCCGGCATAAAATATTATAATATTTGGAGGCGGCAGGCGGATTCGAACCGCCGGATAAAGGATTTGCAGTCCCCTGCCTTACCACTTGGCTATGCCGCCTTAAAAATAGTAATGGTGGTGAGGGGCGGAATCGAACCGCCGACACGAGGATTTTCAGTCCACTGCTCTACCAACTGAGCTACCTCACCGACCCTGGCGAGGGAGACGGGATTCGAACCCGCGATCTCCGGCGTGACAGGCCGGCGCGTTGAGCCAGCTACGCTACTCCCCCATATAAGAGAACTGGTGGGCGAAACAGGGCTCGAACCTGTGACCCCCTGCTTGTAAGGCAGGTGCTCTCCCAGCTGAGCTATTCGCCCTTACTGCTATTTTTCAACAGCAGTATTTAGTATACAAAAAAATAATCAGTAAGTCAAAGTTTTAACCGGTCTTTATACAAAATTAAGCCCATAAATCACTGTAATACTAACTAATACTCCATTTAATTGCTGTTATTAAAAAACTGCTCCCTTTTTTTATGCTCATATACTATCTCAAGATCATTCCTCTTTCTCAAAAAATCAATTAACTCCACTACCAGTTCCCGGTCAAGATTGGTTTCCACACTATCATAGGAATCAACAAATTTTCGATATAAGCCAGGTATGTCAGTAAGGGTATTGGTCTGCAGAACTTTATCGGCAGTAGATTTGATGATCTGCTGCTGTCTTTTAATCCGGCTGCTTTCATTATCCAGATCATACCAGCGTGCATAATTAAGTGCTTCTTTCCCCGAAAGCAGGTTAGGACCTTCTTCCAGGTAAAGACCAAGTTCAGGGACTTCAAGCGGCTGATCCAGTATTATTTCCACACCTCGCAGCTCATTTAAAATATCTTTAAAACCCTGATAACTCAGTATAAAGTAATAATTGGGTTTTATTTCTGTTATTTCACCAATATTCTCCAGCAAATCTTCTCTACTCATATCCTTTAAAGTTCTCCCCTGTAACTGTAAACCGGGATCAATACTCTCAAAGGTAATTCTGGGCTCCTGTACTTCCAGCTTAGTCATTATTAAAGCATCAGCTTCCAGAAGTTGATTATCACTGCTTTCATCATCAATACCTATAAGAATAATATTAACTTCTTCTCTAAGTTCAGGAGCAAGTCCAGCTATACCCCCCTGTAAAAAAGGAGTATAGTATATGAAGAATCCCAGGGAGATCAATATAAAAAGTCCGGTAATTATAATCAACTTGGGTTTTCCTGATATCTGCTGGGGATTCTCCTCTTGTTTTCCCTTTAGATTATTATCTTGTTCTATGTATCCCATACTGCAAT
>Ga0207421_10000190_pt1 | contig 75324 bp, 73 predicted proteins | sample SodLakKL_010_SED_4_FD_187542 | JGI IMG/M metagenome (GOLD analysis project Ga0207421, IMG submission 187542) | Alkaline sediment microbial communities from Lake Tanatar, Kulunda Steppe, Russia - 8KL_010_SED (SPAdes) (version 2) | ecosystem: Environmental > Aquatic > Non-marine Saline and... | reverse complement strand
GTGTGTTATGAAAGCTGTTGAGTTTTCAACATCTTATCCCCTTGGTTTGTAGGAGGGCGTTTTGATGTTCAAAAACGTTAAACGTTCGCTTTTGGCCGATACGGACATGCTAGTGTTTTTGGGGCAAGTGACTATTGAATATGGTTTCACGTCGTAAGAAGAGTCGCCGATAGTGATTGATCCTTGGCCTTCAAGAACAAAGAATGTGACATCCACGGGGACTTGATGCGGAGGGACGGTTTGCCCTGCATGCAAGATAAGTTGCTTCATCAATGCATTTTCGTGATCAACGAGAACTCTAGAGTCGATGCCGCGGACGTTTTTTTCTACGGGGATCTCAAGCATATGTTTATAGACCATGATGCACCTCCATTTTCTCAATATATAAGGGTTTTTATTGTATCGTACCGACTATATTATTGTACCAAACTTTGTTTTGTGTAAGAGAGTAAGACGCATTTATTGTTAATAGCACTAGTGGTTGCATATCTCCATTGTCATCGCTGAGTGTTGATGGAAATGCTTGATTTTGAGGATTGATAACGTATAGCGTCAACTGGACAAACACGGGAACAATTATGACAAACCAAGCACTCATCGATGTGAATGTGATGGGCGTGCTTCAGCTTTTCAATCGCTTCGGTAGGACACGATTTTTTGCATAGTCCGCAATTTGTGCAGGTTTCTTCATCGATAATCATGGCGCGCTTGGATTTCTTGGACAAAGCTTTTAGAAGAGTTCCGTAAGGACAAAGGTAACGGTGAAACAGCATATCTTCAAAGAGCAGTGTGACGAGTGCGCCCAAAATCAGCAATCCCGGCAACACAGGTATTTGACGCCCGGTGACGATAACAAACAAGAAGGCGACAACAAATACCCCTAAAAAGCTGTATCTAATGGAGTTGCGCTTTAAGAAATTCGGTGTTGAAAACCTAGGAATTCGGAAAGTCTTTCGAAGATATTCCACGGCTTTCATAATCGTGTTGATCGGGCATAACCAGCCACAGTAGAATCTGCTGAACAACAAGGCCGACAAAAGCGCTAACGCAAACACGCCTAACCACATTTGCATCAGGTCAAGGGCAATTAAAGCTATGAACAAAGCCAAAAAAACAATTTGCACAAGTGTTTGTATGATTTTATGCATAAGAAATCCCTCCTGATGACAGTATAGTTGCTATTCTCTCATAAATCCGTTACCATGGTAACAGAAGGAATGATTGTATGATTCATGAAGATTGTCTTTCAATGCTCATTAGGCTTGAACCTTTTAAACGGCTTACGTCGGACGTGCTTAAAAAGATTTGCAAAGCCTCCGATTTGCGTCGTTATGATTCGCAGGAAGTTGTGTATTTCCCCGATACCGACTGTGAAACGTTGGACGTGATTGTTGATGGGGAAGTTGCCGTCAAACATGTGTCCAAGCACGGTCACGTGCTAATCATCGAAAGTTTCACGGCGCCTGCTTTGGTTGGTTTGAATTGCCTTTTCTCTGAGCAGTCAATGCGTACCATGCTGGTTCAAGCGCAATCATCGACGAAAATTCTTAAAGTATCGAAAAATACGTTGTTGGAATTGTTGAAAGAACATGAAGCATTCATGATTTCAACAATGCGAGAACTTTCCAAAAGGACACATATATTGGCCACAAAACTTTCGAAACTGACACTACTAAGTTTGCGCGAACGCATCGTTTTGTATTTAAAAGAAGCTTCAAGCGCACAAGGTTCTTGGAACGTGGCCCTCTCTTCTAGCAAGGCTGAGCTTGCGGAAACACTTGGTACAAGACGTTCGTCTTTGAGCCGGGAGCTTATAAAAATGAGAGAAGAAGGCTTGTTGACGTTTGACCGCCACTCGATACAAATCAAAGACTCCGCTCTTTTCGAAGAGATTGACGGATAAGCTTCTCGACTGTCCAGCGATTATCATAATAAAAGTCGTTTCAACCATATGGTATGAGGTCGAAACGACTTTTTTGTCGTGGCGATAGTAGAGTAAGACGTTATTGCAACGCTGCAATAATCGCTTTTAAAAACGCCGGCAAATCGTTGGGAGTCCTTGAGGTGATGAGATTGTCGTCGACGACGACTTCTTCGTCCAAATAGGTGGCGCCTGCGTTTTCGATGTCTTTGCGTACGGTGGGGAAGCCGGTCATCTTGCGGTTGTGCAAGTCGGTGGCGGAAATCACGACCCATGGTGCATGGCAAATCGCCGCAATGGGTTTTCGGAGATTATTCATGGCTTTGACGAAATCAATCGTCGCTTGTGTGCGCCGCATGTAATCAGGAGAAAAACCTCCGGGAATAACGACGGCTTCGTACTCTTCGGCTTTTACATCCGAAGACGCTCGATCGCTTTTCATAGGCATGCCGTGTTTGCTTTTGTATATTGTGTCTTGTTTTGCACCGATCAAATCAACAGCGAAACCTTCTTCTTGCAATCGGTAATATGGATAAATCAGCTCTCTATCGTCGAATTGGTTTTCTAGAAGCATTGCGATTTTTCTCATGGTATAACGCCCTCCTAACGGACAAGTTTTTGGATGGTAAAGTCCATGACAATTTCATTGTAATCAATGAAAGAGCGAATGTAAAAGGATGTGCCGTCTTGAATTCTGGTCAAGAAGCATCACACATCGTAGACATGTTTTATTGTTAAGGTGTTGTCCTGAGGATGTGTGTGTGCTATATTTACCATGTGATTTAAATTGACAAGTCTTGTTATGGCGTTTTAGCTTGAGTTTGAATCGACAGGATGATGGGGTGTGTTTATGAACAAAGACACGTTGAACATTCGAAAAGCGTATCCGAAAGACCGCGAATTAATCAAAGAGTTATGGCGAAGGGTAATCCAAGACGCATTCAAAAACGAAAACTTCGGAAAACATCTTACTCCGGAAAAAGAGCTTGCTTTTAAGATGCGCCAAGTCGACGAAGCGTTCAAGCAAAACTCAACCACTATTTTTTTGGCTTTTGAAAAGGATGATTTGGTGGGCACCATCGCTTATGGCACTCCTCCGAACAAAGGCATTTTGAAACAGACCGGCGATGAATTGATCGACACCATAGAGCTTGGGTCTTTATACATTGATCCTTCCAAGCAAAAAAGAGGGTATGGAATGCGGTTGTTGATGACTGCGCTTGAAGACCTCAAAAGGCGTGGTGTTAAAACCGTATGTTTCGATTCTATTTACGAAACGTCTAAAAAGATTTGGCGACGCATGTTTGGCGAACCGACATACAATAAAAAAGCTCCGAACCATGATTTCTATCATATGATTTGGGTGGTGGATGTCGAGGACTCTATTGAGCGTTTGAAACGTTACAAGCGTTGAAAGCGCGCAGCGCTAAAGATATGGATGCGCCTTTCGGCGCTTTTTTTATGCAACTTTGATGTTGTGGGGACCGTTGCACTGTGTTGGGGTTTGTTTTATAATGAGATTGACACGCTGTGAAAGGGTGAAAGCTATGCAAAAAGAAAAGGAACGTCAACAACAATACACAGAGCGTCAAATCGAGATGGAGAACAAGCTTTACAGTAGAAATTTCACAAAGTGCGGGTTTGACTTGAATCCTTTTGTGTCCTTTACAACGGGCATTTTGGTGTTGGTTTTCATTGTGTACGCGGTGGTCGCAAACGCCGGCTTATTCGGTCTTGCACCTGCCGATGAAACCTTGCAAAACATGAGACAGTGGGTTGTTTCGAACACGGATTGGGTGTTTGTTTTCGCGGTGAACTTCTTCATCGCGCTGTCTGTGTTCTTAGCGTTTTCCAAACTCGGCCGCGTGCGACTGGGCGGCATGAAGGCGAAGCCGGAGTTCTCGAACTTCGCTTGGTATTCCATGTTGATCAGCGCCGGCATGGGCATCGGGCTTATGTTTTGGGCGGTCGGCGAACCGCTTACGCACGCTCAAGAAGGGACGCCTATTTTCGGGGGTGTGGATTCCTATGTTTCCGCGCTTGCGTCAACCTTTTTGCATTGGGGGTTTCACGCTTGGGCGATTTATGCCATCATGGCGCTTTCTTTAGCCCATTTCGCTTACAACAAGAAACTCCCGCTTTCTTTGCGGTCAATATTTTACCCGATATTCAAAGAACGGGTTTTCGGCAGGCTCGGAGACATCATAGATTTAGTGGCCGTGCTTGCGACGCTTTTCGGCCTTGCGACCTCGTTGGGGCTCGGCGTGCAGCAAATAAACAGCGGCCTTGGTCATTTGACCGGCATCACGGTATCGCCTCTTATGCAAGTTGTGCTGATTATCGTCATCACCGCCGTTGCGGCAATCTCCATCATATCGGGCATCGATAAAGGCGTCAAAAAGCTTTCGAAGACCAATATGAAACTCGCGTTTGGGTTCATGCTGGCCATCTTGATTCTTGGTCCGACGCTTTTCATTTTCCGTCTTTTCGCCAGTTCGTTCGGCACGTATTTGGCGGACTTGCCGGCGGCCTCGTTCTTCTTGTCGCTTGCCGAAGGCTCAGAGCGGGATTGGCAGGGCGCATGGACCATCTTCTATCTCGCATGGTGGATATCATGGAGCCCTTTTGTGGGGATGTTTATCGCAAGAGTGTCCAAAGGGCGTACCATCCGTGAATTCATCATTGCGTCCTTGTTTATCCCTTCGCTTCTTTCCTTTGTTTGGTTGAGCGTATTCGCGGGCGCCGCTTTTGAAATCGATGCGGGCAATGGTGGGTTGTACGCGCTTGTTGGCGACAATTTGCCGGGTGCGCTTTTTGAACTTTTAAACATGCTTGACGTTGCGCTTTTCCAAGGAGTCGTCTCCGTCTTGCTTACATTGCTCGCTACGGGCATCATCATCTTTTTCTTCATCACCTCAAGCGATTCGGGGTCGATTGTGGTTAACGCCATCACCTCGGGCGGCAAGACTTCCACAAAATCCCGTCAACGCGTGTTTTGGGCGGTCATCGAAGGCGCGATCGCTTCGGTGCTGATCATCATCGGAGGACAGCGCGCGCTTGAAACGCTTCAAGACGCGGTCATTTTAACGGGGCTTCCGTTTGCGCTTGTGCTTATGGCGATGAGCGTCTTATTGCTTCGGAGTTTGCAAAAGACCTACCGACGACAGAAGAGTTTGAAAGAAGAGCGAAAATTCCAAAGCCTCTTTGAAGCGACAGACGTTACCCATTGCCACGATTGACCTTATGCTAGATAGATACTTGAATTATGAAGCGATGGCCAAGAAACGTTTGGCCATCGCTTTTTTGTGGAATGATCAAGATAAAATATCGTTTTGTCGTTCTTTATGGTACATTATAGAAGAGCGATGCGCATGCCCTAGACAAAATTAAGAACGCAAAGAGGTGTGACATGATAGAATGTCGTATAGATAAGAATTCTGCGTACAGTGAAAAAATCAAGAAGATGTTGCGCGCGCACAATGTGCGATTCACCGGGCCGGTCTCATTGGAAGAACGTCATTTCTATATAGAGGAAAAAGGCGAGCTTCTCGGCGCTTTGAAAGTACGTTGCTTTTGGGATTGGGCGACAATCGGAGAAGTGTATTATGAGAACTTGTCGATTTTAAGTGCGTTGGTTTGGGAGGCTTGGAGGCATTTTGGTCAAAAAGCTGTGGGGATGAAATTTTTCACGCCCGTTAAATCACGCTTTGAGGATTTTCTTGAAGTCGGTTTTTCTACCGTTGCAACGGTGCAAAATGTCGGAGGATTCGATTACTACTACGCCGACTTGTGCAACAAAAACGTCGTCGAAACACATTCTTTTCCTATCCGCAACGTTTCCGAACTCCCGCAAAAATATCGCAAGCGATTGGCGAAGCACACCCGTTCATTCAACGAACGCCACGGCATAGAAGGCCTCTTTGACACAGTGCAAATCGTCGCGCTTGAAAAAGAAACGTTCCTTGGCGGCGTGCAATGCGAGGTGTATAGCAACACAATGCACATAACACGCTTGGTCGTTGATGCGAACTACCGCAACCGCGCGATTGGAAAAACGTTGATAGATAGGGTGCTTGAGGAGGCTTTGAAGCGGAAGGTCGGTGCGGTCGAACTCGGGACCACCGATTTCCAAGGTCGAGCCTTTTATGAAAAACAAGGCTTCGAAGTGGTCCATACTAGAAAAGACAATCCGAAAGGATTTGACAGTCACACGATGATAAAAAGACTGTGAAAGCGATTCTAAGATAGGATTGATTGCAAAGGCGTCGCTTGTATGGTGGCGCTTTTTTCATGAAAAAATCCCCTTAAAACGGGTCGCATTCAAGCGCACCCGCTGCAAGGGGATAGGTCGTTATGTAATGCGCGCCTACTCGGTGTCGAAGGCGATGACGATGTCCTCATCGAGGCACCGGAAGGTGAAACTGTTCATGATGAAAAGGCGTATGGTTTCTGCGTTGTGCTGTTCATAACCGATGCTGTAGTCTTGTCCGATGGTCATTTCTAAATCCTCGTGGTCGCGTGGGATTAAAAACGCTCCTTTTAAGACTCTTGAGCGGATAACTTCGCCGCCGATAATCGCTTCGGCGCTGTGGCGAACAAGACCGCCTTCATGCATTTGGTTCAGTATTGTCAAGAGTTCATCGGATACGATCAAATCGTAAGGCGGTTCGGTGTATGCGTCTTTCAATTTGTATACGGCTTCTGAAAGCGCGCCTAGTATTTCGTTGGGGTTTTGGCTGAGTTTGAGACGGTGGCCGGCAACATCGTTCAAACCTTTGATGTTTGCGTTTTTGTTGCCGTTATAAAGCGTGTCTTCTTCATAAAGCGCCAATTTTTCCGCCGCTTTTTCTAAGGGGTCTAGTTCGGCGTCTTTTTCGCCGCGCAAGATGTTGTCGAGTTCCCAACGGGAAAGATCGAAAGAAATGCGTGTTTCGATCAACGGTTTCACATCGTATAGACCGGTGTTGACTTCGCCTTTTTTGCCTTCTTTGATTGAGGTCAACCGGCCATGGCCGACGCTATTTTTTTCTAGTCCGTGAGGGCCGTCGACATGCAAGACATGACGGGCGCTCAATTGCGATTGGATGACTTCTTTGGCACGGTCGTTGATCTCTTCCCAAGCTTCGCTCGGGATGGGTGCCAGGTTTTGTTTTAACAAATCCATACAACGCCTCCTAACGTTTCAATTTGCCGATATTGAGACTTTTGTTGCCTTCGTCGTCTTCGCCCTCGTCATCGTGGTGACCGATGGGGCCTTCTTTGAAGAGGTTTTCTCTAAGTTCTTCATCGAGTTCCGGGAGTTGGCGCCGCAACCATTCGATGCCCATAGCTGCATGCTCCAATTCTTCGTCACGGTTGTGTTTCAAAATGTCGTAGACTTCTTTGTCTTTGGTGGCGCTCATGCGTTGATTGTACCAATCAACGGCTTCAAATTCTTCCATGACGCTTTTGATTACCCGGGTGATGTCTCGGGTTTTTTCATCAAGCAGTTCGATTGGTTCATGATATTGATCCGTTGCCATAAAATCCCTCCAACTCATAAAATGGTGACATCAATGTGTCTTATACTCAGTATAACATGGAATTGAGGGCGTCTCAAAGCATTATGATGCGTTGGTCATGAAGTCTTTTGCGTTTCGCACGTTTGGAGGGGTTATGTTTGAAGTCTTTCATGCGAGCGCATCAAGTCCGGTCCATAAAAATCATTCATCAATTTTTTAAAGGCGTTGACATGCATAGATGGATGTGATACTTTAAAAGTGTAAATGGTATTAAAGTGGTATTAATCAAACGACAGAAAGATGTAGAGGTATGGTAGTATGACAACCATCGACAAGTCCAGCCGCCTTCCGCTTTATTATCAACTCGTTGAGATCTTGGTCAAAGAAATACAAGAAGGCAATTACCTTGAAAACGAAAAGATTCCCTCCGAACGAGCACTTTGCGATATTTATGGCGTAAGTCGTGTGACGGTTCGCCATGCGGTTGAAGAGCTCGTCGATATGGGCTTGCTTGAAAAGCGTCATGGCGATGGAACGTATGTTTCATCGAAAATGAACCAGGATTTGTTGTCGTTTTACAGTTTTACCGAGGAAATGAAAAAAATCGGTCGAAACCCATGGTCAAAAGTTCTCGGCTTCGAATACATAAAAGCCGATGAAAAAATCTCCAGGAAGCTCGGGTGCGCTCTCCATGACCCCGTTATCCAGATTATACGTCTTCGCATGGCAGACGATACGCCCATGATGTATGAACGCACCTACCTTCCCAAGAATCGTTTTCCTTCGTTGCACCGGGACGATATCGAGAACAATCCCATGTACGATGTTTTTCGGGATAAGTTCGATGTCAGCTTTTCCAAAGCGGAAGAGGTATTGAAACCGGTCACGACCCGCGATTATGAAGCGGAATTGTTGGAAATCAACCAAGCGGTTCCTAGTATGATGATCGAACGCTCCACCTACGAAGGAGAAACCATCATCGAATACACCATCAGCATAGCCCGCGGAGATCAGTTCAATTATAGAGTGGTTCTTGAATAACGTTTGCATAGACTATGTTTTTTTGGACAAATTGGTTATAAAGTCCTAACCACAAGACGCTATAATAAATGCAGAAAGGGGATAACATATGGTATCGTACGAAGAGCACACAACCTATCGGGAAATCCAGCAACAACCTAGATTATGGCGAGAAACATTGGAAATTATCGACAAGAATCGTGGAGAGATAGAAGATTTTATGAAACGAGCGTTGAATAGCGATTCGCTTCGAGTGATTCTCTCAGGCGCCGGCAGTTCCGCTTACATCGGTGAAACGGTCGCCCCTCATATCAATCGCTCGACCCGTTTTGATGTTGAAGCGGTTGCGACGACGGACATAGTCGCCGCGCCGGAATCGTATTTGCGGAAAAAGAAGCCCACTTTGTTGGTGTCTTACGCTCGTTCCGGAAACAGCCCCGAAAGCGAAGGGACCTTCGATCTTGTCAACGAAATCGTGGACGAAACCTACCACATTGTGTTGACTTGCAATCGTGAAGGACGTTTGGCGAAAAAAGGCGAAGCCAATCAAAACGCTTTGGTTCTATATATGCCTGAGGACGCCAACGACCAAGGACTCGCCATGACCGGCAGTTTTTCGACCATGGCGCTTGCTTCGCTTTTGATGTTCGATTTGGACGATTTCTCAAAGCACCGCTCAATCGTGGAAAACATTGCCCGATTCGGCGAAGACATGATGCGTTCAAAGCAGTTAGAAGAAGTCGCCGAACTTGGCTTTGAAAAGGCGGTGTATCTCGGGTCCTCCCATTTCAAGGGATTGGCGAAAGAAGCGGAGTTGAAGATGCTTGAATTGACGGCCGGCCGGATTGCGACACGTTCCGACACGCCTCTTGGTTTCCGCCACGGACCGAAATCGTTCATTGATGATAAAACTATGGTTTTGCTGTTCCTCTCGGGCGAAACTTACACGCAGCGATACGAAAAAGATTTGCTTGATGAACTCGAACAAGACGGAATGACGACGGATATTGTCATTGGACGAGATGAGAATCGTGAAAACGTTTTGGCTGATGTTTACATCGGCCTTTCCGGTGAAACAAAAACCATTCCGGATGCGTTTTTGTCGCTTCCCTATTTGATAGCCGCTCAGCGACTTGCGTTTTTGAGGTCTTACAAGCAAGGCGTCGATCCGGACAACCCCAGTCCCGATGGCGTAATCAATCGCGTTGTAAAAGGCGTAACACTATATCCCTACGAGAAAGAAGGTTCGTGACATGTCTGAAATCGTTAAAAAACATATGATTCAAACGCATGTTGAACCGAAAGACTGGAAAGAAGCCGCAAAATTGTCGGGAAAACTGCTTTTGGACAATGGTTACATCGAAGAGGGGTATATAAACAAGATGATCGAGACTGTTGAAAGTTATGGTATGTACATTTTAGTGGCTCCGGGCGTTGCGTTTTTCCACGCACGGCCCGAACATGGCGCCAAAAAGACGGGGCTCAGTCTGATTACCTCATATAAGGGCGTTGAATTCGGGGTAGAAGACAAAGATCCGGTGAAACTCATGTTTGCGATGTCGGCCACCGACAAGAACTCCCATCTCGATCTTCTATCCGGCTTGAGCAAAGTTTTGCAGGATTCTGAAACCATAGACCGGCTCGCAGAAGCTAAAACGCCGGAAGCGGTTCAAGAAATTTTAAAATCCAAAAGGCAGGAGTGAGAGAATGTTGTATAAGGACTACATGAGCAAAGTAAAGGAAATTTTTGAAGATGTCGAAAAAACACAAGCAAAAAACATTGAGAAAGCGGCGGACATAGTCGCCGAATCGATTCGAAACGATGGCGTCTTGCACGTCTTCGGTTGCGGCCATTCTCAGATGTATGCGATGGAAGTGTTTTACCGCGCGGGTGGATTGGTTCCGGTAAACGCCATTTTGAATCCGGCAATGGCGCTTGCGCCAAAAGCCCCATTGAGCACACATGGCGAACGCCAAGAAGGCATGGCCAAGGCCATTTTGGACAACGAGACCGTACATGAACAAGACGTCATGCTCGTTGCCTCGACTTCCGCGCGAAACCCGGCGCCAATCGAGATGGCGAAGGAAGCCAAGGAGCGAGGCTTGAAAGTCATCACGTTGCTCTCTGAAGATTTTGCCCGTTCTGTAGAAAGCCGCCATCCTTCCGGTAAGAAGACCTACGATTTCGCCGATGTCGTGTTGGACAACCGCGGCGTTTCGGGCGATGCCGTGATGGAAATTGACGAACTCAAGACCAAGTTCGGACCGACGTCCTCCATCATCGGCTTTACCATCATTCAATCCATCGTGGTTGAAACCATTGACAAGTTGGCCAAGTCCGGGTATGAACCACCGATTTGGGTCAGTTCGAACCTTGACGAAGGCGACGCCATCAACAAGAAACACATTAAAAAATATAGAAAACGAATCAGCTGTCTCTGATGAAAGGCATGTCCTATAGAAAGGGGGAACATAGATGAAAATAGTCGCAGTTTGCGGACTCGGCATGGGCTCGAGCATGATGCTCAAAATGTCCATTGAAGACGCATTGAACGAAGCGAACATCAAAGCCGATCTTGAAAGCGCGGATCTTGGTTCTGCGAAAAGCATGAACGCCGACATTTACGTGCTTTCTGCCGACCTTTCAAAGAATGTTGAGGAGTTCAGCGGAGAAGTCATCATCATCAAGAATCTCTCCGATTCTGAGGAAGTCAAGGATAAGCTGCTCAAGGCTTTGGAAAAAATGGAATCATAAAAAAATAAATAAATAGGAGGAGTTTCACGTATGTATGATTTCCTGACTGAATTTTTCACCACGCCTGCGATTTTGCTTGGTGTGGTCGCACTCATCGGACTCATTGTTCAGCGGAAAAGAGTAGAAAACATTGTCGCAGGGACTTTCAAGACCATCTTGGGTTTCTTGATTCTTTCCGCCGGTGTCGATCTCATTGTTCAAAACCTGGCACCATTCGCGGACATCTTCGTTGAAGGTTTTGGCATTTCCGGCGTAGTTCCCTTCGACGAGGCGGTTGTCGGCGCGCTTTCCGATAGCGTCGCGCAAATTGCCCGCACCACGGCCCTCATTCTTGGCTTTGGTTTCTTGGTGAATGTTCTTATCGCGCGCATCACGCCGTTTAAGTACATTTTCCTAACCGGCCATATGATGTGGATTCTTGCCGGTGGTCTTGCGTGGGCATTCTACGACCTCGGCGTTAGTGAAACCAACACCGTCATCTTCGGTTCATTGCTCCAAGGTGCAATTCTTACGCTCTTGCCGGCCATCGCGCAACCGTTTATGCGGAAAATCACCGGCGAAGACAAAATCGCCTATGGCCACCTGACCACTTTGGGTGTTGTTATTTCCGCGCTTGTCGGTAAGCAGTTCGGCAACACGGAAAAGGACAGCGAAGAAGTCAACGTACCTGAAAGACTAGGCTTCTTGAAAGACACCGCCATTTCTGTTTCCATCGTTATGGTTTTGGTGTATTTGATCACCGTTATTGCCGCAGGACCCGCTTTTGTGGCAGACTTTGCAGGAGAACAGCATTACTTGCTTTTTGCCATTCTTAGAGGTCTTGGTTTCGCGGCAGGCGTACTCGTCTTGCTCTATGGTGTCCGCATGTTCCTTGCGGAAATCATTCCAGCATTCCGCGGTATCGCGCTTAAGATTGTACCAGGCGCACGCCCCGCGCTTGACGTACCCGTACTGTTCAACTATGCGCCCAAAGCCCTTATGATCGGCTTTATCGCCGCATTCTTCGGAACGCTCGCCGGCCTTGCCCTGTCCATTCCGATTGGCACGGTCATCCCCGTTCCTTCCATCATCGGCGCGTTCTTTACAGGCGGCGCAGCAGGCATCTTCGGCAACGCAGTCGGCGGACGTCGCGGCGCAGCCATTTCCGGTTTTGTTTACGGCATCTTGTTGGCCGTTCCCGTTGCGCTATTCTATCCGCTTTATGAGCTCGTCGGTTACGGCGTTGAAGGACTTGCCTATCTAGTCAGCGACGGCATTACCGCACTCAGCTTAATCAAGCTCTTCTTCGTACTCGGTGTGCCTGTCATTGGTCTGATTCTCTTCATCGGCGGCATCATCGCACTTAGCGTTCGCTTCCGCGGTGCGAAAAAAGGCGACTTGCTCGAAGAAGCAAAAGAAGAGTAACACGCCTGTTAGTAGCCCGCCTGCGTCTGCGTGGCGGGCTACTTTTTTTGCGATTCAAACTTAGGAGTGAAAACATGCTAAAAACGACGAAAGAACTGCTGCGGGATGCGCAGGAAAAAGGATACGCGGTACCGCAGTTCAACGTATACAATCTGGAAACCGTTCTCGCTGTTATGGAGGCGGCCGAAGAGGAAAGAAGCCCTGTGATTTTGGCCGCGACTCCCGGTACAAGGCGGAACGCGGGCGATGCGTTTTTTTACGCTCTCGCAGACACAGCGACGCAAACATTTTCCGTTCCGGTTGCCTACCACTTGGATCACCACACTTCTTTAGAAGCGGTGCTCCCATCTTTGAAGCTAGGGGCGAAGTCGATTATGATCGACGCTTCGATGGAAACGTTCAAAACCAATGTAAGCATTGTGAAAGAAGCCGTGAACGTCGCACATGCTTACGGCGCTTCCGTAGAAGGCGAACTGGGAAAACTCATCGGTTCTGAAGACGATGTAACCGTCAAAGAGGGTGAAGACGCTTTGACGGACCCCGAACGCGCGCGTGAGTTTGTCGAAAGGACGAACGTCGATACCCTCGCCGTGGCGATCGGCACGGCGCACGGTCTATACGCAAGCGAACCCAATCTGGATTTCGAACGGTTGAAGAAAATTCGCGAAACCATCGACATACCCCTTGTTTTGCACGGCGCTTCCGGAGTTTCCAAAGAGGATGTGCGCAAATGCATCGAATACGGCATTTCCAAAGTCAATTTTGCGACCGAATTGAAAATTCCTTTCGCCGAGGCTATTCGGGACTATTTCAAAGCCCATCCGGACGCGGTGGACCCGAGGAAGTATTTCGCACCCGCCAAAAAGGCCTTGAAAGAAGTCGCCGTCAAAAAAATCCGCATGTGCAAAAGCGACGGGATGGCGCCATGATTTTGACGGTGACGCCCAACCCGGCCTTGGATAGGATGTATTATGTCGATCGTTTCGATTTTCAACGAGGCCATCGCGTCGACACGTTCAAAGTGACCGCAGGAGGCAAAGGAATCAATGTGACGAAAGTGCTTGATGCATTGAAAGCCGACGTGCTTGCCACCGGATTTTTAGGTGGTACGACCGGAAAGCAAATCGAGAAAAAGCTTTCCCAAACAAACGCGAAGCTTCGATTTGCAAACATTGAAGACGAAACGAGAACGACGGTAAGCATTGCGGATGACACCGGCCAAACATTCGAACTCGTTGAACAAGGACCGACGATTAAACAAGAGGAGTTGGAACGTTTTCATCGCTTGTTTGAAGGTTTGATCAGCGACGCGAGCGTTGCGGTGTTCTCAGGAAGCCTTCTCCCAAGCCTTCCCAGCGGTTTTTACCGCACATGCATAGATTTGGCCAAACGCGCCGGTGTATACACGATGCTTGATACAAGCGGAGAGGCATTGAAAGAAGGGTTAAAAGCAGGCCCGGATTTGATCAAGCCGAACCGGGACGAACTTGAAAGGTTGCTTGGAAGAAGGTTTGAAACCGACGATGAAATCGTTTCGGCGGCACGCGAAACGTTGGCCATGGGTGCCGGAGCGGTTGCGGTTTCATTAGGCGATGAAGGCATGATTTATGTGGACGATGACGTTGCCTACCGTGTCAAAGTGCCTTCGGTTGACATCATGAGTCCGGTGGGTTCGGGTGACAGTGTGATTGCGGGGTTTGCGTTTGCCTATGCCCAAGGATATCTTATGGAAGAAACACTCGCTTTTGCAAACGCCTGCGGCGTTTCAAACGCCAAAAGCGAAGCCATCGGTTCCATCGACACGCAAGACGTCGACAACCTCCGAAAGCGAATGACGCTCACAAAGCTTTAAGCGAACTTTTTTCAAAAAACGACACGGTAATGTATAATGAAGATAGATAAGTTGAGGTGGTCGACTATGCTTCTTACAAACTTAAAAGCGGTGCTTCCCGATCAAATTATGGAAAATGCCGCGATTGAAATTAAAGACGGTTTCATCAAAGACATCCGGCCGTGGAAGGGAGAATCCGGCACCGACTTGAACGGTGCCTACGTGTTGCCCGGGTTCATCGATGTCCATGTCCACGGCACAAACGACGACGATGCGATGGACCAAAACCCCGAAGCGATTGAAAGAATATCGAAAAACCTTCTGAAAGAAGGCACTACGGCCTTTTTGGCGACCACAATGACAATGTCCGAAGAGGATATCAAAAAAGCCCTTCGTGCGATTTCATCCGCGTCCTCTCCGGGCGCTAGGCGTCTTGGCGTGCATTTGGAAGGCCCCTTTATCAACGAAAAGTTCAAGGGTGCGCAAAACGCGCAATTCATCGTCAAGGGCACTCCAGAACTCATTGATGCCTACAACGAAGCGGCGAACGGAGAGATTCGCCTCGTCACGCTGGCCCCTGAAGAACAGGACACGGATTTTCTCGATTATTTGCAAGCGAAGGGAATCGTGGTTTCGATGGGTCATTCGGACGCTTCCGCCGACGATGTGCGCATTGCCGTAAATCACGGCGTAAAAAGGGTGACGCACTGTTATAACGGCATGTCGAAGTTTCACCACCGCGACCTCGGTTTGACCGGCATGGCCCTTTACCGCGACGACATCATGGCGGAAATCATCGCCGATAAGATTCACACTTCTCCCGAAGCCCTCGATTTCTTCGCCAAAAACAAGCCGGTCGACCAAATGACGTTGGTGACCGATTCCATTCGCGCCAAAAACCTCCCGGACGGGGAATACGATTTGGGCGGACAGAAGATTTTTGTCAAAGACGGCGTATCGCGTTTGGAAGCAGGCTCTATCGCCGGCAGCACTCTTCGCTTGAACGAAGGGTTTCGAAACATGCTTGAAACGACTCGTCTTGGCATCGTCGAACTCGCCAAAGCCGCAAGCACCAATCCCGCGAAGACGCTTGGCATTGACGATACGCACGGAACCGTCGAAAACGGCAAAACGGCCGACCTTACCGTTTTGGATAAGGATTTCAACGTTCTAAAGACCATGGTCGGCGGCGATTTCCGCTACGAGCGTTAAGTGTTTTTTTCAATAATTCGGATGCGTCTTGCATCCGACGGACTCAACACCCCATCTTTTTTGAGATGGGGTGTTGTCGTTTGCATGTCCGTGCTGACGATGAATCAAAACGGGCATCTTAGACGGATTTCGAACAAGGTTGACTTCGTGAAATGGTTGAAACCAATATTTTCATAGTGTGAATTGTTTACAATATAGAGGAGGCATAATATGAAGATTTTGCGAAAGAACGGGGAGAAACTATTGTTTGTTTTCGCGGTAGCGGTAGCGTTGATGTTGCTTATGCCCGTTTTGGCGTACGAAGGTTTGGAGTATGCCGGGTATGAGGTTCTCATCGGCAAAAAGTTGGTCGACATCGCCCCTTTCGGACTCGGTACGGTCGCAAGCGCAAAACTGCCGTTTTCTTTCACCGCTTTGTTGGGGTTTGGCGCCCCGTTGGCGGCAGGGATTCTCGCTTTGGCATCTAAACGCTTTTTAATGATTTCCGCTTTTTTGCTCATCGTCGGCTTCGTCTTTCTCTTTCGGTTGCCGGATGCCACACAAATTGTGTATACGATTGCCGGAAACGAATACACTACGGACATAAATTGGGAGAAAGATTTTGGTTTGCTCGCCGCGTTGATGTTGAATGGTCTGGCGTTTTTTGTGAACCTGCTTTTGCTAGTGGTCAAAAAATGACGAGTTTTTTTTCGGTAAAAACTTAAATGGGAGGATAACATGAACATCATTTTATGGATTGTATTCGGCGGAATTGTCGGATGGGTTGCGAGTATAATCATGAAAACAAGACGCCGCGGCCTTGTGCGAAACATAGTCATCGGTTTGATCGGCGCTTTGCTTGGCGGATTCTTGGGATCGTTTTTTGGCATCGGTTCGGTGGAGACGTTTACTTGGGAAGGATTCTTCACCGCCCTTGTTGGCGCCGTTGTTTTGATTTGGATGTTGAAAAGACTGTAGAAGCACCAGATGCGCCAATTGGTTTACGCAAAACTCTTTTCGGTCCTACCGGAGAGAGTTTTTTCTTAAAAGCGTAGAAGATTCTTGGCGTTTTTGTGTGTAAAGGGAAAATGCGCTTAACTTTGTCTTAACGTTTCTTGTTGTATAATGGACATGCACCGTTTTATAGGAGGTTTGTGTGTGAAACTGTTGATTGTCGAAGACGAAGACGCGCTTCGAAAGGCGCTTGTCAAAGGGTTTGAGAAGTCCGGCTATGCGGTGGATGCCGCAGAGGACGGACACACAGCGATCGATCGTTTTTTCGACGCGCATTACGATGCGATTGTACTTGATTTGAATCTGCCGGGAAAAGACGGGATTGATGTTTTGCGTGAAATCCGCAAAGAGGACGAACGCATCAATGTATTGATTTTGTCGGCCCGAGGAGAGGTGGAGGACAAGATATCCGGGCTGGATTTGGGCGCGAACGATTACCTTGCCAAACCGTTCAGCTTTAAAGAATTGCACGCTAGGGTGCGCGCGCTTACAAGACGCGATTATTCGGACAAAGGGAACGTCATCGAAAGCGGTCCGGTCGTTTTGGACATGGCCTTAAAACAGGTTCGCTATAAGGAGCGACGCGTGAGCTTGACGAAAAAGGAATACGGCATACTGGAATATCTGATGCTCAACCGCGGAAAAATCGTACGCGGCGAGGATTTGATCGAGCATGTTTGGAGCAGCGATGTGGATTCTTTCACAAACGCGTTCAAGGTGCATTTGACTTCTCTTAGAAAGAAGCTGCCGAAAGATTTTATCCAAACGGTACGAGGTGAAGGATATTATGTGGAATAATATGAGCTTGCAAACAAGAGTCGCTTTGATGAGCGGTCTTTCTTTCTTGGCGCTGAGCGTCCTGCTTGCATTCGCGCTTATCTACCGCGCGGAAAGCATGTTTTCCTACGAAGCCTTTATGGACGCTACGGGCTTAGAGGCGACCACCGCACAAAACGAGCACATTCGCGTGTTTTTTTCCGAAACGTCGACGGCGTATCTTGTCCAAAGCGCTTTGATTGTGGCGTTCTTTGTGCTGGCCGGAGCCTTTGCCTTATGGTTTTTAAGCCGAAGGATGGTGCTTCCAATCAGTCGCTTGGCCGACGTTGTCGAAGATATTGACGCGGACAATCTTCCTGAAAAAATCGACCTTCCTTATGACAACGTTGAAATCGTGCGGTTGGAAAACGCGTTTAACGATATGCTTTTCCAAATCGACACCACCATGGAAGGGCAAAAACGTTTTGTGGAAAACGCAGCGCATGAGTTGAAGACTCCGATTGCTTCGATGATGACCAATTTGGAAGTGTTGGAGATGGAAGACGACCCCGACAAAGAAGATTATGAAGAAGTTTTCCAGACCGTAAAAGACAGCGCGAACCGGATGCACAAACTTGTGAAAGATCTTTTGACGATGACGCAATTGGCGCAAAGAGAACATGAATCGTTTCGTTTTTCGGATTTGACGCTGATCACGGAAGAAGTCGAAAAAATGATGCACGAAAAAGCCATCGAATTGGATAGACAAGGCGACACCACCATCGAAGGGAGCCGTCCTCTTATGGAACGCGCTTTGCAAAACCTTGTGCACAACGCGATTCGATACAACCATCATGGTGGGACTTTGCGGATATCGGCCGACGATGAGAGAATCACAATCTCCGATACGGGGCCGGGGATTCCGCCCGATAAATTGAAGCGTATTTTCGAACCGTTTTATTGCGCCGACCCTTCACGCTCTCGAGAATTAGGAGGCAGCGGGTTGGGCCTTTCCATCGTCAAACAAATCCTCACTCAGCACGGAATGGATGTGCGTGTAGCCAGCGAGGAAGGCAAAGGCACGACATTTACCGTCATTTTGAACGCTTAACCGAATCTTAACCTCCTGTTTGTTATCATCGAAGCTGCAAATGGGAGGTTTTTCCTTTGCAAAAATTCATCGAACAGGAGTGTTTTACCATGAAAAAATTGCTTGCATTTGGAGTAGCGGCCTTGCTTGTTTTCACGCTTGCGGGCTGTGGCGCACCGGAGAACCGAATTTTGGAGGACGATCTTGAGACGGTTTTGGAAGACATATACGATTATGACGGTCTAAGCGAAGATGCGCAATCGTTTGTGTCCGGATTGGCGGTTGAGGAAGTGAGCGCCGACGAAGCGGAATTTCACTTGGGCAAAGACGGCTTGGATTTCGACCGTGCCATCGCTTCCGTGCCTTCCCTAGGTACTTCACCATTTGAATTGACCCTTGTCCGTACCGAGCGAGGACAGGACGTCGAAGCGCTCAAAAATGAAATAAACGACAGCATCGACCCTTGGAAATGGGTCAGCTTCGGCGTGGAGGATGAGAACGTCGTGGTGGACAACATCGGCGATGTGGTCGTCATCATCATGAGCGACAATTACGCGCACGAGCTTCACGAAGCGTTTCTTGATCTTGAACCGGAAGATCCCCAAGACTAAGACAAAGTAGGCGAGCATCATGCTGTTTTCTAGTGTGAACTTTCTTTATTATTTCCTTCCCTTGCTGTTGCTTGTTTATTTTAGCGTTCCCAGCAAATGGAAAAACTTGGTTTTGTTCCTCTTCAGCTTGGGTTTTTACTATTACGGCGAACCGATTTATACGCTTTTGCTGCTGATGTCTTCGGTTTCCGGCTACGTTCACGGATTGCTGATTGAACGTTGCCGGAACACCCGGTTCGCCACCGTCCCTTTGGTTTCCTCGATCGTGGTCGGTCTTGGCGCACTAATCTTTTTCAAGTATTCGGATTTCTTTTTGGAAAACGTCAACCGGCTGTTTGATTTTGAGCTGGGGTTGTTGGGCGTTGTTCTGCCGATTGGCATAAGCTTTTACACGTTTCAGGTGCTTTCTTACACAATTGACGTTTACCGGGGGAAGGTAAGCGTACAGCGCAATATGCTGGATTTTATGACGTATGTCGCTTTGTTTCCGCAATTGATTGCCGGTCCGATTGTCCGTTATGAGACGATTGAGAACCAGTTGAAAGAACGAAAACATAGCGTTGAAGACGCTTATGTGGGCGTCAAAAGGTTTATGGTCGGTTTGGGCAAAAAGGTGTTGATTGCCGATACGCTTGCGGAAGTCGGCATGCATTTTGACTCCGCTCACGAGGCTTCTGTACTTTTTTATTGGCTTGCGGCCATAACGTTTACTTTGCAAATCTACTACGATTTTTCCGGGTACAGCGACATGGCAATTGGGCTGGGCCGAATATTCGGCTTTCGCTTCCTTGAGAACTTCAACTACCCCTATATCGCCAAAAGCGTAAGTGAGTTTTGGCGACGCTGGCACATTTCTTTGGGCGAGTGGTTCAGACGCTATGTTTACATCCCCATGGGCGGCAACCGTGTCAACGTGTTGCGTCTTGTGAGAAACTTGCTTATTGTTTGGTTTTTGACCGGTTTTTGGCACGGAGCCGCATGGAACTTTGTGGTTTGGGGGCTGATGTATGGCGTGTTGCTCATCGTGGAGAAACTAGTGATCAAAGACAGGATGGAATCCGTACCGGTCGTTTTGCGTCATGCGTATGTGATGTTTGTGGTCGTCATCGGTTTCGTCTTGTTTAATGCGGGCAGTTTTCAAGAGGGTTTCAACAACATTTTGGGCATGTTCGCCTTTCGCGAGGCGCCGCTTGTGAACACCGAATCTCTATATTATTTGAGGAGCTACGCAGTGGTGATTGTCTTGGGCGTGTTCGGTTCGACGCCATTGTTGAAAGGAACGCTGAAACGTTTGCGTAAACATCCCTTCGCGAGACGAAGTTTGGCCGTTTTGGAACCGGCTGTGATTGTTATCTTGCTTCTTATGGTTACGGGCAATCTTGTGGATGGAACGTTCAACCCGTTTATATATTTCCGCTTCTGATGAAAGGAGAAGCTGTATGTTCGCACGTATCAAACATTTGTCCGTTTTGATAGTATTTGCCACTGCATTGTTTTTGGGAATGGTCTTAAACCTCGTTTCCGCCGATCAAGAGTATTCGGAAGACGAAAGAAGAAGGTTGAAACAATTCCCTGTTCCTTCGTTTGAAAACATCACAGACGGAGAGTACTTCCAATCGCTTGAAGCGTACTCTTTGGACCAATTTCCCTACCGCGAAGCGTTTCGGAGTGTCAACGCCATGACCAGGCTGAAGCTCTTCAACCAGACGGATGTGAACGGCTTGTACATCATTGAGGAAAGCGTGTACCGCATGCGCTATCCTTTGAACGAGTCTTCCATCGACCATGCGGGCAGCTTGATTTCTTCGATCTATGCGGATTATCTTCAAGGCATGGACGTGCATTTCAGCATCGTTCCCGATAAAAATTACTTTGTCGCCGAAGAACACGGCTACCCGCACATGGATTATGGCGCGCTTGAGACTACCTTGCAAGATGCGTTGAAAAATATGTCCTATATTCCACTTTTTGACAAGTTGGACATTGACGATTATTACCGCACCGACCATCACTGGCGTCAGGAACGCGTTGTGGATGTTGCGGAGTACTTTTTGGAGTCGCTCGATAGAGAATATCCCAAACAAAACCCTTATGAATTTCACAACCATTCTCCGTTTAGGGGTTCGTATTACGGGCATGTGGCCATGCCGTTAGAGCCGGATACCTTGACGTATTTGACAAACGACACGATTGCGCGCTCTTATGCGCGCAATCCCGTCGACGATACAATCCGCCACGTGTATCAAAAAAGCGCATTAAAGGGAGTCGACTCATACGATGTATTTTTAGGCGGCGCCCATCCGTTTACCGAACTGATCGATCCAAAGTCCGATTCGGATGAAGAGCTGATTTTGTTTGGCGACTCCTACGCCAACAGCCTTGCGCCGCTTTTGCTTGAGGGGTATTCCAAAATCACATTTGTGGATTTGAGGCATGTCTCACCGAACATCTTGGACCAATACATTGACTTTTCCGACCAAGACGTGCTGTTTTTGTATTCGACCAGTATCTTGAACGATAGCTGGATGTTGGATTGAATCGAAAGCCATCAAAAAGCCGCCAAATTTGGCGGCTTTTTCATGGGATAATCGGTTTTTTGAGGGGTTTCTCGGTATGGAGTGCGGTGGAATAAAGCGGGTTTTCGAAGGCGATGTTCGAAAGGCAGTGAAAGAGTTTCCCTTTCAAAGCGTCGAGTTTTCTTCGTTCCGTCGCTGTGGGTTGGACCGGCTTTGCCTTGCGGTCGGGTTCATATAGTTTTCGATTGATTTCCAACTGGAACCAGGGGATGTTGCGGAGGCCGCCCATGGTTTTGATGATTTGTCCGCCTTGAAAAGGCGCATTTAAAAGCACTGTGTCTTTGCCGAAGGACTCTTCCAAAATCTCTTTGAAATCAACAAGCAGTTCAGCCGGGCAGGAGAGAGGTTCGCCTTCGTATTCTCCTGAAGCGTTGCCTCGGTTTGAGAGGCAAAAAAGCGGCCTTTTCAAAGCGTTTTTGTCAAAGGGGTCCGAAGGAAGCATGCTGTGGCAATCGATGCCGATTTTGACATTTTGATCGTTTGTCGCATGATGAAGCTTGTCGTAATAGGGGTCGTAGTAAGTTTGCAGAAGGTGTTTCAAGGCATCGCCATGCGGGAAAGTTTTCCAGACCGGGTTTAGGCGTAGGGTAATTTGTTTGACGACTCCATCGGGACGGAAGTCGGATTTGTCCCGGTTGAGGTCGACGATTAGCCTAGGGATGTCGGCGGCGACGGTGTGGGCGATGAAGTCCCCGAAATCGAAAAGGTAGCGCGTCCACAAGTCGCCGTCTGTCAAAGTTTCTTGAAGAGACGGCAAATAGGAATCGGTCAGCTCCTTTGGCACGTGCATGCCGCCGTGCGGGATGGAGAGAATGAGCGGGAGAGGTTTTCCCATGGTTTCACCTCGGTCCTGCCGCCGAGCCGTCCCTTCGGGGGTCGGCCACGCCGGTGTGGGTTTTGCGATTCACGCTTCTAGGCAGTTCGATCGCTTGGACGCAGCCTAGATAGAAACTGTAGGCGCCTCTTTTTTTAAGGGAAAACCCCGTTTCGGAGAATACGCCGGAGATTCTTGTGTCATAACGGGGCCACTCAAGCTGGAGTTGTTTTTTCTCGGTGGTGTGGAACCTCGGGGCGGCGATGGCTTGGTCCAAAGGTTCGCCCATGTCCAGATAACGGATGAGAACTTGTGTTAGCGTGGTGGAAATCCGTTCGCTTCCCGGACTGCCAAGCACGAGTATCGGACGTTTCCGATAGGTGATGATTGTAGGGGCGACGCTGCTCCATGGCCGGTTGCGGGGAAGAAGATAATACGGATGGGTTTTGTCTTTGTATTCGTAAGCGCTCATGTAATTGTTGTAGAAGAATCCTAAGTTTTTGGCGGTTCTTTTGGCGCCGAAGACTCGTTCGATCGACTGGGTGATGGCGACGATGTTCCCGAATCTGTCGCTAATGGAAAAATGCGTCGTTTCCCCTGTGGCTTTTATTTTGGGTGGCGCTTGCGACACAGTATGGAAGCCGACGATTCGTTCGATGGTCTCTTTGATGTTTTGTGAGTGGGCTTTGTCGGTCATTTTCTTGTCGACTTGCTGGAAGTAGAGGTCGGGGTTTTGCGGCATTCTTTTTCGGTCTCTTAGCGTCAGTTGGAACGCTAGGGCCATAATGAGATTCCCCAAAGCTTTGTTTGGATCGATGGTTTCCGGCGGGAATTGTTCTAAGATGTTCAAAAGTTGCACTAGCACTCTCCCCGCGCCGGGAGGCGGGAAGGTGATCACATCGTATTTTCGATAACTTCCCTCTAAGGGCGACCGTTCGATGGGAATGGGGATTTGGGAAAAATCCTCGCTTCTCAACCAGCCGTTTCGCTCCACCATGTCGTTCACAATCGTTTCTGCGATTTCTCCTATGTAAAAATCCTTCCAGCCGTTTTGTGCAAGGAGCCTCATGCAATGTGCGAGTTCTTTTTGCACAAGCGTGTCTCCCGGTTGCAAGGGGATGTCGTTTGAAAAAAAGTTGCTACGTATTTGTTCGTCCATTTTCAATTCTTTTTGGTTTTTTTCAATGGCGCTATGAATCAGGGGAGTGATTTTTACGCCCTCTTCGGCCAGTTGGATGGCCGGTTTTAGAAGAACTTCAAGCGGCAAGGAACCATACGTGTCGCGCAAATATCCATAGAAGGCTACGCTCGAGGGAAGCGTCGTTGCGCTTAATCCGACCATCATCGGGGTTTTTGGAACCTTTGAGGGTTGATAGTGGTAGGGCGCGAAGGAAGAGCCGTCCAAGACGAAATAGCGTTTTTCTTCCGCAAGGTATATTAGCGCCATTGATTGCCCTCCGATTCCCGAAGCCTGAGGCTCGCTGACGCCTAGTGCATAAGAAACCGCGACCGCGGCGTCGAATGCGTTTCCGCCCGCATCGAGAATTTGGGCGCCGATTTCGGATGCACAAGCAGAAGCGCTTGCGACCATTCCGTTTTTGCTGGAATGGGAGGGGGAGTTTCGTTCCATCGTTTTCTCCTTAATTTTCGTCTTTCGTAAGCAAATATTGCGTGAGAAGCATCGTTTTTTGCACAAGCTCGGTACGGTGAATGGATTCTGTGGGTGTATAGAGATGTTTCGCGCTTGGTCCTAGGCCGCATAGGACCGGAGTGTTTTCGTCGACCATTCCGGCGGCCGAGGGAAGAAGCGTGGATTCTCCCCGCAAGGGGAGGTTCCATTGTTCGGCGATGCCTTGAAAGGCCTTAAGAAGAGTGGTTGTGCCTTTCTTTTTTGTCATGGGAGGCCTGTCTTCCAATTTCTCAAGATAGGTTTTTATGCCTTTTTGCTTGGACATGAAAAGTTTTCGAATCGCTTTTTCATAACGCAAGGCTACTTCTTGGTCCATGAACGCAATGATGAGGGTTGCGCTAACTCGATGCGGAATCAATACGCCGTATCGGGAGGTTTCGATGTTTTGAAGGGATATTGCAAGCAAAGGCGTATCTTTGCCCAACGCCCTTATGTCCGCCGTTTTTTTGAGGAGGTAATCGAGGGCGTTTGCGGTGTGGTTTTTCGCGCCGATGCGCATCGGGGAGCCCTCGACGACGATTTTGATTTTAATGGCGCCCCTTCGTTGATAAACGACAGTGTTGAGGTTGTACCCCGGTGCCATGACGATGACCTCGCCGGCTTCTTTGCTTGCGAGTCTGAGCGCTTCGCCGCTATAACGCATGCCGTTGCCTTCATCGCCATACACAAACACGCCGATTTTTTGGTGGTTGAGTCTTCCCGCTTGACGCAAAGCTTCTAACGCTTTTATCATCACCATCATTCCGCCGCGGCTCGATGCGATGCCGGCGCCATACATGTATTCGGGTTCTATGCGAAAGGGAATCGGATAAGCGCCTCTATCGCCCGGGATGTCGATGGGGACGACAAAAAGGACGCCGTTTTCAAAGCCTTGTTCGGTGGTGAAAAGCCAATGCGACGTATCGTCGGTTCGACGACGGTCTTTTGTGAGGTTCATTTTTTTCAAGCGATATTCAAGTTTGCGGATGAAAGTTTGTTTGGAGACAAGGTCTTCGGTTGCGGTATAAAGATTCGTAAGGCTTCGAAGTTCTCCTTCCATCCGGTCGCGTTGTTGGGTGATATAGGAGAACGCGTGTGAGCCTTCTTCCGTGAGGCCGCCTCCGTCGATTGAAGGGCCGAAATACCGTTGCGAAGCGATTTCAATAATTCGTTGTATCAAACGGTTGTAAGAGAGCCCGGTTGCGGAGGCCGCTTTGACAAAGGAAGAGTTTTGGCTCAAAGAAGCCATGGAGTTCACTTCAAGCACGAAAGGATTCCCATGTTTGTCGACGCGGAAATCCACTCTTGCACTGTCGAAGCAGCCCAAGGTTTTGAAAGTTTGAACGGCAATTTCCTGCATTTTTTTGGTGAGTTCTTCGTCCAAATCCGCCGGACAAACGGTTTTGACGCGAGGCAGAATTTTGTTGGTTTTGTCTTCGTAGGTGTAGATGTGTTCGCCGTTTTCAAAAAGCATTTCCAATGGAGGAAGGGCTTCTACGGGGTTGTTTCCTAAAAGGGCAATGTTGATTTCGCGTCCGTCTACGTATTCTTCAACGAGCGTAGGCGACTTGAATTCTTCGTATATGTTCGTAACGCCCGCAAGCAGCTCTTCTTGATTTCTAACTATGCGTAGTCCGAAGGATACGGCTTCGTTTTTCGGTTTCACAATCAATGGATAGTTCAGGTTTTCCTCCATCGGGCTTTCGGGGGTTTCAAGGACTGTGAATTTTGGTGTGGGAATGCCGCGCTGCATCAAAATCATCTTGGTGATGACTTTGTCAAGGGCGATGGCGTGTGTTTCGGGGCCGGACCCCACATACGGTATGCCTAGCATCTCCAAAATGGCGGGGATGTGCATGTATCGTCCTTTTCCCTGAATGCCGTAGCTCAAGTTGAAAACAAGTCCAGGGCGTTCGCCGGAGAGAACGCGCGGCATGAACTTCTCCAAGTTTGCCACGATGTTTTTGTCGCCTTCGAACAGCTTGACTTGGTGGTCATGCTCAAAAAGGGCATCCTTCACTTTTCGGATGGTGCTCATCCCGTATCTTTCTTTGTTCGGTATGCCGAAGAGATTGATGACCGCTTTCGATTCCCGGTTGTAGACAATCGCGATTTTCATAAGCGTCTCCATTTCCATACAGCCCTTAAATAAGGGACGAATTGCCAGTTTAACCTTCTTATTAGAGGTTAATTTATTGTACTACAATCCTAAGGAAATGGGAACTTCTTTTTCGCTTTTGCGGTAAGTATTCTATGCGTGGTTGTAAAAACCATAAAAAAAGCTTCGGAAACGTTCCGAAGCTTTCGGGAAAACTTGGATTATGTCGCACCCATGCCGCCGTCGATGCGGTATTGCGCGCCGGTGATGTAGCTGGATTGGTCGCTGGCCAAGAAAAGAATGAGGTCGGCCATTTCTTCGTTTTTGCCGTAGCGTCCAAGAGGGATGAGGCTTTCAAAGGCCTTCTTGGCGCCTGCGGCATCGTCGGGGTTGCTTTGTTGTTCAATGGAACGCATCATGCGGTTGTCAACGGGTGAAGGATGGATTGAATTGATGCGGATGCCGTCTTTTGCGTACTCGGCCGCCGCGGTTTTGGTCAATCCGTTGACGGCGTGTTTAGAAGCCACGTAGGGACCAAGGCCGGGAAAGCCTTGCAGACCGGCTACAGACGAAGTGTTGATGATCGAGCCTTTCTTTTGTTCGGCCATGACGGGAACGACGTGTTTCATGCCCAGCCAAACGCCTTTGACGTTGATGCCGATGATCTTGTCGAAGTCTTGTTCTTCGACATCAATGAGCATGCCGTGTTTGCCTTCGATGCCTGCGTTGTTGACGAAAATGTCGATTTTGCCATATTTTTCTTTTGTCTTGTGCACATAGTTTTTGACGTCGGATTCTTTGGAAACGTCGGCTTTGACGGCCATTATGTCGCCCAAGTTTTTCAACTCTTCTACGGCTTTGTCCAAACCGTCTTGGTCGATGTCAACGATGACGACTTTTGCGCCTTCTTCCAAAAACTGCTTTGCGGATTGCTTGCCGATTCCACCGCTTCCACCGGTGATTACGGCAACTTGATCGTTGAATCTCATGAATCATCCCTCCTTATAATTTCTATAATTATTATACCAAGTGTGGTTCCTTAGCACACAAAATATGCAAATATTTTCTTTGAGAATGCGTATAATGTGTATATACATTGCCTTAATCATTTTGTGGTGCTAAAATCAAACTATAAAGGTTCAGGAGGGGTTTTGATGGAAGCCAAAATGGTGCACTGGCAACGCTATCGTTACGACGAACACGGGTTTCGACTGCTTGAAGTGTTTGAAAACGGACGTGTCATGGTTCGACACTTCGTCAAAAGGGAAGACGAGTTTCATCTTTACAAAGAAACGCGTCGTGAAGATTTTCACGTTCAAGGAAACATCGAAGTGGAAAAAGTGGATTTCGGCAATGACGGGAAGCTTCATGAAAAGGAACTCTTAAAACATGTTGAAACAATCCGCCAATATCCTTTAGAAGAGTGGACCGAGGCCAGAACACACGTGTTAAGGCTTCAAGACGAGTCCGCTTCCCATTTGTCGCACGATTACCATTCGCTTTTGCATTTGGACGAAGATTCTCTTTCGAATGAATTAAAGGACACTTTGACGCGCCGTCATTTCCCCATTGTCAAGTTCCGGTTTGAAAACAAAGGTGGAATGCTTTTTCGCGAGGAATACCCAGAGCGGCTAGAAATTCGTTTTGTGCCGGAATTGAACGAACGCTTGTATTTCTATCTTCACACTAGGCAACAGCATCTAACGACGACCGGAGACAATCTCTTCGCCCTTCATACCAAACACTGCGCCGCCGACTTTTGCGAAACGGACTATGAAGGCTATATCGACGCCATGATTGAGGAAGTGCGAAACCATCCTAGACGCTATCACGACTTAATCACAAAACAACGCGATCGCCGTGCGATGATTGAGACCGATGAGACCGGCGATTTATACCCGCGATGATGCGCGTTTGTCCGTGTGGCTAAACTCGACACTTAAAAACAACCCCCGCCATTGAAAAGGGCATAGGATGGCGGGTTTTTTTTGTTCTTAAACTTGTGGCACAATGTGATGCAAACACTTTTAATCCCGAAAATAAACGAAAAAACCTCTTGAGTATGCTATGCTATGATTAAAGCGAGCAAGAGAAGAGGGGTGGGCATGAAAAAAATAATCGTCGTAATTTTTTTGTTTTTGGTTTTCGTTTTTTTGACTTCGGAAACCGTTGCCGCCGACGCGGGTCCGCGTCCAACGGCGGAAGTGAAAATTGTCGGGGTAGAAGAAGAGTATTCGTTCGATTTGCTGATTCCGCTTTCAAGAAGCGTTGATGAAGTCGACGGGCGGCTTATAGAGGACCGCATTGAATACGATTATTACAAAAACGATTTTCCCGAACGTTTGATCGATTATCAAGACGATGAAGGGTATGCTTCTTGCACCTTGTATTCAAGCGCGCCCTGCAAACTCTCCGATAGGGGAGGGGATACCTTTAGAATGATGTATTTCAGCGCTCCCCTGGTGTTCAAGGTGGCTCTCGTGACTGACGATGGTGCGTTGATTGTTTCCGAATCCGTCGATCGAACGCTTTTCAATGCGAAGTTTACTTTTGATCTCACGGACGTCGATCTATCCGAAGATGCGATTGGTGTTGGGACGCTGAGTGAAGAATTGCCTTTTCCGGAGGTGCTGGTAAGCTTTCTTTTGAGAACGTTACTGACAATTGGCGTGGAACTGGGGGTTTTGGCGCTCTTCATGTACCGAAAGGCTCGCAGTTACCGTCTTGTTGGGATTGTCAACTTCGTTTCGCAAAGCCTATTGACGCTTGGCGTCTTGGTTGGTTATTATGTGTTTTCCATCTTGGGCGCTTTTGTGGTGCTTGTGCTTGGCGAAATGTTCGTGTATCTTTTTGAGATTATCATCTATTCGATCAAACTTCGCGAGAAGAGCGTGCTAAGAGCCATTGCTTATGGGTTTGTCGCAAATTCTGTCAGTTTCGCCTTGTCGCTATTGATGCTCATAAGGGGCTTTCTTTTGGAGTTTTGAATGGACGGTTAATGTTTTTGCACAAACAGAATTAAATAAATCAGGATAATATTGTTTTCCTCCACTAAATGGTGTACTATTTTCTTATCAAAGCAAGTTGTTCACATACGCATACATGATTCGCTCATCAAGGGGTTTATCTTGTTGACGCAGCCGTTTTCTGACTTATGCTTTTTGGCGAAAATTCGCCTAATTCTATGAGTTTCAGGGGACGGCTTTATTTTTTCATTAAAAATTTATGGGGGAATGATCATGAAGAAACTGTTTGTCGTAGTATTGCTTGCACTTTCTACATTGGCCTTGGCGGCTTGCAATGTTCGAGTTGTGGAACAAGCCACCATCACATTGACGAGCGATTTGGAAGAAGCGGTTTTGACCATCGCTCCTTCGGCGACGGTAGATGTGGACACCGAAGTGACGGTGGAGGCGTCCGAAATCGATGGGTACACGTTCACCCACTGGGAGAATGTGGAGACCGGAGTCGAGGTGTCCACAGACAGGGTGTACACGTTCCCTGCGGTGGCCAATATGACGCTTAAGGCGGTCTACCTTGAAGACACCGCGGTAGAGGATGTGGACATAGTATTGAGCAGCGACTTAGGAGAGGCTGTGTTGAGCAAAACCCCGACAGGACCGGTGGCCCCCGGGACCGAAGTGACGGTTTCGGCTTCGAGCGTTTCCGGGTATGTCTTTTTGCATTGGTTGGATTCCGATGCCGAAGCCGTGTTGACGGAAAACGCCTCGCACACCTTCTCTTTGAGCCAAAACATGAATCTGGTGGCAGTGTATGCGCAAGAAGCGGTCGACGATGTGAACATCGCTTTTGAAAGCAATGTTTCGGGCGCTACGATGACAAAGACTCCAACAGGCGCCGTGGCTCCGGGAACGGAGGTCACCATTTCCGCTTCTGAAGAAAGCGGCTATGTCTTTGAACATTGGCTGGATGTGTCCACAAGCGCCGTGGTTTCCGAAAACCGCTCGCACACGTTTGTGTTGAACCAAAACAGGACACTTAGGGCCGTTTATCTGACCGAAGCCGCGCATGAGGCCAAGTTGGTTCTTGAAGCCTTTGACGGCGACTTGACGCATCTTGAGCCGTTGATGGCGAACTTTATGGCCAGCGACGCGTTCACCATCGAATTCGAGATGGTGATGCAAATTGCGGAGGCGGCGATTCTATCCAGCGAAGCCGAACGGCATGAAATGCGTTTTGTCTATCGCAACGTGGAATTTGAAGACACGATGATGCACGAGCTTGAGGTCTACGCGAAGCTGCCCGATATGGACATTCCGGGAGACGCGTTGGAACTTCATTTCATCGTCGTTGAACACGAGGATTATATCGAAATGTATGCGGATGTGGGGGTCTTGCTCGACCAATTGAGCATGGAGACCGGCATGAATCTGCGTTTGATGCTTGGCTTCGCCAACGATTATGTGTACGTGAACCTTCCGCATGAGATGGTCGAGGATTTCTTTGGCGAGCTTTTGGTCATGTTTGAAGACGAGATGGGCGAAATTGATTTCGACCCGGCGATGATCGATGTCGTGTTGGCGGAGTTGCATCGTTTTGAAAAATACTTTACGTTGGATTATTATGACGCCCATGAGGACCTTGATCTCGACATGGAACGAGAAGACAGCCATATCCATACCATCATGACGATGAACTCGGATTTGATTAAAGCTTTGTTTGAGGATCTCTTCGAAGACGTTTATTCCATTGCGTATCTCGTTGCCGAAGAGGGAGAACTTCCACCTTATGAGGATTTCATCGCTTCGCCCGATTATGCGGAAATGATGCTTATGCTGGGCATGATCGAACCGTTTGCGATGACGATGACGTATGAGCCTTCTACGGAAGATTGGATGCGTTTGTCTCTTGATCTTCATGAGATTCTTGAACCTTATGGCGACGGCATGGACGTTGTGGAAGAGTTCTACATCAACATTGATTTCCATAGCGACGCCGAAATCACGTTGCCAACCGATGCGAAAGACGTCACAGACCTCGCCAAAGAGATGTTGCAATTCGCTTTGATGATGGAGGTTATGCAGTTTTCTTACAGAGTCCTCCATCAACCGGACGTCCCGGAAGATACCTACACGCTTTCCGACCTTGATGCTTTAGGGTATTCCTTCAACATGCCGTTTATCGACCGCGAGATGAGCACGGTGACGGTCGCTTCGGACAAAACGGATTTCGAACTTGACTTTTATCTAAGCAGCAACAACGAAGCGCTGTTTCATGCGCCGATTTCGCTTGATGAGCTGGACGACGCATTCGACTTTGACGAACCGGGAGATTTGGACAGGGAGGGCTTTTTAAGCATTATCGGCTTTATCGACGAAGAGAATATCTCTTTGTATTTGATTGCGTTGGAGTTGCTGGCGTTCATGCGAGAAGAACTTCAAGATCCCCTCGTGCCCGATGGCGATCTTTACCCGGAATTGATCCACGAAATTCCGCGCTACGAGGGGGCGGTAATCGTCCGGACGTACGATTGGACAGAATATGGCAGCGTAGAGGTTCATTACGTCGCCGAGACCACCGTGTCCTCCGTGTTCACCCACTACATCAATTTCTTTGATGAAGACGACGGTTGGGACGTCATGATTGTGGATAGCGAATCGAGCCATTTCGGAATGCACGTTTGGCATGAAGATTTGGAGGGTGTATCGTTTTGGGTTTATGCCTACGACGGTTCAGGCTATCAAAACGCCATCTCTATTGAAGTGACGAAGACGTTCCCGCCGGAACCGGACTTTCCGGATGACGATCAAGGGGATTTGCAGGATATAGAAAGCGTTCCCCGCTATCCGGGCAGTGTGCTCTATTACGGCGATGACGATGGAGACAACCAATACCGCACATATCTTGTCGCGGACGCTGAGCCAAGTTTGGTGTGGACGGATTACGCTCATTATTTAGAAACCGAGACGGATTGGATGCTTGAATGGTCGTATTACGATGAAGGCGATGATCACGGAACAATGTTTTTCCGCTCTGAAACGCATGAGCTTTGGATCAACGTTTTCCGCAGCCACACATTCCCTGATGCCACCAAATACCATGTGGGTTTGATGAAAATCGAGGAACCCGAGTTTCCCGATGAAGACCAAGTGGATTTGGACGACATCGCCGAAGTGCCTCGTTATACGGGTAGCGTAATGGTCGATGGATGGGACGATGATTTTTATGACTATCAAGACCGCACGTATCTTGTGGACGGGACGCATCCTGAAGACGTCTACATCTTCTACTTCAGCCTTTTTGACGGCAGCCCCGATTGGGTGATGGTGGAAGGCGGCTACGATGAAGAGGACGAGTGGGGTTATATGCGGTTCGATACGGATACGCATACGCTTTGGATCGACATATCCGACAGTCGCTCGTTTCCCGGCGCCACATGGTATTTTATAGAACTGCAAGAAATCGTAGAACCCGAATTCCCTGAAGAAGACCAGACGGACCATGGTGACATTGAGGCAGTGCCTCGATATCTTGAGAGCGTTTTGGTCAATGCATGGGACTCTTATGACGAAACCCGTCAAGAACGCACATATCTGATCGACGAAACGGATCCCGAGGATGTTTGGACGCATTACATTGACCATTTCAACGACGATCCTCTTTGGACGTTTAATTTTGGCAATTACTACTCGGATGACGACATGGGGTATATGAGGTTCGATACGGATACGCATACGCTATGGATACATGTCTATTTTAGCGATATGTTTCCAACCGCTACCCGCTACTATGTAGTTTATGAAGAGTTGGAGGGATTCCCCGAGGATGACCAAGTGGATTTGGACGACATTGACGGTATCGAGCGGTATATGGACAGTGTCATGACGGGCGGATGGGACTATGAGACGGGCTTGCTGCAAGAACGATTCTATCTTATCGATTACACCGACCCCGGCGATGTGTGGGACCATTATTTTGATACGCTGGATGCGAATCCGGATTGGACTTTTGACGATGGAGAGTATTCGGACGATGATGAGACGGGCTATTTGTGGTTTTATAGCGATTCGCTGAGCCTCTATATAGGGGTTCAAAGAAGCTCTGATTTCCCGACCGCAACAAGTTACTTCATTCAAATCAACGAGCGTCACGAGGCATAAGCGCACCGGCCTACCCTACCATGAGAGAGTAGAATCATCATTCGGCATTCCTTTTTGAAAGAAAGCTCGGTTTCCCGTTGGAAAACCGAGCTTTGCTTTTGTGTTTTTAGTATTTGTAGTAAAATGCGGATAGAAGGAGGGCGAACAATGGATAAAGATGCGTTTTATCGAAAACTCAAAGCTTGCCGAGAATGCGCTTCTCTTTTCAACCATGAACCCCGTCCGGTGTTTTTGGGTTCTTCTCGAGCCCCGATTATGCAAATCTCGCAAGCGCCTTCCAAAACCGTCCATGAAACAGGGTATCCTTTCAACGACGCTTCCGGCGAAAAATTGCGCCGTGAATGGTACCGGATTTCCGATGCCGCCTTTTACAACCCCGAGAACTTCTACATTACCTCCGTCGGCAAGTGTTTTCCTGGAAAAAACAATCGCGGGGGCGACAAGAAACCTCCAAAAATATGCGCTGAACTTTGGCTTGAGGGCGAGCTGGATTATGTCGAAAACGCCTTGTATTTGATCGTCGGAAAGGCCGCGACCGACCATTTCTTCCCGAGACTTTCTTTTGTCGATTTGGTGATGAACGACCAAACCATTCGCGGGAAGCCGGCGTTTGTGCTTCCGCACCCTTCGCCGCTCAATGTGAAATGGTTCAAAGACCATCCTGAATTCTTTGAAAAACGGCTGCCTGTGATTCGCCGGCATATTCATGGCGCTTTGAACAGCAAGTCATAATGTTCACAAACTGCACATGTTTCTCATCGGTTTTATGAAAATGCATGAAAACCATAAGGTTTTTTGCGACCACTTTACAAAAAAGCCTCCTTGTTTATAATAAAAAGTGGGGGGCTAAACATGCGTTGTTCCATTGCATGGCACGCCAAAAAAATCTTGTAAAGAAAAAGCCATTTTCCTATGGCTTTTTTGTTCCCCTTGTCACTCGGTCAATCCCTTGTTCGGGACATATTATAAGGAGGTTTTTCATGAACATTCGAGAATTGAAACAAAACGCGAAACAAGAACTGTCGCAAAACAGGGGGAGCGCAGTATTAGCGATCATAATGCCTGTTTTGGTGTATTTTGTGTTGTATGGAGCGTTTTTCGGCATTGCTTTTGCCGGAATCGCGATGGAACAATTGATTCTCTCATTCATCGGTTTTGCCGCCGTGTTTGTTATTGTGATTGCTTTTATTCCGGTTACGGTCGGGTATGCGCATTTTTTCCGCCCTTTCGTTGCCGGCGATAAACCACCGGTAAAAGCTGTGGCCAAGGCTTGGACAGGCGGAAATTTCTGGCGCAACCTCGGACGGATTTTGCAGACGATTTTGTATTTTTACCTTTGGTATTTTCTTATCGCCTTGTTGGCCGGTATCGTCATGTCGATATTGACGTTTATCGGAATGCAAGCAGGGTTTGTTACAGGCGACGATTTCTTAGAAATGATGCTCTCGCTACTAGCTGTCAATGTGGTTATTGGCGTCGTCGCTTTGATTTTCGTCTTGTTCAAAGCTCTTTCTTATGCAATGGTGCCCTTTGTTCTTTCCGATGAAGAGTTCGATCAACATTACTTTGCGCCGGTCGAGTTGAGCCGTTTGATGATGAAAGGCAACAAGCGGAAACTCCTGCTCACTCTTCTTTCTTTCATCGGTTGGATGATTCTTGGTGTGTTGACGCTGCATATCTTGACCATTCTTCATGTAGGGCCATATATTTGGGGCACATTGGCCGGTTTCTACGAAGAGGCCAAAAAGAATTTGCCCGAAGAACACAAGTAAGCATAAACAACCGCATCCATTGATCGAGTAAAAGCGCCGGTCTTTACGCCGGCGCTTTCTTCCGATGAATTGGCGAACTCAAGAGGCCGCAATTTCGGCCCATCTTGCGAATAGGTTCTACTTGGTTCATGCTTGCGCAAGGTGGGTGTTTGTAATGTTTGCCACAAAGAGGGGATTGTGTTAGACTGAAATGGATTTTATCCTTTCTGAAAATAGGTGGGTACTATGCGCAAGACCATGAAAGAACGCTTCGCGATGCATTCGTTATTTTTCTTGGTTGTGATGATTGTCGGCATCAATATGTTGGTGTTTTTGTTTATCGCGTTGGCGGAGGCGTTGCTTACGGGGTATGTCGTCCCCGGTCTTGTTTTGCTGGGCGCCATTCTTTTAGGATTTTTTGCCCCTTTGGTGTATTTAAAGCGTTTGAATCCGAAAAAGCGATTGAAAGCGATTATGAAAAGCGACGAGTTTTTGATGGTGTTCTCCTTGATTTTCATCACTATCGGTTCTATTGTGGCCGCGGGCGCCATTTGGTATTTTTTCTATTCATGATCCAAGTAAAATCGGTGTTTCTTAAAAAAACCTATACCCGTAAGCGACATGCATGCTTTGGGTATAGGCTTTTTTTATGGTTGTTAAACGCGAATGTCAAGGTTCTTTGACAATCAACAATACACCTCTTAATAGCAAATAAAGCGCTACAATCAATGTGCCCGCTTGGTCGATGATGTAGCTTGTTTGCGAAGCTTCAAAAAGCATCACCGAAGCCAAGGCGACGACGACGTTAACATCCACAAACGTTTTCGCTTGATAGAGCTTGCCTTGGGTATCCATGACGGCGTGTGGCGAATCTTTTTGAAACAAGGTGTAACGGATAAAGAAATAGCCGTTGAAAAAGACTCCGAGTCCCGCTACGGCGAGCCCCAAACGAACATCGCCCGAAGGAATGGAAGGGTTGAAGATTCCTCTTGTGAAAAGAAGCAGAAGGAAAACGCCGCTAAAGATGAGGACGGACCCCGAGAAAAAATAGAGTTGTCGACCGAGACGGATCTTTTTTTGTTCGTTGGTGTTGTTTTTCAATACTTGGTAAATCCAAAGCGCCAAAATCAAAACGCCGAGTTCGACGGTTCTCCGCAAGAAATCGGCAAACTGTGTCGTGGCGGTGTTCAAAAACAAAGCGTATCCGGTCACAAACGGTCCGAACGAACTAAAAACAATGGAAAGAATCAACGTGCGCGTTCGCTTGTCTTTTGTCAATTCACATCACTCCAATGCCGATAAATAGCCAAGTCATAAGATATAGCGTGATTGCTGCAGAAAGGGGAAGGACAAGTGTGTCCCAGCCGTTTTTCGCAAAAGCTTCGGCAAATGTAGCCACTGATGAAACCATTGCGGCGATGACTATCGCAACCCACCATAGGTACCCGCCATAGAACCAAAGCATCAAGAAAGCAACGATGAAGACGCCAATATCCATCGCAACGCTTCCTGTCCAGGTTTTCTTTTTATCGGTACCCGGCCAAGACAGTTTTTTGTTTCCAAAACGTTTGCCAATAAGGGCCGCCAGCGCGTCGCCAACGCCCCAGCACATGACGGAGATGACCACTATCGCGTTTGAAGAATATGGCAATACATGCCCGAAGAACGTGATCAAAATCGCGAAACTCAACAAAGCCAAGATTGCCGAATACTTTATTTCTCCGCCTTTGCGCTTCCTGTCCACTAGCAAGCGTCTATAATACGGAGTATGTTCAAACCCCCATACGGCAACAAAAATGACCGCCATAAACCCAATCAGAACGAGGACCGACACCCACCAAGAATCAAAGAGATACAAAAACAAAAAGATGGAAAACGCATACCCTAGGTGTTGTGTTTTCCGAACGATTTCTTTGGGGGCGCGCACGACCAATTTCAAAAAGACGGACAGTCCGAGTAGAACAACCGCAAAATAGAGCACCGTCCATAGAACTCCAAAAAGTATGTCCATACAACCCCGCCTCTCTTGCTTGTATTATACCAAAGTTTTGCGCAAAGCGTACCTTTTCGCTAACAATATCGTATAGACAAAAAAACATCTTACCGGCTGGATGGCCGGTAAGATGTTTTGTGGTCATGGCTTATTGTTTTTTCTCTTTTTCCAAGGGAATGACTTCGGGAACGACATACGTCCTTGCCAAAATGTCATGCAGGCCTTGGGCGTTTCTTTGACCGAGAACCATGATGAACGTCACAAGAAGAACAAGTGAAAAGATGGTATCGATTGTTCTGCTCAAAGTTCCGAAGGCGTCCGTCGCGATGAGTACCGGTATCAACAAAAACGTTATGTACCATCTATCTATAAACGATGATAGCCCTCAAGAAGTGAATGTGTAGTGGCGGGTTTTCGTTTTTCTCATCGATGACTCGGATACGAAGCAATTTTTTAGCGGGGGTTTGACCGTTTGCCATTGCCGGCAGCAGACCGTAATACAAAATACCGACAACGAGGTTCAGGACAATCAAAAACGCGCCTATAATAGCGCTCTCAGGATCCGGTACAAACAAAACGTTCCAATTAGCTCTCAAATCCGCCATTGCAAACGCAGACAAGACAACTAACACTGCGACGATAACCGAGTAGAGCACCACATCAATCAAAGCAGCGATGACTCGTTGGACTTTGACGGTCCCTGCATAGGTTTCTCCATACATAGTATATACCCTCCTTTTACGCGATATTATAAACGAATTTCGCTAAGTAAGCAATACGTCATATCGAAGAGGAACGTTTACATTATGTGCATGCAAAACTGAACATCCCCTCATAATCACACCATGTGTCGCAAAACACCCAAACGACAGTTAGCGTCTTTCCATTTTCAAGCAAATATGGTATTTTAACATTGAAGCCATCATAAGAAAATATATGTTTGAAGGGGTGTTGCCATGAATGTACGTGAAATTCTTTGAAGAAACGGTAGAATCATAAAAAACGCAATTGTGTATATTACGGACCATCCCAAAACCATTGTGCCTTTTGTTGTCAATTTTTTGTTGGAAGTGGGAGGTCTCGTCGCTCTCATATTGTATGCGAACAGCGTCATGCCCATCACAAATCTGGAATTTTTGCTATTTGCTTATGTGGGCTTGGTATGGGTTTCCCTTACGTCCGCTTTGGCTTCGCTAGTTCTGCTTCGTTTGATGGAACAAGCCGAAAACGATGAACCCATGCGTTTGATGCGGGCTTTTTGGTTGGCGCTTAAAAGCGACTTTCTTAAGTCATTCACTGTCGTTTTGGTTTGGTCCGCCTTGCAATTAGTAATTTACGTCATGGTCTTTCTCATCAATCGGAACCGCCGAAACCGAAGTAGAAGCCCCTCCTCTCATCACGGCATGCCTTATAGGCGAAGAAGAGGTGCGTTTGGGGGGAAAGTTCTTGCTGCAAACGCTTAGATTGACGTTCATGTCGGTAATGGTGGCCATTTCTCGAGATCGAACAGGACCCATCGCATCGACCCGTACCGGCGTCGCCTTCTTTTTTGATCATTTGGGCAAGTTCATGACCAAAGTGTTCGTTCTCTTTGTGTCTTCTATCATCATGCTGCTGCCCGCGATATTAATCCTTTACATTGGCGAACAACTTGGTATTACGTTGTTTGCAATGATCTTCGTTGCGGTTTTGTTTGCCATGACTTGGGTATTTTCGGCTTTGGTGGAAAACATGTATGTGGCTCAAATTTACCTTTGGGCAAATCGGTGGAATCAAGAACGGGAAAAGGCTTTGAAAAACAATCAAAATGTCACAAAGCTGGAAGAAAAAGAACGGCCTATCATGCTCAAAAATGTGTTTGAGACGTAAAGACGAAGCGAAGCATTGCAGAGCTCAGACATTTGCGCAAGTCTTGACTATAGGTGGTTTTAATCACGCAAGCCGCTTTTGATGAAACGCATCCGAAGGTAACGGTTTCTTCGGTGGAGGATGTCTATGAAAGTTTTGGATTGGTTGTTGGCCGGAGATGCGGTCGTTGCAGCCCTCACGCGCCGGCGCTTGTTGGAGATGCCTAGTCAACACAATAACAACGGCCTCATTGAGAAGTACTTGCGGCGTTTTGACGCCGGCACGCATCTTTGGGGCGGGGGTGTTTATACCCCGAAATGGATATCGACGCATTATACCATGATGGAACTTAGAAGCATGGAAATCCATCCCGAAACGAAGGCTTATCGGGACGCTTTGCGCTTGCTTATGGATAAGCTTTGGCATAGGCGGAGCATCCTCAAGCAACACAAATACCTAGATATGTGCATCGCCGGGATGTTGTTGAACCTTGCGAGTTATGGAAAAGTTGCGGGCAAGGATTTAAGAGGCCTGGCGGATTATATTTTGCGGTTTCAAATGCCCGATGGCGGCTGGAACTGCGAGTTTGAAAAGCGACCTGCGCTTGAAAAATCTTCGGTTCATACAACCATTTCCGTGTTGGAGGGCTTGCTTGAGTATGCAAATCGGGGCTATCAGTATCGTCGTTATGAAGTGCAAAAAGCCCTTGAAGAGGGATGTGAGGCATTGCTTCGGCGTAGAATCTACATGAAGCAATCCCTAAAGGAGCCCATCGATGCAAAAATGGCCAAAGCGCACTACCCGCCAAGATGGAGGTACGATTACTTAAGGGCGCTTGAGTTCTTTGCGCACAAAAATCATCCCTATGATGAACGAATGGAAGACGCCATTAGCTTGTTGAAGTCTTCTATGCGTAACGGGTATATGTTGCGTGGTGAAAAAATTCCCGGCCGGACACATTTCGCATTGGAAGAAGGGCGTTATGGACGCTTTAATACGTTGCGGGCCTTGTATGTTTTGAAAATGTATGATTCGCAACATTATCATGAGATTATACGGGAGTAGAATAGGCAAATATCTTTGCATAAAAAACCTCCAAAGCCTGTTTGGTAATTTGGCTTTGGAGGATTCTTATTGGTTTGTTTATTCAATGGTGAAGGTCAACGTTTCTTCCAAGTCGTCATAAATGTAAAACCTTACTTCATACATGCCGGGTTCCCAGCCGTCGGCGGGTTGTGTGAGTGAGAAATAGAAATCGGTCGATCCTGTTTCCAAGGTCGCGCTGTCGATATACGTCTCTCCGTCTTCCATGTAATACCATTCGGCAGTGATTTCGGTGTCCGATGGAGCGTTGCTCAAAGTGCCTGTGGCGTAAACGATTTCTTGTTCGGCATCGAATGTGTCCACATTGTCAACCGGTTGGGCATCGTCTACATCGGTGGTCATTTGCAAATTGTCGAAATTGGCGGTGCTGCATTGCACTTGGGCCATAATCATGCCGCCTAAAAGCATAATTGCGCTAAGAATACGTCCCATCATATTTTTCCCTCCCATAAGCTTAATCGAACTGCATAACAAAAGACGCCACAAAAACGTCTTCTACCCTGAAAATAGCATTTCTCGACCATACTGTCAACATTCAAAACCATGCACAAGGGTTTGGTGAGGGTGTGCGCATCTAAGGAGTGTCGCTTATGAAAAAGATACAAGCAAAAACGTTCACGAAGTTTTTCTTTTTGGGAAATTTGCAGTCGTCGCCGAATGGCAAACACTACGCTTTTTTGGCGTCAAAAGCCAAGGATTCATTGCAGGGATACGACCATGTGCTGCACATCGGAACCCGGACAAGCACGAAAACATTCATGCGGTTAAATAGCGCCAACTATTGTTTCTTGGATGAAGAAACGTTGCTTTTGAATACGCACACGACAAAGCAGGAAGCCCAGGAAAATCGAAAGGGTTTTCTGAGCGTTTTTTATGCGAGCACACTCAGCGATAAAAAGCTCACGAAATCGTTCTCTGTGCCTTTTCGCGCAAGGATTGAAGGAAGGCGAAATGTTTCGGAAGTCTTACTCTCGGCTTCAATGGCGCCCGAAGATCACGTCTTGTATGAAGGCGATAAGAAGGAACGCGAGGATTATGTGAGCGCCACTATGGAGCGATCGTTTTTCGAAGATTTCGACGAGAGGCCTTATTATCAAAACGGGGGCGGGTTCACCCACGGAAAAATGCGTCAGCTTTTTTCCTACAATCTTAAAGAAGGAACCCTCAAAAGGCTTTTGCCGAAAGATTTTTCGTTTGAAGCGTTCGCGTTTTCACAAGATAAAAAGACGCTTTATTATACGGGGAAAACGAAAGAAGAGATGAACACTATGACTTCTGGGTTGTATGCGTATGATTTTGAACATGGAACCCATCGTGTTTTGTGTGAACACGGAACGCTTGCCTTTATGTTTTTGGAAGAAATCGACAGGGTTTTGGTGGCGGCCGCTAAATCGACAGACGCTTATGGTTTGAACCAAAACCCTGATTTTTATCGATTCAAAGACGGCGATTTTTCACTTCTCAAAACATATGGAGAAAGCGTTGGCAACACTTTGTCGACAGATTGCAAACTGATGCCCTCGCCAGTGAAAACTTCAAAAGACGGAAAGCTTTATTTTTTGTCCACCATCGACGACCATGTTGAAATCCGGTCGTTGAACCTCAAAGGAGAGCTTGATACGGTGTGCCGTTATGATGGCGGGGTTGACGGTATGGTTTCTCAAGAAAACGGGATTTTTGTGGTGGCCATGCACGCGCAAAAGCTTCAGGAAGTGTACGCTTATGATTTAACCGCCAAGCCGCGACAAGTCACGCAATTCAACGCAAAATTGTCTGAGCACAATGTTGTGAAACCGAGACCGTTGGTCATCAAACGTCAAGGTTACGAAGTCAAGGGTTTTGTACTTCTTCCGAAAGAGTATGACGGTTTTCAAAAATTCCCGGCCGTACTCAACATTCACGGTGGGCCGAAAACCTCTTACGGCTCAATTTACCATCATGAAATGCAGCATTGGGTCAACGAGGGGTACGTGGTGTTTTTTGCGAATCCGAAAGGTTCCGATGGGAAAGGCGACGATTTCGCGGATTTGCGCGGTTGTTACGGAAAAGACGATTATGAGGATTTGATGGCGTTTGCCGAAGCGGTGTTGAATGAGTATCCCGCCATCGACCGGGGCAAGTTGTTTGTGGCGGGACAGTCATACGGCGGGTTCATGGTCAATTGGATCATCGCCCATACGAATATGTTCAAAGCCGCCATTAGCGACAGTTCCATCACCAACTGGATTTCATATTTCGGGACATCGGATATCGGGCATTTCTTCACCGAAGACCAAACCGCTTTAAAACCGACGAACATGGAGGCCCTTTTGAGACAATCCCCGCTTTATTACGCGGAAGATATTGAAACACCGTTGTTGCTGATACACGGAGAGAAAGATTACCGTTGCCCTATTGAACAAGCCCAACAATTTTACGCCCTCTTGAAATGGCGTGGCGTGGACGTCCGGTTTTTATGGATGAAAAACGAAGGCCACGGGTTTTCTTTTTTAGGGAGTCCTCAAGCCCGCATGAAGCGTTTGAACGTTATCGAAGAATGGCTCGAGCGTTTTCGATGAAGAGAACGTCGCATGCAACTATTGCAATGAAGGTGTTGTTCTTGCCGCATTCAACGTAGGGTTGAATGGACTCAAGAAACGTTATCTTGCCAAGGTTTTAAAAATCGAGTATACTTTGAACGACACGAAATCCAGGAGGAAATTATGAATACAGAACAAATAGGAAATTTTTTGCAGCGGCTCCGCAAAGAAAAAGGGTTGATGCAAAAGGATGTCGCCAAGCTTTGCAACGTTTCGGTCCAGGCCGTCTCCAAATGGGAACGCGGCGGCAACATGCCGGACATTGAAACGTTGGAGAGGTTGTCGATTTTATACGATGTCAGCATCAACGAGTTGATCAACGGGGAAAAACAAGAAGTATACCTCGATGTTGAAAAGCGCAAAAACATCGTCGGGCTTATTGTATCCGCCTTGCTTTTCTTGGTGTATTTGTTTCCCTATATTAGAGGGGCTATGGAAATTGACGCCGGAATAGGCGATGTGTACTATGGGTTCACCGCCAACGGATACGAACTTATTTTTAACGCCGTCGCTACTTCTATGCTACCCATTTGGACGGTCTTCGCACTGCTTATTTCTCAGTTGATTGTGAGAATTTTCACGTTGACGAAAATCATTCATTACACCCCCGGTGTGAAAAGGTTTATACTCGCTTCGTCTTCTTTAATCATTATCGTTTGCGTCTCACTGCTTATCCACGATGCGTTTTATGCGTTTCCGCAAGTGGTTTTCGCCGGGGCGATGCTTGTAAACGTTCATTTGCACTACGAAAAAGGAGATTTCCTAAGACTTCGTCAAGGTGTGAAACTGCGCAAAAAAGAACCCAATAAGGCTTCCCCTAATACTGAAGATAGAAACCCTTTCACGTTAGCGATGGCCGTTGTGTCCTATATTGTCGGCGTTCTTTATGCAGGCTTCTTTGTGCTGACGTCTATTGCGTTTCTTGTGGGAGAACCCGTGAGCGCCGGAGAGTTGTTGTTGAGTTTAATTGCCGGTTTCATTCCCGGAATATTCATTTTGCTAATCGCTCGCAATGTGAAAGGCGAAGCGGCAAAAGCGTTTCTTTTGCCAATTGGCGTAATGGCGATGGCTTTTCCTGTTTTTATGTCGCTCGATTGGGCGCCTAACACAAATACCGAAGCCGCTGTTATCACGACAATATATTTGACGCCGTTCGTTTTCTTCTTAGGAAGCTATTTCTTGCATAAACACGAACAGCCATCCTCCGTTTGAATTTGAAAACCAAATAGCCATGTGTTGAAAACCGCACCTTTGTTCGGACTAAGAGAATGTCTGAGTTTGGGTGCGGTTTTTGTAGAAGTCAATAAAGACCCATTTCTTCACCAATGCGCAAAAAGGTCTTCAAGCCTTCGGCGAGTAAGGTATCGTCAAAATCGAAACGATCGCTGTGAAGAGGATGAACGAATCCTTTTTCTACGTTTCGACTGCCCAACATGAAAAATAAGGATGGGACTTTTTGTGAGAAAAAGGAGAAATCTTCGGCCAAAAGAAGCGGGGAAAGAGTTGCTGTGTTTTGCCCCGCAAAGACCGGTTTCAACATATGGTAGAGATGTTCGTCGTTGATTAAGGGCGGGTAAAGAGAACGAATGTCGTTTTGGACCGTAACGTCATAAGCGTATTCAATGCCTTTGTCAATCCGGCGCATGCTATCGGTCATGGCATCGAAAGTGTCTTGGTCGAAAGTGCGTATGCTTCCTTGCATGAAAGCGTCTTTGCCGATAACGTTGCGCGCTTCTCCACCATGAAAGGTTCCGATGTTGATTGCGAAGGCGTCGTCTTTTGAGACGGTCCTTGGCAAGAGGGTTTGGTACTGATTGATCAACTGAGCCGCAGCCGTGAGCGCGTCGCGTCCAAGGTGCGGCTGCGAACCGTGGGCGTTCCTACCTTCGATGTGAACGTCGAACTCACCATCTTTTCCCATCAACAAGCCCGCTTTGGTTCCGATTACGCCTTCTTCAAGTTCAGGATACAAATGCAAACCGAACACATGACGAATGTTGTAGCGGTCTAAGACGCCATCATCGATAAACACTTTCGCCCCGCCGGCGGTTTCTTCGGCGGGCTGGAAAAGTAGAACCAAAGACTTGTGCAAGTTTGCTTTGGAAAGACGTTTTGCGAGCCCCAACAATATGGCCATATGGCCGTCGTGACCGCAAGCGTGCATGCGGCCAATATGTTCTGATGCGAAAGGCGAGTTTCCTTCTTGAATCTCAAGGCCGTCCATATCGGCGCGAAACGCTAAACTTTCGGAAAGTCTTCCTCGTTTATAAGCGACAATCCCGGTTTTCGCAACGGTTTCGAGTTCGTAACCGTAGGATAGGAGTTCTTTGCGCAAGTACGCATAGGTTTTCACCAAATCGAATCCGATCTCGGGGATGCGGTGTAATTCTCTTCTGTGACGCCGCATTTCGTTTTCAAGGTTGTTTGGGATTTGATGCGTCCAAGGTTCATAGGTTTTTGTTTCTAAAGGTTGTGTCATCGTATCACCCACTATAAAAAATCCACGAGCTTTCAAGGCTCGTGGATGCATACACAGAATATGCCCCCACTTTATAAAAGCACATTTCCTCTTCCCCGGGCAGGGAAGGGAAACAGCCTTGCACCTTTACGATCCAAGACCAGCGATGCGCTTCGGCGTTTGCCCCTTTCTCTTACGATACTCTTGGCAAAACGCAGCCTCTTTTATAAAGCTCATTTCTTGAACCTTAACACAGAGTGCGTGGGGTGTCAAGAAAAACTCTTGTTGGTGGTTTTGCGAAGCATGGTTTTGGGGTACAATGTTTGTAAGGGGTGAATGCCTATGGATAATATCGGTCGTGAAGCCTGTAAGATTCGCGAGGGCAACGCTATGGAAATGTGTTCTCTTTGGTACAAAAAACATACTTCCGAGTTTTTCGCTCGTCATATGGAAACCAAGAATGCGCTCTTTTGGACCTTGGAATGCGAGGGGAAGCTACTTGGAGAACTTTATGTTTTTAAGAAGCTTTCGGACAAGGATTTTGCGGACGGAAAAACGACCGCATATTTGTGCGCGTTTCGCATTCACCCTTCGTTTCGTGGACAAGGGTATGGAACGAAGTTGCTTGAACATGCGCTTGGTCGTCTGAGGAAGGAAGGATTCTCTTATGCGACCATCGGTTGTGAAATTGCGGAGGAAGCGAACATGAGATTGTATCGTCGCAGCGGGTTCTTAAAAACCGTGAAAACCGTTTGCGTCGATCTTTGCGATGTCGATGAACACGGGAAGCCTCTTGATTGTGAACCGTATGCATTGTTGCGGAAAAAAATATAGTCCATCGATGTGTAGGCAAACACAAGAATTGTTGTTAAAGAAAGGACATCGTGACATGAAATACATTCATACTGAATCGGTAAACCCCTATTTTAATTTGGCGCTTTATGAGTATGTGATGAAACATTTAGATATTTCCGAAGAGTATTTGTTGGTGTTTGAGAATGAAAACAGTGTCATTGTGGGCCGCCACCAAAACACTTTTGCAGAAATCAATATGGATTACATTGAAAAACACAACGTGAACGTCCTTAGACGAATTGCCGGGGGAGGTGCTGTTTTCCAGGATCGAGGCAACATCAACTTTATCGTTGTCACTGACCGCAAACATCAAAACGATTTTCGCACTTTCACGAAGCCGATTGTCAAACTTTTTCACCGATTGGGCGTTTCCGCCGAGTTCAGCGGCCGGAACGATATTTTAATCAATGGGCAAAAAGTCAGCGGAAACACTCAAGCGGTTCACGGCAACCGCTTGATGCACGGCGGCACCGTTCTTTTTGACATGGATTTGGAAAAAGCGGCTTTGGCGCTAAAGCCAAGCAAGGCAAAGCAATCTAAAGGGGTCTCTTCGGTGCGCTCAAGAGTCGCCAACGTCCGACCCTTGTTGACTAAAGATTATACAAGAGAAACCTTTAAAAGGCTTCTTATCGAACACTTGCTTGGCACACAAGACATAGAAGCTGCAACGTATCGGTTGACTGCAAAGGATTATGAGAATATTGCGAGCATCAAACACAATCGCTATGAACAGTGGACGTGGAATTATGGGCGTTCTCCAAGGTCCGAATACCAAAAACAAGGACGTTATGAAGGCGGTACGTTGGAAATCCATTTCGATTTGGTGAAAGGCTGTCTTCAAAACGTTAAGTTTTATGGCGATTTTTTCGCACTGGATACCTTGGAGATGTTGGAAAAACATTTGGAACATGTGCCGTACCGGAAAAAAGACCTTCGTGAGGTTTTGTCAAAGCATCCTATCGATCGATACGTATTGAACATCAAAAACGAAGATGTGATGGATTGTTTTTTCAAAGCGAAAGCGTGAAAAATTTGTTACAATGTTATTAGCGACTATCAATCAACCACAAAAAAGGGGTATTGGATGGAAAAAATCGGACTGAAGAAATTTTTGGACTATCGTTATTTAGGAAATTTGCAGGTTTCTCCGCAAGAAAGCAATTACGCATTTCTTGTATCCAAAGCGGAACAAGAAAAAAACGAATACCACCACACGCTTTATACCGGCGACCATACGCGGGTGTCGAAGCTGATCAATCTAAAGAAAAACCAAGATTTTCTTTATTTGAACGAACACCGGCTTTTGCTTAATTACCAACGCACGAAACGTGAGGAAAAAGACCTCAAAGAAACCTTCAAACAAAGCTTCTACACCTACGATTTGCATGAAGGAAAACTTGAGAAGGCTTTTACGCTTCCTTTTTCGGCAAAATTGGAAGAGCGGCTGAGCGAAAGCAAGATTCTTCTTTCGACGTTTATGCAAGAAGAGGACCACGTGCTTTATGAGGGCGGCGAGAAAAAAAGAAAAACGCACTTAAAAAACAAAAAAGAAGCGGCCGCTTTCGAAGAAATTGAAGAACTTCCCTATTATTTCAACGGCATGGATTTCATCGCCAACAAGCATCGTCAATTGTTTGTTTTCGATATTGAGACAGAAGACATCAAGCGTCTGTTCTCGAAGGATTTTTCATTCGGCGCTTATGCGCTTTCTGAGGATAAGAAAACGCTTTATTACACCGGCAAAGAGTGGCAAAACGTCGCAACGACTACGTCCAAAATATACGCATGCGACATAGAAAGCGGCGAACACCGCACTCTTTATGATAAGCTTGATTACAACATCGCCCACATTTTCGAACTCAAAGGCAAAGTGTTTGCGATCGCCAAAGACATGGAAGACTACGGCCTCAATCAGAACCCGGATTTCTTTCTTGTGGAAAACGGTGAAATGAAGCTCCATGCCAAATTCGGACAATCCGTTGGCAATACCGTCGGTACGGACTGTCGTCTGATGGGGTCGAAGAGTTCGTTTGTGAAGGGCGATGCTTTCTATTTTACCGCCACCATCGACGACCACGGAGAGATTTATCGCATGAACGTTGATGGGACCATCAAACAGGTTTTTGAAATGCCGGGGTCCATCGACGGATTCGTCAAACTTGGTGAAGCTGCGATAATGGTGGGCATGAAAGGCCAAAGGTTGCAAGAGATTTACCGTTTTGACTTTGAGAAATCTCGTCTAAAAATGCTAAGTCGAATCAACGCTCGCGTACTTTCGGACCATTATGTGGCCAAACCCCAAACAATTCTGGTTCAAAAAGAAAACCACGAGGTCAAGGGGTTCGTGCTTCTCCCAAAGCATTACGACCCGACGAAAAAGTATCCGGCCATCCTAAACATTCACGGCGGACCCAAGACCGTTTACGGCCAGATCTTCGTCCATGAAATGCAGTTTTGGGCAAACGAGGGGTATGTTGTACTATTCGCCAACCCACGTGGTTCAGACGGAAAAGGCGACGAGTTCGCCGACATCCGCGGACGTTACGGCACTATTGATTACGACGATTTGATGGACTTTGCGGATCAAGCCCTCGAACATTACCCGGCCATCGATTCGAAGCGTATTTATGTGACGGGCGGTTCATACGGCGGCTTCATGACGAATTGGATGGTCACACAAACCGACCGCTTCAAAGCGGCCGCCACGCAGCGTTCGATATCAAATTGGCTCTCTTTTTACGGCACATCGGACATCGGAAACCATTTTGCGACCGACCAGACCGACGGGCATCCGATTGCCGACCGTGAAAAACTTTACGAGCAATCGCCGATCAAATACGCGATGAACGTCAAAACGCCTTTGCTTTTGATCCACTCCGACAAAGACCATCGTTGTCCGATGGAACAAGCGCAACAGTTTTACGCCATATTGAAAACAAACGGCGTCGACAGCCGGTTGGTCTGGTTCAAAGGCGAAAACCACGAACTCTCAAGAGCAGGAAAGCCCCAAGCCCGCGTCAAAAGGCTCGAAGAGATTACCAATTGGTTCAAAAAATACAAATGATTATGAAGTACATTGCAAGTACGTTTGACGGCAACGTCATCGTCCATCGATCGAAGAACAAACTCCGCGAACATATTGCGGAGTTTTTTCTTAACAACATTTGGAGTATAATGAAAGCATAAGACTCACGATTCCAAAATGTATGGAGTTGACTATGAAAAAATTCTTGGCGTTTTTGCTTGTCATCCTAGTGCTTTCAGGCGCAGGTTGCGCGAATGGGCACGGCGGAGAAAGACTTACCCCCGAAGAAGCGCACAATCTTATGGAAGAAAACGAGGATGTATTGTTGGTGGATGTAAGAAGTCCTTCGGAATATGAGGAAAAAAGAATTCCCGGAGCTGTGCTTATTCCGCTTTCAAGTCTTGAGGAGTCCATTGCCATATACGCTAAAGAGACATCCACGCCAATCATACTTTATTGCCAAAGCGGAAGAAGAAGCGCAACGGCCGTCGAGGTATTGATCGACCTCGGTTATGGAGAAGTTTATGATTTGGGCGGCATTGCCGATTGGCCTTACGAAACGAAAGCGGGCCCTTGAGCGATGAAACGGTAACGATCCCTTGGATTGAACAACGTCTAAATGAAGAAAAAACCTCGCCCCGTGTTGGGCGAGGTTTCTAGTGTTTATTGCGCTTCTCGTTTGAAGATTAGTTCATCGTCTGCGTATTCGCCTGTGCATTTGAAACCGAACTGTTCGTAAAAACGGATGGCATAATCGTTGTCCGGATCGGTCGAAAGAAAAACGGATTGGTTTGGAAACTCCTTTTCCATCTGTAGAAGCAGTTGTCGCATGGCTTCTTTGGCGTACCCTTTCTTTTGGTGTTTTTCACCAATCATGAATCGCATCAAATAAAGAGTCCCGGGATAGTCTTCGCCATAGCAATACATCAAAAAACCAACCATCTCTTCATCGGCGTAGATGGCCTTGGTGACACATTCGTGGCGGAAGTGGCTCTCCGCTAAGGAGTAAACGTTTGGAGCAACGAAGCGTTTTTGGTCTTCTCGGACTTCAAGGTCTACACACTCGTCGAAATTGTCGCTGGTTAGATTGCGCAATGTGATGGTCATAGATTCCCCCCCGGTTCTGCATAATTTCTTTCATTATACAACAATCGCTATGAAACCGCACGACTTATTCAATGAGACGAAATTGGATGAGTCCATCTCTTGTGTAAAGATGCCGAAATCGCTATAATGGTCTTGGTGTGAAGGAGGCCCTTTATGAAAGACGCTGTGAAAAAAGCTCCGACCTTACCGACACTGTTGATTATGTCGACGGCGTACATCGCCGTTTTTAGCAGTGTGCAAGGTTTTAAGGCCATGCTCCCTTTGATTCGTGACGATTTCGGCATTTCCGGAGCGCAAGCGGGCCTTTATTCGACGTTTTTTTACGCAAGCGGTGTTGCGCTTGCGATTTTCAGCGGCCGAATCGTCGATGGCATCGGCCCCCGGAAAGGTCTCATCGGCGGCGTGCTTGCGATTGCGATTCTGATGCTTTTGCATACGCTTTCTCCCTATTTTTTCGTGCTCCTTCTTTTGGCGCTTGTTACGGGCGTTGGATTCAGCATTGTGACGCCTTCTATAAACAAGGGCATTATTGAGTTGGTCGACCCGAACAAACGCGCCGTTTCAAACGGCATTGTGCACGCCGGAGGCGGTTTGGGCGGCATTCTCGGTTCTAGTCTCTTGCCCTTGATTGGCGAGCACTACAGTTGGCGGGTGTCGTTGCTTGCCTCTGCGAGCATCGCTTTTGTCATGGCGGTTGTGCTGACGAAACTTTTCCATCCGGTCAACAACAATGGTGAAGTGGAATCAACGGAGGAAAAGCGTTCGTTCAAAGCCGATTTCAAAAGCGTACTTGGCAACCGCTTGGTCATTTTGGTGTGCGTGATGGGGCTTGTGCTCGGTTTATCCTTGGGGAACATGACCATCCATTATACCCTCTTTTTGACTGGAGATTTGGGATTTACTCCGTCGGTTGCAGGCGTTTCTTTGAGCCTTTTCATGTTAGGTGGCATCCTAGGCAACCCGACCATCGGGTTCTTAAACGATCGGTTTTTTAACAGCAATCGCCGCTATGGATTGACGATTATCGGCCTGATGATTTCGTCGATGTTCTTCATAATGGCGTTTTTCATCTTCCCTGCGCAACCCCCAATTGGCGTCGTGATGGTGATAACGTTTGTGTTCGGCCTTTTCGCCTTCGCCGTTTTGGGTATGGTTTTCACGACGTTGGGCGATGTTGTGGGAGCGAAACTCATGGGGACCGCGACCGGATTGCTGTTGGTGTTCATGCGCAGTTCTATGGTGTTTGGGCCGCCTGTTTTGGGGCATTTTGCCGACGTGACGGGGAATTATCAGTTGAGTTGGACACTCGTCGCCATCGTGGTTTTGGCTTTCTCCTTGTTTTTCTTTGTGAAAACGCATAAATACCGCCACTTGCTTCGCAGGGGCGGTTTCAACGGATAAAATCAAGACGCCGATTCATCAGAATCGGCGTCTTTTTAGTAGGGATTAGCTTTTGAACATGTGGTCTTTGTCGATTTTTCCCTCTAAGATGCTTTTGTACATCTTTTGGAGTTTGTCTTCGTCGAGACTCGCTTTGAATCCTTTGACGCCGAAGAACTCTTCGACGTAGTCGCTTTTTGGGGAGAAGACAAGTTCCTCGGGCGTGCCGATTTGTTCGATGTTTCCTTTGTTGAACAATATGATTCTATCGCCGAGCTTCAAAGCTTCGTCGATGTCGTGGGTTACGAAGAGAATGGTTTTTCTCAGTTTTTTATGCAGTCGTTTCAATTCGTCTTGCAGTTTTTTGCGGGTGATTTCGTCGACAGCCCCGAAGGGTTCGTCCATCAAAATGATGTCCGGGTCCGCGGCCAATGCTCTTGCGACACCGATGCGTTGCGCTTCGCCTCCGCTTAGTTCGCGTGGGTAGCGTGACAAATACGATTCGTCGAGGCCGACCAATCGGATGAGTTCGCGCGCTTTTTCTTTCCAGACGCTTTTTTTGATGCCTTTGACAAAGGGGACGAAACCGATGTTTCGGTCGATTTTCATGTGAGGATACAGTCCCGTTTGCTGGATGACATAGCCGATGGAACGGCGAAGTTCGATGGTGTTCCAATCGCTTAGCTTCTTTCCGTGCACGCGTATAACGCCGTCTGAGACGGGGATGAGTTTGTTGATCATTTTTAATAGCGTGGTTTTCCCGCAACCCGATGCGCCCACTAAAACAACCAATTCTCCCTCTTCCAAATCGAAAGAGACGTTCTGCAAGACATCGAAGCCTTCGGTGTAGTGCTTATAAAGGTTGCTCGCTTCGATGATGGACATCAGTCGATCCAGCCTTGTTCGCGCATGAAGTCGCGGGCTACGTCGCTTGGGTCTTCTTTGCCGACCTCTACGCGGTAGTTCATCTCAATCATCGTTTCATCGTCGATGGCGCCGCTCATTTTCGCTAGGGCGGTTTCGATTTCAGGGTGTTCATCCAAAAGCGCCTGCCGTATGAGCGTTGCGGCGTGGTAGGTAATGAAAAACTGAAGGTCGTCTTCCAAAATCTTCAAATCGTATTGTTGGAGCTGACCGTCGGTTGTCCAAGAGATGATGACGTCCGCATCTTCACTGGCCAGTGCGGAATAGGCGAGCCCGATGTTCATCTCTTTGACGTCGTCAAAGGGTTCGGCGTCATAATGCTCGAGCAATCCGTCGTAACCGTCTTCGCGTTCGAAGAAGTCCGGGTTGGCCGCAAACGTCAGATTCGATTGTTGGGCGAAGAGGTCGCTGTATGTTTCGATGTTCATATCTTCAGCGTCGCTTCTGCGCATGGCGATGCCAAAACCGTTGTTGAAGCCGTACCGGTCCATCCAGTGGATGTTGTATTCGCTGGCGTAGGCGCTTTTGACCGCTGTAAAGAGTTCGTCGGGGTCCTCGATGGGGGATTCGTTTAGCACCGTGAGCCAAGCGGTTCCGGTGTATTCCGCGTAGATGTCGATTTCCCCTTCCCTCATCGAAGGATGGATGTTGGCGGTGCCGCCGCTCACTCCTTCGATATAATTGACGGTCAAGTCCGTGTCGGTTTCAATCAACGTTCGCATGATTTCGGCGAGTATGTATTGTTCGGTCATGGGTTTTGAAGCGATCGTCACATCGGTTTCTTCGTCGCCGGTAAGACAAGCGGTTAACGTAAAGACGATGAGAACGACCAAAAGCAAAGACAAAATTCTTTTCATATCAAGCACTCCCTTCGGCTTTTCCGTAAACAAGCTTACGGACGCCGCGTTCAATTAGATTCAATACAAGATCGATTGTGACCGCCAACATGGCCGCGGCCAAAGCCCCGGCGACCATCAACGTATGATTGTTGGCATTGATGCCCCTCCAGATGGGTTGTCCCAATCCACCGGCGCCAATCAAAGATGCGATACCGCCAAAAGCGATAACCATGATCACCATCGTGCGGAATCCGGCGATGATGACGGGGAGGGCCAATGGAAACTTAATAAACAGCAACAATTGCCACTCTCGACTTCCCATGCCGATGGCCGACTCGATGACATCGCCGCTCACTTCTTTGAGTCCGACATAGGTGTTTCGAATCATCGGCAACGCTCCATAGACGCTCATGGCGATGATGGCGCTTCGCACACCAAGCCCCGTAAAAGGAATCAAAAAGCCAAACAAGGCAACGGAGGGAATGGTGAACAAAAAGTTGGTCGCGCCTAGCACGATTGTGGCGAGCTTTTTGCTGTATGTCATCAAAGTGCCCACGGTCAAGCTGACTAGGGTAATATACATAACCGCCATTCGCGTCAAATACAAGTGCCGATTGATGTATTGAATAAAGTCGTCGCTGCGGTCGGCGTAAAGGCGGAAAAGCTCTTGCAAAAACTCCAAAGGCATCCCCTCATTTCTTTTGGTGGCTTGCTTGTATTATACTAAATAAACCGCGTTGAAACAAAAGAATTGACCCATTCGTTTGAACTTGAAAGAAAAACACCGCTTGTCGGACAAGCGGTGTTCGGATGTTAAAGGTCTTTTCGAAGAATGATGCGTTCGACGTCGTCGTATTTTTTCTTGCGCAAAACTTCTTTGTAGCCCATCTTCAAAAAGTTGTTGAGGCTGTATGGATTGTCGGGGGAGACGGTCGCCATCGCGATGGGGTAATCCATGAACTTGGCGATGGGTTCGGAGTATTCGATCAGTTTTTGCATGAGGGCGTTGCCGCGGTGTTCGTCGACGACAATGACAGATTCCATATGGTTGACTTTCCATTGGTCGTCTTCGTTTAAACCGATGTCGCGCCCTAAGTTGTCTTCGCTGTCCCTTGGAAAGCGGACAATCAAAAAGGCGGCGATTTTCTTCTTGTGTCCGGCGACGACGATGAATCCTTCTCGTTCAATATGGCTTTTGATGAAATACTCGTCGTCGGCGACAAAAATGCTAGTGTCGTCGATTTGTTCTTCCATGCTTTCCATAATGTCGGTGACACGTTTCAAATCCGAATATCGTGCAAAACGGATGCTGTATTCCGTAGCGTCTTGTTCAGGCATTTTTTTCCTTCCTTTCTAAATGTAAGAAACCTAAAAAATACAAGAAAACGCTATGTGTATCCGGTGCGGTCGTCGTGGGTGTAGGCATTCATGTCTTTAGCACCTCCGAAAGGGCTGTTGTTATAAAAATTTAACACAATGGGGGGATATATGCAAGAAATATCACAGTGTAAACGGTTGAAACATTTCAATGAAAGATGCGTCTTTAAACGTTTGAAAACGATGAATGCATTTTAGTCGCCTGATTTCATAGTGTTTTCGGCCGACATGTTTTATAATGATAACAGCAACGCATATGTGTTTTCGATAAAGGAAGGGATTGTATGCAAACCAACGAGAAAAAGATATTGAATGGTCAGAAGATTGGTCTTTGTTTAAGCGGTGGCGGCGCTAGAGGCCCCTATCAAATTGGTGCGTTGACGGCCATGAAAGAGTTGGGGATTTTTTCTAAGTTCCAAGCGTTTTCGGGGACGTCGATTGGGTCGGCGAACATGGCGGTTGTGGTCTCGCGTTCCATCGACAAGGCGAAAGAGGTTTGGGACAATCTCCCCGAAGAAACGCTTCCTAAAAACAAGACCGATAAACGTGAAGAAGAAGTTCGCAGACGTCTAATCGATATGGACCGGGGGATTTACACCATGGATACGTTTGAAGAAGTCATGCTTAAAGCCGTGGACTACGATTGCCTTCGCAAGCATGAAACCTATGTGACCGTGTCACCCGGAGGGAAAAAGGACGAGGGCATCTTCGAATTGGTGAAGGCCTCTTACAAGCATTATATCGGCAAAGACTCAAAAGCGATTTATCTTCCTTTGAAAGAGTTGAACAACGAACAAATCCACAAAGCGATTGTCGCTTCTTGTTCGATTCCGGTGTTGTTCGCACCGGTAGAATACGAAGAGCGCAAGTATTACGACGGCGGCGTGTTCGACCGTGTTCCCATAAAACCCCTAGTCGATGCCGGTTGCGATGAAATTGTCGTTGTGCATCTGCACAGGCAGCGTTTTTACAGGCCCGAAAAACAGTGGTCTTCCGTCAAATTCCACGAAATCAAGCACAAAGGGTATTTAGGCGGCATTTTGGATTTCAGCCGCAAGCATGCGGTAAAACTCTATGAATGGGGTTATGAAGACGCCCGTAAATACTTTGAGAATCTTTTGGAAGAAAACAGCAACGAAGAATGAGCCGGCCTTTGCCGGCTTTTTGCAAAACAAACATAAGAAAGTGGTGGTCGTATGGAGAATCTATTGAAAAACGTTGAATCTCAACTGAAAGCTTTGCGCACATTCGATACGCCAAGCGTTCGCAAGGCGAGCGCAAAAATCTATCGTGCCATGAAAGATGTTTCGTTCGAAGAGTTTTTAAAGCGTTGCGAAACGATGTTAAAAACGGAAAATTGGTCGCACAAGATGATGGCTTTTGATTGGGCGCACAGAAGAAGAAGGGAATTCACAAAGAAGACGTTTGATGTTTTCAAACGGTGGCTGTTCGATTATGTAAAGGATTGGAGCGATTGTGACGATTTTTGCACGCACGCTTTGGGCGAGCTTTTCAAGATGTATCCGTCGTTTTTTGATCGCGTGTTCGCTTGTATGAAAAGCGAACGTTTCCCAGTACGACGCGCCGAGGCCGTCGTGTCATTTTGCCCATACGCAGGGGTGTCTACGACAAACAACAGGTGTTTTCCATTGCGGAGGCTTTGATGTTTGATGAACACTACCTTGTTTTGAAAGGATACGGCTGGATGCTGAAAGCGTTGTCGCAACAAGACGCTTTGGCCGTGTTTTCTTTTTTAGACGCCAACAACACGAAAATGCCCCGTCTTGCATACCGTTATGCGATGGAAAAGATGCCGAGTGCTCAAAAAAAGCAATTGATGGCTTAAGCGTTCACGGTTTCCCCCACGCCCTCACTATGATAGAATAAAATCGTCGACACATAGAGAAAGGATGACATTTATGCAAAAAGCGACGTTGCTTTTGTATATCGGAATAGCGCTTGTTTTAACCACCGTCGGTCTTCGTTATTTTTTGGAGACTGAGGCCTTTTGGTTGACGATTCTTTCGTTTGCGGTGAACGTTGGCGCTGTTGTTGTTTTGATTGTTTCCCTTCGGGAAAACCAAAAAGACATCGCCCTAGCGAGATCGCAGATGGCGAAAATGTACCGTACTTCGCATATCGCCGCTTTGGTTTTGGCGTCTTTGATGCTTGTGGTGCTGATTATTGAACAGATATTGTGACAGATGGCACAAAGCGTTTGGTTAAAAGGGTTATTCTTGAAGTTCATTAGGCGCGTTACAGTATTTCACCATTTTTAAAGGAGCGTTTTCATGCAAAAGCATTGGTGGCAGGAAGCCATACTTTATCAAGTGTATTTACGGAGTTTCAAAGATACGACGGGCGATGGCATCGGCGATTTGCACGGCGTCGTGCAAAAGCTCGATTATCTGAAGGATTTGGGCGTTGACACCGTTTGGGTGTCGCCGCATTACGATTCTCCGATGGACGACAACGGGTACGACATTCGGGATTTCTACAAAGTTTCTTCCGACTACGGGACACTCGACGATTTCAAAACATTGCTTAGGGAAGCTCACAATCGTGGAATGAAGATTGTCATTGATCTGGTTCTCAACCATACTTCCGATGAACACCCTTGGTTTGTAGCCGCGCGCGACCCAAAGCATCCCGATCATGAGGTCTATAAAGATTTCTATATTTGGCAAAAGCCCAAATACGAAAAAGGCAAGCGCAAGCGACCGACGCGCTGGCGTTCTTGGTTTGGCGGCCCGGCCTGGACTTATAACGACAAGACCGATGAGTATTATCTCCACATTTTCAGCGAAAAAATGCCGGATCTTAATTGGCGAAACGAAAAGATGCGCGAAGCGATGAAAGACGTCATTCGTTTTTGGATTCAACTGGGCGTTGACGGTTTCCGCGTCGACGCTTCGAACCATTTGGAAAAGAACTGGGATTTTCCCGACACTTATCCCGGGTATGAGAATTTTTCCGGCTTGCCCAAACACCATGAATACTTAGAAGAACTCGGAAAAGAACTCTTCGAGCCCAACGATTTGCTTGTGCTAGGCGAAGCCGGAGGAGCGACCAAAGAAGAGGCGCTTCGTTACGCCGGTTTTGATTCGCATGAATTCAACATGCTCATCCATTTTGAACACTGCTGGGTGGATACGGACGAAGAAAACGCCTTGACTCCCGGGAAATGGGCCAAAGGCGAAGTCGACGTCGTCAAACTCAAAAAAAGCCTTTCTCACTGGCATGACATCATGCAAGGAAAGGGTTGGAACGCCATTTACTGGCACAACCACGACCACCCTCGCATTGTGTCGCATTATGGCGACGATGGAAAGTATTGGGAAAGAAGCGCAAAGATGCTCGCTATAGCGCTATATATGTTGCCGGGAACGCCGATTGTCTATTATGGAGAAGAAATCGGGATGACAAACGTCGACTATGAGCGTCTTGAAGATTTCCGCGATGTGGAAGTGTTCACCGAATACGAAAATTTTCGTCAAAACGGAGCGTCTCATGAAACCGCTATGCGAGCCTTGCGAGATCGATCGCGCGATTCGGGCCGATCTCCTATGCAGTGGAACGGCCAAAAGAACGCCGGGTTTAGCGAGGGAACGCCTTGGATGCCCGTAAACAACAATTATGAACGCATCAACGTCGATCGACAAAAGAACGCATCCGACTCCATATGGAGAATCTACAAGGAATTGCTTCAACTTCGCCGTGAGGAAAGCTTGGCCTTTTCCAAAGCGACCTTCTATCAGAAAAACCATCCCGAAAACTTTTTGTATCATGTCCAAGGAGATGAGCACGAGTATTTCGTCGCCGTCAATTTCAAAGAGGTATCGATAGAAATCTCATTGCCTGAACATGTAAAGGATTACAGTGTTTTCAAGACAAACGTTGAAAATAGCGATGCAAGCCTTTTCAAACCTTATGAAGCCCGGATATATCGAAAACGATGGTAAGGGCGTGAAAATCTTTTGAATATCAAACGATAATGGCGCAAAGAGCCATTTTTTTGAAACTCACAGTGAGGCTTTCCATTTTCTTTCAAAAAGATTCATGCGGGAAAAAGCGCACTTACCATTGTATGAAAACGGTTTTATCGGTGTTTCTTGCCTAAGTAAAAGCGTTTACAAGGTCTTATGCATTTGGTAAAATTATCATGTAAGTGGTTTTCAGCACAGATGTCGCCATTTACGATTCACCTTGGAACCGGAAGGGACTGACACGATGCATGGAATCAAACGAGCTTTAGCAACAATAAAGCGATTGTATCTTGGCGCTTTATCCGCACCGGAACGCCTTAAGAAAAAAGAACCGGAAATCGTTTGGAAACATTTGGTGGCACCACCGGTGAAACTGACGCTGTTTGTCCTCACAAAAATTGTGAACTTGTTTGCGAGTGTTTTTCGTTTGCTCAAGGCAATCGTTGTGGGCGTCAAAAAATTCTTCGTCGGCATTGTTCGTGCGGCGAAATATAACCCGAAATCGTTTCGGAGGGGCCTCTCGAGTTTTTTCTTGATTGGATTGGGCCAATTCCGCAACAAGCAGTGGTATAAAGGGGCCCCCTTGCTGGGGGTTTTTCTCATTTTTCTGCTTGTTGAATTGATTACAAGCGATTATATATACGCTCCCGGTGAAATCGCGAGCATGCCCGCCGAAGACACCCTTTATTTCTTCCGCGACTACGGCGGCATCTTCATGAGAGGGCTTTGGGGATTTTTCACCTTAGGCGCCTTGACTGCCGGAGCGACCTATCGCGGCCGTACGGTGGTCACGGAGGATTATGCGTACGACTGGTTGGCCGCGGACAACTCGCGAACGCTCATGGGCGAAGGCGTCATTGTCTTGGTATTGGTGATTTTCCTATTCGCTTTATGGATTTACAGCATGCGCGATGCGTATGTGACGAACATGAAAATCCGCGCCGGCATGAAAGTGGAGAGTTTCAAAACATGGATTCGCAGGATTTGGGATGAATATTTTGCGTATTTCATCATCATCCCCGCAATCGCTTTGATTTTGCTTTTCATTGTCATTCCGTTTGCGTTTTCCTTCATGGTTGCGTTCACCAATTACGATTCGGCCATCTCGCTGCGTTCGGATTTGATTGAATGGCATGGACTTGTTACGTTCCGGGAAGTTTTCGGGGTTGAACCCGCTTATCGAGATTTCTTCATTCGCGTCTTCCGTTGGACGGCGTTTTATGCAGTGGTTAGCAGTCTCACCGTATACATTTTGGGTTTCATCCAAGCGTTGATCATCGAAAGCAAATATGTGTTCTTCAAAAAAGTATGGCGTTTGATTTTGATTTTGCCCTGGGCCATTCCCGGCATGGTTTCTTTGCTGGTCTTCTCCAACGTTTTCGGTCCGACCGACGGACTTGCCAACCGGTTGTTGATCGAAGCCGGATTGCTTGATCAAGCTCGGAGCTTCTTTGAGTGGTTGGGCCTGATTGGCCGCGAAGGCGGCACGGGCAACATACAGTGGTTTACCCATCGGGACAATGCGAATTTGGCCCGCTTTGTCATCATCGTCGTCAATCTATGGTTGGGGTTCCCATTCTTCATGCTCTTGATAACTGGGGTTTTGGGAACCATCCCGAACGAATTATACGAAGCCGCCGACATCGACGGGGGGTCCTCCACCCAGAAATTCCGATTCATTACGTTCCCTTGGGTTTTGCGTGCGACGGCCCCGGTCATCATCACGACGTTCACTTTCAACTTCAACAATTTTGGCGCCATTTACTTCTTGACCGGTGGCGGTCCGGGATATAGGACGGCCGATGTGCCGCATGCGCTTCGCGGCATTGCGCCCGGTCAGACCGACATTTTGATTTCGTGGATTTACAGCATGGCCTTTGAATCGGGCGACCACGACGCCTACAACTTGGCGGCCGTGTATTCGATTCTTGTCTTCATCCTAATCGGCGTCATTTCAATCTATTATCTCTCTAAACTGAAGTCGTTCTGGGAGGAGGATTAGCATGGACCAAAAACAATCTTCCCTGCGAAAATTTTTGGACCGTTACGGCCATTATGTGAAAAAAGCCGTCGGCTACACCCTAACGCATATATGGCTCTTGGTTTGGGTGTTCATCGTGCTTACGCCGATTTGGTATATGGTGTCGTCCGCTTTCTCCGGCGTGCGCCGCTTGCGGGATGTGCCGCTCGCGCCAACGCTTGATACGCTTAGAAGTTTCACTTTGGACAACTACCGCGAGGTGTTCACCTACCGTTCCGGTACGGGACAAGCGCTTCCGGATTACCCTGCGGCGTTTTTGACGACGCTGTTCATTGCGACCATCACGACCATTCTTGTGGTCATTTTGTCTTCACTTGTGGGGTTTGCGTTCACCAGATTTCGGATTCGCGGAAAAAAACCCTCCTTGCTTTTCATGCTGGGGTTGCAAATGTTTCCGAGTTTCATGGGTATGATCGCCATCTTCCTGCTCTTCCGAGTCTTCGGATGGTTGAACAATCCGTTTTATCTATCGCTGATTTATGTGGCGGGCGCCATTCCGTTCAACACGTTCATCGTCCGGGGATTCATGCGCAACGTTCCGAAATCGCTTGATGAGGCCGCGGCGATTGATGGGGCGACGAACTTGCAAATAATGATCAAAATCATCGTGCCCTTGGCCGCGCCGATTATGGGCTTTATCGCCGTCAATGCGTTCATGGCGCCATGGCTTGACTTCATCTTGCCATCCATCGTCATGCCGAACAACGAAACCGTTGCGATGTGGCTTGTGCGCATGAACGACCCGGCCACCACGCCGTTTGAACCCATCTTGTTCATGGCGGGTGCGATGTTCATCGCCGTGCCGATTATGATGGTGCAAATCTACATGCAAAAATACATCACCTACGGGTTGACCGCGGGCGCGGAGAAAGGCTAGTGGATGTTGTCGTCCGGGTGAATCCTTGAAAAATAAACTGTTGACGTTTGTGGAAATGCTTTACAACCATAAACTGGTGCTGAAAGCGTATAGGGCTCCGATACTTTTGACGTTGTTGCTTTTGCTTGTGAATATTGTTCTTGTCGGCATTCCCGCGTTCTTCGGAGTGATTGATGGAGCCGACGAACCCGAAGATTTGAAAAATGTCCACGCCGCGTTTGTCGAGCTTTATGAAGACGACATCGACTGCCGCATAGAAGAGTATGAAATGGTCTGCGACGAAGCGTATGAAAAAACGTATGCCGCCTACCGCTTCGTCTACGCCGAGGAAACGCCCGATGCAAACGACATCGAAGAATCCACCATCTATTTTACACCGAGCGGGTCTACCGTAGTGTATGTGGATGACGATCAAGACGCTTCGCGCAGGCTTTACGCCGTAGGCGGAAACTTCCTGCTCATCGGCAATCTGGATTTTTCGGCCGTGCAAGAAGAAGCGGAAGGCCGAGACGACCCGGAGGCGTTTTACAACGCGTTTACCGACAATTATCTCTACAATCTTTACTACGCGGACATCATGCAAAACGTTGTGTTGCTTTACTCGGCGCAGTTTTTGCAGGTGAGCCTTTATGCCCTTTTTGTGGCGGCCTTGTTCTTGTTGTTGAACTACCGAATGGATGAAAAACGCATCACTTTCGCTTCGGCTTTTAAACTCACGGTCTTTGCCATGACGGGCCCCGCCCTGTTAAGCGCTATGCTTGGGTATTTCATCTTCGGATGGGCCAATTTGGTCTTTATCATCGTCTATTTGATTCGCGTGGTTATGGTTTATTATCGCGTGTATACGACCGACCAATCCTTACTATAGAATCTAGGAAGCGGTTGTTTCTAATTGAGGGATAAGCACAAGATTTATTACAAAATACATAAAAATCCATTGGAGGAGGAAAAGAATCATGAAAAAACTGAGCGTATTTGTATTATCATTGCTTTTTGTGTTCGCGGTTGCGGCTTGCGAACGCGAGGAGTATGAAGAAACGGTTATGTTCGACGAAGACGAAGGCCGTTTCCAAATTGAAGAAGGCGCAGAACTGACAATCGGCGTCGACAGTGACGAATTGGGCGCCGCTATCGTTGAACAATGGAACGAGGATTTCCCGGAGTATGAAGGCATGTTGAGTTACACTTTCTATAACTCGGTCAACCAAGAGGACGGCGGCATGGAAGGGTTAGAGCTTTTGGAAGATGAAGCGCCAGATGTTGCGCTTGTCATCGACAACGAGCTAATCGGCCGTGAAAACGCGGTGCGCGGCTTGCACGACTATTTCATCGAGGTCGGCGAAGAGCAGACCCATGAAGTGTACGAAGAAGTGAACATTCTCGGCAACTTCCTATTGCCCGCGTTTTACGACACCATGGTCTTCTCTTGGAACAAAACCATGCTTGAAGATTGGGGCGTTGACGTAGACGACCGTACCGAAAACAACCTGCCCGCCGAACTCGCCACTTGGGAAGACATTTTCGACTATGCGGAAAACTATGGCGCTGAACCGGGCGACCGTCCCGAGTTCGAAGGCAACGACATCCTTGAATTCTTCCCCATCAGTGTTGCCGAAGTGTGGTCGGCCTTCCCGCAGTTGTCCGCCGGAGGCTGGAGAATTTATAGCGAAGAGACGTACACCGAACCCGAATTCGACACCGGAGAATTCCTCGCCGGCCTTGAATTCCTAGAAGAGTTTTCCAACACCAACATGAGCGTTGACGAAACCGGAAGCATCCGCGGCGGCGCCGACATGGTATGGCGCTGGGACGGCTATCTTGACGGAGACTATCCTTTCGGTATGGTCGGTACCTGGATGGATGTAAACGACGCGATCGATGAATATGGCTACGAGTTCGAGTTCTCCACCATCCCGACCTGGCAAGGAGAGGATCTCTCGGCTCTTTACAAGACCAAGGGGTTTGTCATCAACTCCTACACCGAATACCCATCGGCCGCCAACGAAGTGATGAGATGGCTTTATACCCAAGACACCATGGAAATGATGATCAACAATTCAACCTATCTCCCCGCGCTCCAAGAAGATGCGGAAATTTATCCCGAAAACATTGAAGACGAGTTCAAAGAAGACATGGGTGCCGGCATGGAGCATCACTATCTTGAGCCAGCGGCCACCCTTCCTGAAAACCCGACAGTACGCGCGATGAGCGTCTATTATAACATTGGCGTCGAAGACTATCTGATTGAGCTTTGGGACGGCGAGCGCGATGCGGCCGCGACGCAAAGTGAAATCGTGGACGCCGCCGAGTATTGGATCGAGAACAACAACACTCGCGATTAACAAAAAAAGGCTCGCAAGAGCCTTTTTTTCCGAAAGGATGAAAACCGATGAAAAAATATTTGATTTTGCTGACGCTGGCGTTTGTGTCCGTAGTGGCAAGCGCTTGCGAAACCGACCCGACCGAACCTGAAGACCGATTCTCTCCCGATGAGATTGCGCCGAGTTCAAGCGTATACGGCGAAAACATCGACGTGTGCTACCAAATCTTTCCCATCGCTTACGCCGATAGCACCGGCGATGGCGATGGCGATTTGACGGGCATCGCCGAAAACGCCGAATACTTGAGTGAAACGCTCGGCGTCGACTGCGTTTGGCTGAACCCCTTCAACCCATCGCCTTCTTATCACAAATACGATGTGACCGATTATTACGGCATCGACCCCGCCTTTGGCGACATGGACGATTTCGAAGCGTTCATGGACGTGATGGACGAGCACGATATCTTGGTCATTATGGATTTCGTCATCAACCACACCTCTTTCAATCACGTGTGGTTTCAACGTTCGCGTGCCGGTGAAGACGATTACCGCGATTGGTATACGTGGGCCGACGATTTGAGCGATTATCCGGGAACCGCGGGCTGGCACGAATATGAAGGCGAGTATTATTACGGTTCTTTTTGGGACCAGATGCCCGAACTCAACTACGAGCACGAACCTGTTCGTGAAGAAATCTACCGCATCGCCGAGTTTTGGATCAACAAAGGCATTTCCGGATTCCGCATCGACGCGGCCAAGCATATTTACGACCACAACCAATACCCCGAAGGCACCGACACGCAAACGAAGAACGTGGAATTTTTCAAAGAATTCAACGCCCACATCAAAAACGTGGACGAAGACGCGTTCATCGTCGGCGAGATTTGGTCGGAAAGCGACCAATACCTCTCAAACTATTACGCCGGCATGGATTCCGCGTTCAACTTCAAACTGGCCACGGAAATCAAAGAAGCCGTCAATCGGGGCCGCCACAACGATGTGATCGACACCTTGAACGCGAGCCGTGCTTCCTATGAGAGCGTTCGCGACGATTACATCGATTCCATCTTCCTCTCAAACCACGACATGAACCGCGTGATGAACACTTTCTCAATGAGCGAAGAACGCGCCGCATTGGCCGCGCGCATTCTCTTTACCCTCCCCGGCATATCCTGGGTGTATTACGGAGAAGAACTCGGCATGAGCGGTTCCGGCGCGGACCCTGAAAAACGTCAACCCTTCATCTGGGGCGAAGACAACCCCTACAACACGGTCGGCACTTATGGAACGGGGCACGGTTCCATCCGCCATTGGGACGATTACAACGCCCAGTTGCCCGGTGTGGAAGAACAGCTTGAAGACGACGGGTCGCTTTTGAACCAATACATCGAGCTCATCGATCTGAAGCGGTCGCACGCCCCGCTTTCTTCGGGAACGCTTGAAACCGTCGACACCGGCAGCGACCGGTTCATGGCGTATACGAGAAGCGGCGAACAGACCACATACCTCGTCCTTCACAACATGGATTCAAACGAAAGGACTACGCCTCATAATCTAAACGAATACACCATCGTTTACGATTCTCACGATTTCAACGATACGGGCGATGCCTTCGAACTTTCGCCGCGTTCGACCATCGTGCTTGATATCGGCGACGCCGACCCATCCCTCCACGATTAACGACTCCACACAAAAAGGTCTTTCCTGATCGATCAGGAAAGACCTTTTTTTACCGGTTGGTTCGTGTTCAGGGTTTCTTGTAGAAGTAAACGGCGACGCCGATGCCCGCGACCGCCAAGACGCCGACCGTGGTGATGACGACGGTGGCGACAGGGAAATCGGGGTCTTCCGCCGGCGGTTGTGTTGCGAAAACGTTGACCGGCGTTTCGCTGTACATGATGTAGGAATCGTTGGGGTCTAAGGTGATGGTTTCTCCGCCATCTTGGACGTATAGGGTCTCAAGGGTGGTGTCTTCGTCGATGGCGCCGATTTCATCGGTGGTCGAGACGACGTTCCAAGTGCCGTAGGGAACGTCGAACGTTCGGGACGTCGAACCGTTGTTGTGGACGACGAGAGTGGTGGCCCAGTCGTCGTCTTCGTCGTGAAGCGCATAGGAGATCAGGCCGTTTTCGTTGGCCATCAAGTTCAAGGAACTTTCGATTTCTTCGGCGCTAGCTAGTGTGAAGACGTCTTTTTCCCTGCGCATATGGATGAGGTTGCGGTAAAACTCGAACGTGTCGTAGTATTCGACTTTCCGGTTCCAGTCGAATTGGTTGGTCTCATCGGGCGAACGGTAGGAGTTGTGGTCGAAGAGGCCGTCCTCGTCGCAAGTGTATTCCCCGGCGTCGGGTTCTATGCATGGCTTGGTTCTAAGCATCTCGACGCCTGCGTGCAAGAAGGAGATGCCTTGTGAGGTCAGCACGATGTTGTTCGCCTGTCTGTGTTTACGGACGATGTCGGCCATGTCCTCTTCGCTGTCCATATCCGCTCCCGTTGCAAGGACGAGTTTGTCGTGAAGGGTGTTGTTGTCGTGGGCGGAGACATAGTTGACGATTTGCGTAGGCGAGGTGGCGTAAGCGCCGTCGGGAAGTTCGGACGTTCTTAGTCCGGGCATGTCGAGCCCGCCGGTGATGCCGAGTTTGACTTCATGGTCGCGTCCGTCGATGGCGCTGACAAAGCCGCGGCCGTAACTGTCAAAGGCGCTGCCTTGCGCGATGGCGTCGCGGGAATCGTCGTTGAACACGGCGATGTCCGGCATTTCATCGAGGGTGTGTTTGTAGGCGGATTCTTCGTCGGGAAGAAGCGATTCGCCACCTGTCCAGGGTTCGCCGTAAATAACGATGTCTTCATCGATTTTGTGAAGTTCTTCGGCTAGGGTGTTCATGGTCTTGACGTCATGCAGCTTCATGAGGTCGAAGCGGAAACCGTCGATGTTGTATTCTTCGGCGTAAAACGTCAAAGAATCGACCATGAATTTGCGGAACATTTCGCGTTCGCTCGCGGTTTCGTTGCCGGTTCCGGAGCCGTTTGAGAAGGTGCCATCCGGATTCAAACGGTGGTAGTAGCCCGGAAGAATCTGGTGGAAGTTCGAATCGGCCGATTGTCCGGTGTGGTTGTAGACGACGTCCATGATGACGCCGATGTCGGCTTCGTGGAAGCCTTGGACCATTTCTTTGAATTCTTGCACGCGGACTTCGCCGTGATAAGGATCGGTCGAATAACTGCCTTCAAGGGCGTTGTAATGGCGAGGCATGTAGCCCCAGTTGAAGATGCCGTCGTGTATGCCGTGGTAGTCTTCGTCGTCGAGGCGGGTTTCATCGACCATGCCGAAATCCATCACAGGCAGGAGGTGCACATGGGTGACGCCTAGTTCTTTGATGTGGTCGAAGCCGGTTTTCACGCCTTCATGCGTCGTGCCCTCTTCGGTGAGGCCTAGGAACTTGCCGCGATAATCTTCGGTGCCGTCCCAGGATTCGTGCGAGGTCAAATCGCGCACATGCAATTCGTAGATGATTGTATCGGCGTAAGAATCGATGGTGCCAGGAGAGCGTCCGTATTCCCAGCCTTCGGGGTTTTGACGTTCAAAGTTGACCACCATCGAACGTTGGCCGTTAAGGCCGACCGAGTAGGCGTAGGGGTCGGTGACTTCATGAGGTCCGCTGGGGTCCAACTCGCCGTTGTCGACGGTGAAGGTGTAGTAGATGCCATCTAGGTCACCATCCACTGTGTGAGACCAGACGCCTTGTTCGCCTTGTTCCATGGAGATGGTCTCATAAGGCTCGTCCACGCCTTCGTTGCCGTCATAGTCGGTTTGCGAGGCGGTGTGGCCTTTTTCATAGAGGTTCAAGTCCACGCTGTTTGCAAGCGGGGCCCATAGTTTGAATTCGGTTTCCTCTTCGGTGTATAAAGCGCCTAGGTCGCCGTCGTAACCGTATTCTTCATGGAACTCGTCGCTGTCGTAGACGCCTTGCAGGCCAATCGGCGTTTCGGCCATGTCCTCTTCACCCAAATCGGCTCTTAAGGTGTGCTGTTTGGATAAATCGATCGGCTCTTCAAGGGTAATGGTGCCTTCAAGGCCGTCGAGTTCCAACTCGTCGATAGCCAACGTGTCGCCGTTACCGATGACTTCGACGTTCTCATTTTCGACTTCCTTGGTGGTACGGAAGTCGATGGTTTCTTGGTCCATAAAGGTCGCGTACAATATGCGATGCGAGGTGTCGGCTTCCTCCTCGCTGTAATAGACCATCGGGACGCCTTGGATCAGAAAGACTTCGACGACCCCCTGGTCGTCGGCTTCACTCATGTCGATGTGCAAATCCTGAGCGACGTCGCGGCGGTCCCAGGTATCGCCGCGGACAATCACGCCGACTTCCGTGGCGCCATAGAGGTTGGTTTCGTTAAGGTCGATTTCGACTTGTTTGCCGAAGTCGGTATCTTCATCAAACATGTAGCGTTCGCCTTCATCGGCGACATCGTCGGGGGCTTCAGGCCATAGCCAGACCGAATCGAAGAAGGAGAAGTCGTCGTCGTAGCGGAAATAGTTGACGATCAAGGTTTCGGCGTTGCTTGCGCGGATGGTTCCACCGGCGATTAAAAGCGCGATGGCCATCGCGGCCGCAATCAAAATGCGTCGTACAATCATTGTGTTCCCTCCAAATGGTATTTCCATAAATTAGGGAAGGCAAACCCGGGAGGGTTCGCCTTCCCTTGGGTTAAGCAATAGGAAAGCGTTAGTCTTCGAGTGAGGCTTCGGCGTCTTCTTTGGATTCGAAGACGTCGTCCATGGTGTAATAAACATGGTCTTGGTCGACATAGTTCATGTCGCCGGTTTGTTCGCCGTCAAAGGCGGATGTGAACATGATGCCCCAATCTTCGTCGTTGGTTTCGGCAAAGTCGACAGGAATGGTCACGCTGTACCAATCGGTTTCGTCAACTTGTTCCATGTGGACGCCGGGCCAACCGCCGAAGTCTTCGCTGCCCCAAGAGTGCAGATGGACGTCGGTCCATTCTTCACTGTTGTAGAAATAGAATTCTACGAGGTTTTCCTCAGCGTCGGTCATGGTGACGGCCCATGTTTGGTCGATGAAGATGTCGTCCATGGTGACGTATTGGAACGTGAAATCGGATGCCATTTGAACGGTTTGGCTTTCGGCTTCCGCTTCATCGCCGTCGTGGAAGACGATGTCGAAGGAGAGTTCTTCGTCAATCACCAAAGGCACATCGACGCTATACCAGCCGTCTTCGCCTTCTGTGGCGGCTACGTCTTCAAAGTCTTCTTCTAAATCTTCGCCGGTTGCGGTGGCGTAAACGTCATCCCAGCCTTCGCTGTTGTAGAAATGGACGGTGGTGCCGGCCAAAGCGTCTTCGGTTGCGGCTTCAGCGTCTTCTTTGCTGGAATAGGCGTTGTCGTCGATGGCGAGATAGACATAATCGGGATCGTCAAGGGCGATGTCGCCGGTTTGTACGCCTTGTTCGTCTTCGTCTTCAATTTCGGGGTCGATGCCGTTGAAGATGAAGACATCGGTTTCGTGTTCGTTAAGGTCCATCGGTACGTCGACATAGTACCAGTCGCCTTCATCGTGAGAAGCTTCCATGCCTGGCCAAGCACCGAGTACTTCACCGGGTTCTTCGCTCCAAATGTAGGCGCTGAGTTCTTCCCAACCGTGGACGTTGTAGAAGTAGATGCGTGTCAAGTCTTCTTCGTCGGTGTCGGTCCACGCCTCAGCGGCGTCCATGTGGTTGTAGATGGAATCTACGGTTACATAGAGGAATCCGTCGTCGACGATGGTTTGTGTTGCGGCTTCGTTGTCGTCGCCGTCATGGAAGGTGATGTCAAAGTATACATCGTTTTCATCGCCGTTTTCCTCTTCAGGGAATGCGAACGGTACATCCACATAGAACCATCCGTCGCCTTCGTCTTCGGCGACCAAGGTGTGGTCTTCATCCATGTGGGTGCTTGTAACGTCGGCTTGGACATTGTCCCAGCCTTCGCTGTTGTAGAAGTAGACCGTGGTTTGCGCGCGAGCTTGTTCAAGCGCGTCATAGGCTGCTTCGAATGAATCCGATACGGTGTTTTCAACGGTCAGATAAACCATGCCGGGTTCGGTGATAGGGATGTCGTCGGTTTGTTCACGGTCGTCGCTGTCCGCATCCTCTTCAGGCAGACCGTTGAAAATGATTTCGAATTCTTGTTCGTTGATGTCGGCGGGGACGTCATAGTAGTACCAGTCGTCCTCTTCGGCCGCTTCGGCTTCAACGCCGGGCCAGCTGCTGAAGAAATCACGTTCATCGTCCCAAGCCCAAACGCGGACATCATACCAGCCTTCGCTGTTGTAGAAATACACGCGAGTGTCTTCGACATCGCGCATCGCGAATTCCGCGCTGTCGCGCGTGCCGTAAGTTTCGCCCGCTTCAATGGTGACAAAAACGTAATCGGGGTGGTTGACGGTTGTGGTTCCGGCTTCTTCTTCGTCGCCGTCGTTAAAGGTGATGTCGACCGGGTCGTTCAACACGTTTTCAACGGGAACTTCGACAGACCACCAATCTTCACGTTCTTCGTGCTGCACGGCTTCTTCGCCGGGCATTGGGCCTAAGAGTTCGTTGCCGTCACGATCTTCTGCGTAGGCGTAGACGGTTTCCCAGCCTTCGCTGTTGTAAAATTCGATGGTTGTGGTTTCCACTTCTTCCGGATCGTCATCAAACAATCCGCAAGCGGCGAGTACCATACCCGATACCGCCAATAGAGCAACCAATAATAGCTTTCTCATACTGTTTCTCAAACTCCTTTCAAAAGTTTGTTTTTTTGATTTATGGTTTGTTCCATAGATCACGTTAAAGCAATAAGACTATCAGGAAAAGCAATCCGAGGACAATCGCGAACGCCGAACTGAGAATGGCTCCGAAGCCAATCAGCGCTGCGCTTTCTGGGGCGGAACGCCGGATGAAAAGATAGAGGATCAACCCAATGAAGGGTAGAAGGAAGCCCAAAAACGCGAAACCGATGTTTCCTTGCCGGAAAATTTGATAAGAGACCATCCGTTGAAACCAACGTTCGCAGTAGGGGCATTCTTCGGTGCCGCTTTCTAGTTTGTGGCCGCACCTGGGGCATGTTTTCATGCCTGTTCCTCCTTAAATGTCCGCATTCGGACGCATCTAATTGATGCGCTGTTCGCTTTCTTGGTCAAAGAAGTGGGCGTGGTTCATATCGAGCATCAATTTGACGGTGTCGCCGATGCCCACATCCGTACGGGCGTCAACGCGGGCGGTTATGTCGTGGTTGCCGATTTGGGCGGTGATGTTGGTTTCTGAGCCCATCAGTTCGGCGATGTCGACTTTGAACTCCAATACGTCTTTCGGGCTTTCTTCGAACTTTTTCCTATCGTCGTGGACGTGCTGGGGACGGATGCCCAAAGTGAGAGATTTTCCTATGTAGTTTTTCTCTTTCAACACGGTGAAATGCTTATCGGGAATTGAAATTTCGAATCCTTCGGTCTTAAACGTTTGATCGCTCGTGATTTCGCCTTCTATGAAGTTCATCGACGGCGTGCCGATGAAGCCGGCGACGAAGAGGTTGGCCGGTTTTGTGAAGACTTCATGAGGCGTGCCGACTTGTTGGATGTAGCCGTCGCGCATGATGACGATGCGGTCGGCCATGGTCATCGCTTCGATTTGGTCGTGGGTGACGTAGATGGTGGTGGTTTCGATACGGGAGTGAAGCTTGATGATTTCGGCGCGCATTTTTACGCGGAGTTTCGCATCGAGATTTGAAAGCGGTTCGTCCATCAAAAAGACCTGCGCGTCGCGGACGATGGCCCTTCCTAAGGCGACACGCTGGCGCTGTCCGCCGGATAAGGCCTTGGGTTTGCGCTCGAGAAGGTCTTCAAGGCCCAAAATTTCCGCGGCGTTTTGCACGCGCTTCTCGATTTCCTTTTTAGGAAACTTTCTCAATCGCAGCCCGAAGCTCATGTTGTCGTAGACGTTCATGTGTGGATAGAGCGCATAGTTTTGGAAAACCATGGCGATATCCCGGTCTTTCGGCGCTAGGTTGTTGGCGAGACGCTCTCCGATATAGAGTTCACCTTCAGTAATGCTTTCAAGCCCTGCAACCATGCGCAACGTTGTCGATTTGCCGCAACCCGAAGGTCCGACGATGACGACGAACTCCTTGTCCTCTACGTAGAGGTTGAAGTCGTTTACGGCCTCTACCGAGTTGTCGAACACTTTCTTCAAGTTCTTGAATGTCAAATCAGCCAAAATGTCTCACTCCCTAAGTATAGAAAAAACTCGCTTTCATTTTCTATTATAAGAAAGCGAGTCGGATGTGGCTATGGGCATAGTGCACAAAGTTATACGGTATAAAGAATATGGAAAAAAGCGGCGCCTAAGAAGGACTGCGGGTCAATGCCCGTTTTTTCACGAGTTGTGTGGACGCGGTAAAGCAGGGTGTTTCTATGGACGTAGAGTTTTTTTGCGGCGATTGAAGCGTTCAAATCGGCTTTTGCGAGCGAGAGCACGGTATCTTTCAAATGCTTTTCCATGGTTTGGTCGATGTTTTTGCGGATGGGCGTTCTTGCGTTTGGGTAATTTTTAACCACATGATAGGCCAAAAATTCATGCGACACGTTGCTGTAGGGAAGTTTGCGTATGGCTTTTTCAACCCACTCTTCCGTTAGGATGGCTTGCGTTTTTTCGGGCATCAAAGCAAGCGTAAGGTTCACATCGGCGTCGTTCATAATCAGTTCCCGAAAAGCGCTCAAAGGTTGTTCGGGCGTTGCGTTTAGCCGTATGCAAAAAAGACGCGGCTTGTTGGCGACGACGTTTGCGGTCGGCCACATGGAAAGCATGAGCTCTTTGATTAGAGGGATTTTGCCGGAAGAATAGACATATAAAAGCATGAGTGAGGCACGTCCTTTCATCACAATTCATATTGTACTGGCAAACCCCCTTGAAATCAAGCGAAGAGACTTTTTGCGATGAAGAGGCAAAATGAATAAGAGGTGGGATTTTTCACGGGAAAATGCTACAATGAAAAATAGGGAAAGAAGGTGAAGGCATGAAGCATAAAGAGGTTATCCTTTCTCATTATGCGCGGTATCCGAAAATGGAGATTACGGACTTTTTGAAGCTTTTCTACCAAAATTCCTTTGGACCCGGGCATTTTTCAAACCCCGATCACGAAACCGTTAAAAAGCGGTTGAACGACGAACAGTCCTTATTGAAAAAAGCGCCAAAGACTCCTGAGGTTATAGACATCGGTCACGGATATGCCCGCGTTTATCTTCCTTTAAAAGAAAAACATCTGGATGTTCTTGCCAAGAGTTTTCATCGTTCGCTGGAAGCTTCGCCCGGCAAAAACGAAAAACGTTTGGGTCTTTTTCAGGCGCAAGTCGATGACCTCTTCGAATTGATCAAAGCCGGTGAGATTCCCCTTTCCCTGGCGTCTTGCAAGCAGGTGTTCGAACAGTATCTCAAAGAAGACATGCCCCCTTTGAGGCATAGCGAAACCTACCGTGAAGCCTACGCCCCGCATTATCGGGTCGTCGACACAAATTTCTTGCCCGCTGCATGGGCAATTACGAGGTGATTTCCATGAAAAAGGTGCATGTGAAAAAGAAAAAGTTCGGCCCCATTCAAGAGAATCCATCGCTGTTGGGTTTTGGTTGCATGCGCTTTCCAACACTAACCGACGACAAACCCGACATCGACGAAGAGAAGGCGTTGGAAATGATCGATTACGCCTATCGAAACGGCGTCAACTATTTCGACACCGCCTATCCTTACCACGAAGGCCTTTCCGAACCGTTCATGGGGAAAGCTTTGAAACGCTACCCGCGGGAGTCTTTTTACCTCGCTTCGAAGATGCCGGGGTGGGAAGTGGACTCTCTTGACGATGTGAAACGCATCTTCTACGAACAACTCAAACGCTGCCAAGTCGAGTATTTCGATTATTATCTCTGCCATGCGCTCAACAAGAAGGGTTTTGAGGTCTACAAAATACCAGGCGTGATGGATTTCTTATACCGCATGAAAGAAGAAGGCAAAATCCGGTACCTGGGGTTTTCCTTCCACGACACTCCGGAAGTTTTGGAAGAGATCATCCGCGCGCACACGTGGGATTTCGTTCAGCTGCAGATCAATTATCTCGATTGGACGTTTCAGGACGCAAAAAGGCAATACGAAATCGTCAAGGACTACGGCGTTCCCTGCATCGTCATGGAACCCGTCCGCGGCGGCACGCTCGCGACGTTGAGCGAGGACGCTAGAAACATCTTCAAAAAAGCGAAGCCCGAAGCGAGCGTCGCCTCTTGGGCGATTCGTTACGCGGCGAGCTTTGAGAATGTCATGGTCGTCTTAAGCGGCATGTCGAACATGGAACAAACCCGCGACAACATCGAGACACTTACCGATTTCTCGCCTATCGACGACCACGAACAAGCCGTTATCGACCGTGCGCTGGAAGCGTTCTTGGAAAAACGCACCATTCCCTGCACCAAATGCGGTTATTGCATGCCCTGCCCCGAAGGGGTGGACATCCCGACAGTCTTTGACAAATACAACCAATACGCCATCGACGGACAAAGCGGCTGGTTCATCCACCGCTATGAGAAGATTTCCGAAGAACAGCGTGCAAACCGTTGCATCGCCTGCGGCGTTTGTTTGGAGCATTGTCCGCAAGATATCGACATCCCGAAATGGATGGAAGAAGTCGAGTCGGCATACGAGAATCAAAAAGACCGAAGCTAGGTCTATAAATAAGGAGGGTTTATGAACGAGTCGGAATTCACCGGTGGATTGTTGGGATTGATTGGCATTTCGTTGTTGTCGATGTTTTTGTTTTTGATTACGGTGGGCATCGGCACGCCTTGGGTGGTCGCTATGAAACAAGGTTGGCTTTCGAAACACACGATTATTGACGGAAAGCAACTGACCTTCGAAGGCAAGGGTTCACAGCTGTTTGGCAATTTCATCAAGTGGTTTTTGTTGACACTCATCACACTTGGTATATACGGGCTGTGGCTAAGAATCAAGTTAAAGCAATGGGTCGTCAAGCATACACACTTTGCATAACGTTGAAAGACAAACGCCATTTCGGGTTTGTCTTTTTCCTTAGCGTTCGTACATGCAGTGTGTTTTTGCCGATACTATGCTACAATATATGCACAAGCAAGAACCGGGGGTGATTCATATGGGGCTTTTGTCACACAATTTGCCGATTCGTTACCATCGTATTGCCGAAAAAGTGTATCAAAGACAGTTCGAACTCGATGAGCGTCTTGAAGAGGAATATGACGAAGAAAGACGGCAACGCATGTTCGAAGACATTTTGCATAATCTGAGTTTTCTTGAGACCGCGATTCGTTTGGAGGATCAGAAGATTTTTGACGATTATGCGGTGTGGCTGTTCAAGCTGATGGTGTATTTGATGCCCGATTTGGGGGAAGAACGCGTTCGCCAGCAAATGATCATGCATTACGAGTTGTTGGAAGAA
>Ga0207421_10000189_pt1 | contig 75651 bp, 86 predicted proteins | sample SodLakKL_010_SED_4_FD_187542 | JGI IMG/M metagenome (GOLD analysis project Ga0207421, IMG submission 187542) | Alkaline sediment microbial communities from Lake Tanatar, Kulunda Steppe, Russia - 8KL_010_SED (SPAdes) (version 2) | ecosystem: Environmental > Aquatic > Non-marine Saline and... | reverse complement strand
GGCACCCCTCTGGGGAAGTTCCCTGGTGACAGATATTGCCCAGCTTATTGCCCATGACGTTTACGGTGGGTTCTTCATGTTCGAAATGGACAAAGAGAAAGCTGTAGAAAAGCTTCTCTACCACCTGGACTACCGTACCTGGAAGCTTAAGATTCAAAAGCAAACTGCCGAGGCTGTCGGAGCAGATCTTATCCACCTCTGGTAGATATAAGGAAGCTGTGCTTTCGATATAAATAATGTAAATAAAAGGAGGAATGAAAAGTGTCTGTTGAGGAACTCAACTTTGAAGAGATTTATAAAGATGCGGAAGAAGCTATAAAGGACAACCCGCCTACCCGACTTTTCCAGCGGGCCATCAACGGAGCCATAATTGCCTGCGGTTACGCGGAAAAACTTCTAAGTAAAGCCCTGGCTGATTATGGTTACAATGTCCAGGTGGGTTACCCCGATACTGCCTACTACCTTCCCGTTATAAGGTCTTTAAGCGGGGAAGAAGTAACCCAGCTGGGTCAACTGCAGCCCATTTTGAACAGGATGAGGGCCCAGGTAAAAGAAAGTGAAGTAACCTTTGAAATGGCCCGGCTGGCAGGAGAAACAACTGCTTATGCTGCGGAGATCATTGAAACCATTCACTATCTCAGGTATGGGCACCGCCACGTAAAACCCTGGACGGGATTCATTGAAGACGACACTATGAGGAAATATGGTATCCTCATGGTGGACTGGACCATCCCCGGAGAAGCGGTTATCGTTGGTAAGGCTAAAACTACTGAGGACCTGGGTAATATAGCTCGGGAACTCATGTCCTTTAACCTTAAGACCTTTTATTCCAACGAAGTTTGTGAGCAGGCCTTAGAAGCTAAAGTTAAAGTTGATCAAGATAATCTCCAGTTCCTGTTGGGTAACTTTACCCAGTTAATACATGCTTTCAGTTATAACCTTAGGGTTGGTATGGCCTTTGGTGGTATCGAGCCCGGCTTAAGGGATCAACAACGGGATTACCAGAGCCGTAATGTGAAGAGCTTCCTTCTCCATATGGGAGAAATTGATGACATGCAGGTAGCTGTCCACTTTGCTGCTATTTTCTTAGGCTTCCCCGTCATCTGTGATGCGGAACTGCCCCAAGATCATCAGATTCCCGGTTGGTATGAGTCCCATTCCGATTATGGAACTTTGGTAAAATACGCCATGGAATTGAAGGGTATTGAAAAAGAAACTGTAAATGATGATGTGAAAATTCCTGTTTCAGCGACCATATAAGTAAACGGATTACTACACTGTGTTGTGGGTTGTTAAGTTATTGGCCGCCTGTTTTTAACTCAGGCGGCCAATGTTTTTAAAACTTACCTGCAAATAGTTTATTAAGGCTGGATAGACTTAAAAAATGAGAATAAAAGATAAAAATTAGTTGTTAAAAAAATAATAAGTATGGTATAATATGATTCGCTGAAGGAAATAAAACAATTAAGAAGGTATTTATAACCTTCAGGTTGGGGTGTAGCCAAGCGGTAAGGCACGGGGTTTTGGACCCCGCATGCGCAGGTTCGAATCCTGCCGCCCCAGCCAGTTAAGAGCCATTAGCTCAGTTGGAAGAGCACCTGACTTTTAATCAGGGTGTCCCAGGTTCGAGCCCTGGATGGCTCACCATTATGCGAGGATGGCGGAATTGGCAGACGCGCTAGACTTAGGATCTAGTGCCTTTTGGTGTGGGGGTTCGAGTCCCCCTCCTCGCACCATTAAATTTACCATTAAATTAAAAGAAAACCCACCAATAACAGAACATGGAATAGCAAATATTATGAAACTGGCACACAGGTAGAATAAACTACCTTTTTTTTCTATATATTTTTAACAAAGTTTCTTAATGTTTGGTGATTTTTTGTTTTTATGTTATTATATGAGTATAATCAGGGTAATCCGTTATTCTGGCAATTGAAACAGCCATAATATCATATACAGGTAGAGGAGGCATATTCCATGACCAAGTGGGAAAAGATAGACAAGAATAAAGTAGCACTGGAAGTAACAGTGGAGGAAGAAAAAGTAGATGAAGCCCTGGATAAGGCTTATCGGAAAATTGTGGGGAAAGTTGAAGTGCCCGGTTTCAGGAAGGGGAAAGTACCCCGCAAGATTTTGGAAGCCAGGTTTGGTTCCGAGGTACTCTACGAAGATGCTTTGGAATTTTTGGTGCCAGAGGCCTACGAAAAAGCCATACAGGATAGCGAAATAGAACCTATTGACCAGCCTGACTTGGATATAAAGCAGATGGAAGCGGGCAAGCCCCTGATATTTGAAGCAAAGGTTGAAGTTAAGCCTGAAGTTGAATTAGGTGAATATAAAGGAATAGAAGTAGAACAGATTGAACCAGAGATAAGCGAAGAAGAAGTGGATAATTATTTAAAGGAAATGCAGCAAAATCACAGCAGATTAGTAGTGGTTGAAGAAGGAGAAATCCAGGAGGGGGATATAGCGGTAATAGACTTTACCGGATATATAGATGGAGAAGCCTTTGAAGGTGGAACAGCCGAGAATTATTCCCTGGAGATTGGCTCCGAGACTTTTATCCCTGGTTTTGAGGAACAGTTAATAGGCTGTAAAGTAGGGGAAGAAAAAGAGGTAAAAGTTACATTTCCAGAAGAATACCAGAAAGAAGAACTGGCTGGAAAAGAAGCTGTTTTTAAGGTAAAGGTTAACGAGATTAAACGCAAAGAAATACCGCCCCTGGACGATGATTTTGCCAAGGAAGTTAGTGATTTTGATACTCTGGAAGAATTAAGACAAGATGCTTTGAATAAGCTTAAAGAGAAAGCTGAAAAAGAATCCCGCCATGAGTTGGAAGATAAAATTATCCAAAAGGTTACGGAAAATTCCCAGGTAGAAGCCCCTGAAGTAATGGTGGAAAAGGAACTAAACAGGATTTTGAGTGAGTTTACCCAGCAGCTTCGTATGCAGGGTCTTAGCCTGGAACAGTTCTGCCAGCTTACCAATAAAACAGAGGAATCAATTAAGGAAGAAAGCCGTTCTGATGCAGAACAGAGGGTTACGGGCAACCTGGTGCTGGAGGCTATTATTAATCAGGAAGGAATTACTCCTTCGGAAGATGAAATGGAAGAAAAGATTAATAAAATGGCCAAACAATATCAGCAGGAACCTGAGCAAATCAGGGAGTACCTGGAAGCCCAAGGATATTTAAGCAACTTGGAAAAGGAAATTACCTTGAGAAAAGTTATTGATTTTCTAGTTGAAGAGGCTAACATTAAAAAGGTAAAGAAATCAGAAGTAGAACCTGAAGAAGGAGAAAGGGAAACTGAACCGGGAGCAGAACCGGAATCAGGAGAAGTTGATTCCCTATAATATTGCTACTGAAAAGCATTTAATATTAAAAGTAGGAGGGAGTATTTTAGATGAATTTGGTGCCAATGGTAGTTGAGCAAACCAGCAGGGGAGAAAGGGCTTATGATATTTATTCCCGCCTGCTAAAGGACCGGATTGTTTTTATAGGCAGTCCTATTGATGATACGATAGCTAACCTGGTTATAGCCCAGCTTTTATTCCTTGAGTCGGAGGATCCGGATAAAGATATTAATTTATACATTAATTCCCCGGGAGGCAGTGTTTATTCCGGCCTGGCTATTTATGACACCATGCTTTATATTAAACCTGATGTTTCCACCATCTGCGTGGGAATGGGTGCCAGCATGGGTGCGGTTCTTTTAGCTGCAGGAGCCAAGGGTAAAAGGTTTGCCCTGCCCCATTCCCGGGTAATGGTCCACCAGCCTTTGGGAGGAGCTAAGGGTCAGGCAGTGGATATTGAAATCCATGCCAAAGAAATTTTAAGGCTTAAAGAATCTTTAAATGTAATTCTATCCAATCATACAGGCCAGACGGTGGAAAAAATTGCTGCCGATACTGACAGGGATTTCTTTATGTCCGGAGAAGAAGCTATAGAGTATGGTATAATTGACAGCATCCTGGATAAAAAGAAGGAATAATCTTTTTAATACTAAAGAGGTGATAAAGTGTTTAAATTTAATGATGACAAAGGACAGTTGAAGTGCTCCTTTTGTGGGAAAACCCAGGAGCAGGTTCGCAAACTGGTTGCCGGTCCCGGTGTTTATATTTGTGATGAATGTATAGAGCTTTGCAATGAAATAATTGAAGAAGAACTAAATGAGGATATGGATTTAGATCTTGTTTCTTTACCAAAACCCATGGAAATTAATGAGACCTTAGATGAGTATGTTATCGGCCAGGAAGGCGCCAAAAGATCTCTTTCCGTAGCCGTTTACAACCATTATAAAAGGGTTAATTCAGATCAAAAAGCCGAAGATATTGAAATTCAAAAGAGTAATATTGTTCTTATTGGACCTACAGGGGTTGGTAAGACTTTACTTGCCCAAACTCTGGCAAGGATATTAAATGTACCTTTTGCCATAGCCGATGCCACCTCCTTAACGGAAGCAGGTTATGTGGGTGAAGATGTAGAGAATATCCTTTTGAAGCTGATACAGGCTTCTGATTATGACCTGGAAAAGGCTGAAAAGGGTATAGTCTATATTGATGAAATTGATAAAATTGCCAGGAAAACTGATAATCCTTCTATTACCCGGGATGTTTCCGGGGAAGGGGTCCAGCAGGCCCTGTTAAAAATTTTAGAAGGCACTGTAGCCAGTGTCCCCCCCCAAGGAGGCCGCAAGCATCCCCACCAGGAGTTTATGCAGATAGATACCACCAATATTCTCTTTATCTGCGGTGGTGCCTTTGACGGGCTGGAAAAAATTATTCAGTCCCGTGTAGGTAACAAAGGAATTGGCTTTGGTGCTTCTATCGTAAGCAAAACCGATGATGATGTTAATGCAATTTTAAAACATGTTCTTCCCCAGGACCTGTTAAGATATGGCTTAATACCTGAGTTTGTAGGCAGGGTTCCCGTTATAGCTTCCCTGGAGTCCCTGGATGAAGAATCCCTGGTCAGGATTTTAACCGAGCCCAAGAATGCCCTGGTTAAGCAGTACCAGAAGCTCTTTGAGTTAGATGGCATAACCCTGGAATTCAAAGAGGGTACCCTGGAATTAATCGCCCGGGAGGCTATTAACAGAAATACCGGAGCCCGGGGCTTAAGGGCTATTATTGAAAAAGCCCTCCTGGATATCATGTATGATCTGCCTACCAGGGAAGATGTAAGCAAGTGTATTATAACCAAAGAGGTTATACAGAATAAAGAAAAGCCTATCCTGGTTACCGCTGACCAGAGGAAGAAAAAAGAAGAGTCGGCATAAATTCATTAAAAACTTATATTCAGTTAAACAGGTTCCTCCCCTTAAATCAAGGGGCAGGGACCTTTTTTGTTTAACTTTTCTTTTAATTTCCCAATCTATTTAAAGGCCAGCCAGGATAATTTTTAATCTCCAGGGGATAATAAGCTTATTGAATAATGCTTTTAATGACGAAGGAAGGTGAAAAAAATTTTGAATAACCTGGCGGGTATAATCGGTATAATACAAATATTTTTTGCAATTGTGATAGGCCTTTATTTTTGGAATTTGCTCCGCTCCCAGCAAACCAATAAAGTTATAGTTTTCCGGGAATCAAAAAAAGAAATGGATAAACTGCACCAGATGAAGGAAATAAGTTTAACTGAGCCTTTATCTGAAAAGACCAGACCCTCCTGTTTTGCGGAGGTTGTAGGGCAGGAGGAGGGGCTTAAGGCCTTAAAGGCAGCCCTTTGCGGCCCCAATCCCCAGCATGTGATTATTTACGGTCCTCCGGGAATTGGCAAAACTGCTGCAGCCCGGCTGGTCCTGGAAGAAGCTAAAATGAATAACAGTTCTCCCTTTGGCTCCTTTTCTAAATTTGTCGAACTGGATGCCACTATTGCTCGATATGATGAAAGAAACATTGCCGATCCCTTGATTGGTTCAGTTCATGACCCTATCTACCAGGGGGCAGGTCCAATGGGGGTAGCGGGCATACCCCAGCCTAAACCTGGTGCGGTGACCAAAGCCCACGGAGGCCTTCTCTTTATCGATGAAATAGGAGAGCTTCACCCCATGCAGATGAATAAACTCCTGAAGGTTTTGGAGGACAGAAAGGTATTTTTGGAAAGCGCTTATTACAACACCGAGGACCCAAACATACCTGCGCATATACATGAAATCTTTGAAAATGGGCTTCCGGCTGATTTCCGCCTGGTAGGGGCTACTACCCGAAATCCGGAGGAAATTCCTTCGGCCCTTCGTTCCCGGTGTATAGAAATATTTTTCCGTGGCCTTTTCCCCCAGGAAATAAACAGGATTGCCAGAAATGCTGCCGATAAAATAGCATTTCCTTTGAAGGGTGGTGCCCTGGACCTTATAAGCAGCCATGCCCAAAACGGCCGGGAGACAGTTAACCTTATTCAAATTGCCGCTGGTCTTGCCCTGGGAGAAGGTCTTCAGGAAATATCTTCGGAAAACATAGAGTGGGTAATTAATAACAGCCATCTTTCTCCCCGTCCTGAAATAAGGATTCATCCCCATCCCCAGGTAGGCTTTGTAAATGGATTGGCCGTTTATGGTCCCAACCTGGGAACAGTCATTGAAATAGAAGTATCCTCCTTACTTTCCCAAAGGGGCCAGGGTTCAATAAATATTACCGGTATTGTAGAGGAGGAAGAAAGGGGAAATTCTCAGAGAATTATCCGGAGAAAAGGTATGGTTAAGGGATCTATAGAGAATGTCCTTACCCTCCTGCGCAGCCATCTGGAGGTAGATCCCCGGGATTATGACATCCATGTTAACTTTCCTGGTGGAGTTCCCCTGGATGGCCCCTCGGCAGGAGCGGCTATTGCTACGGCCATTTATTCCTCCATCAAGAATATTCCCGTGAGCAATACTGCTGCTGTAACAGGGGAAATTTCCATTAGAGGATTGATAAAACCGGTAGGAGGTGTTTCGGTAAAAATTCAGGCAGCCAGGCAGGCAGGAGTTAATAAAGTAATAATACCCGAGGAAAACTGGCAGCAAACCTTTGCCTCCTACAAAGATATAGAAATTATTACCGTTAAAAATCTAAGGGAAGTATTGAAACATATTCTTTTAAATGATAGGGAAGAAAAGAAATATCAAACGGTAGGATAAAGTTTTTGAAAAACAAATAAAATTTTGCTAAACCCCTTCTAATTAAAGGGGTTTTATTTTTTTAGCCGTCACATAAAAAGGAAAAGATTAAAAAAAGGAAAAGGAAAATGTAACGAGAATAATAACTTTTAAAAGATCAAGGCAAGTATTTAACGAATTATATATTTTATGATATACTATAAAGGCAGTTTTCTTTTGGGGAAAACTTTTTTATTAATTTGACATTCCCAGGAATTAATAATGAGATATTTAGAAAAAGATAAGGGGTGAAAGAAAAGTGAGTGGGGAAAAAAAAGTATTGCCTATGTTACCTTTGAGGGGTATCCTGGTGTTTCCCAACATGGTTATACATCTTGATGTGGGAAGGGAGCGTTCGATGAATGCCCTGGAGCAGGCAATGGTCGAAGATAACAAAATTCTGCTGATAGCTCAAAAGGATGCCAAGACAGAAGAGCCAACCCCCGATGATATTTATAAATTGGGGACTATTGCCAATATTAAGCAGCTCCTGAAGCTTCCCGGGGGAACCATAAGGGTCCTGGTAGAAGGATTAAGCAGGGCCAGTATTAAAGATTTTGTAGAATTTGATCCTTATTTACAGGTTGAGGTGGAAGAACTGGAGGAGAATGAAACCAAGAATTCAGAGATTGAAGCACTGATGCGCAGTGTCCTTTACCAGTTTGAAGAATATATTAAACTGGGTAAAAAAATTCCACCAGAAACTCTGGTCAATGTATCTTCTATTGAAGAGCCAGGCCGGCTTTCCGACGTGGTGTCCTCCCATTTAACCTTAAAAATTCAACAGAAGCAAGAAATCCTGGAGGCCATCAGTCCCAAGGATCGCCTGGAAAAGCTAAGCGAGATATTGAACAATGAAATGGAAATCCTGGAGCTGGAAAAGAAAATTAACATGCGGGTTAAAAAGCAGATGGAAAAGACCCAAAAGGAGTATTATCTGCGGGAGCAAATGAAGGCCATTCAGAAGGAACTGGGAGAAAAAGATGAAAAAATGGCCGAAGCCGATGAGTACCGGGAAAAAATAGCTTCCATTGAGCTTCCTGAAGAGGTAGAAGAAAAAGCCTTGAAAGAAGTGGACAGGCTGGAGAAAATGCCACCTGCAGCAGCGGAAGTGGTAGTTATAAGGAATTACCTGGACTGGCTATTATCTCTACCCTGGGACAAGACTACCGAGGACAGGCTGGACATTAGAAGGGCAGAAGAAATACTGGATGAGGATCATTACGGCCTAAAAAAGGTTAAGGAAAGAATTGTTGAATTTCTGGCAGTGCGCCAGCTGGCTAATAAACTGAAAGGTCCTATCCTCTGCCTGGTGGGCCCTCCTGGAGTCGGGAAAACCTCCCTGGCCCAGTCCGTTGCCCGGGCCCTGGAAAGAAATTTTGTAAGGATATCCCTGGGGGGTGTCCGGGACGAAGCAGAGATTCGGGGCCACCGGAGAACCTACGTGGGAGCTATGCCCGGCAGGATAATGCAGGCCATGAAGGATGCGGAATCCAATAACCCTGTTTTTCTCCTGGACGAAATAGATAAGATGGCTACCGATTTTCGGGGAGACCCTTCCGCAGCCATGCTGGAGGTTTTAGACCCGGAACAAAATAATAATTTTAGTGACCACTATATTGAGGTTCCCTTTGATCTGTCCAATGTATTGTTTATTACCACCGCCAACGCATACCACAATATTCCTGCCCCCCTTTTAGATCGTATGGAAACCATTTATATGGCAGGATATACGGAAGAAGAAAAGGTAAAAATAGCAGAGAGACATCTAATTCCCAAGCAGCTGGGGGAGAATGGGATAACGGCGGACAATTTGTCCATTTCAGAAAATACCCTGAGGAAGATTATCCGGGAGTATACCAGGGAAGCAGGAGTTAGAAATCTGGAAAGGGAACTGGCAAGTATTTGCCGAAAGGTGGCCAAGGAAATTGTCCAGGACAGGGATAAAACCGTCTTTGTAACGGTGCAGAACTTAAATAAATACCTGGGAGTACCCCGCTACAGATACGGGGCCGCGGAAAAAGAAAATGAAATTGGTGTGGCCACAGGAGTAGCCTGGACAGAGACAGGGGGAGATGTCCTGAGCATCGAGGTAACCCTCATGAAAGGTAAGGGCAAGCTTACGTTAACGGGTAAACTGGGTGATGTGATGCAGGAGTCTGCCCAGGCAGGTTTAAGCTATATCCGCTCCCGGGCCAGGTCCTTGAATATTTCCGAAGACTTTTATGAAAATACCGATATACATGTCCACATTCCCGAAGGATCCATCCCCAAGGACGGGCCCTCCGCAGGAATTACCATGGCCGTGTCCTTGATCTCAGCTTTAAGCAACCAGCCCGTTCGTAAAGATGTAGCCATGACAGGAGAAATAACCCTGAGGGGTAGGGTTTTACCTGTAGGGGGCATTAAGGAAAAGGTGCTGGCTGCCCACCGGGTAGGCATAAATAATATTATTCTCCCGGCAGATAATAAAAAGGATATTTCCGAGATACCCAAAAATGTGCAGCGGAAAGTTAACTTTGTCCTGGTGGAAAATATGGATGAAGTCTTGGAAAATGCCCTTGTTAAAAAGGAAGAAGAAACCAGGCATGCGAGTAAAATCAGTAGAGTTCGTTAAGAAAGCTTCCCAACCAGAGCAGTTCCCCCAAGGGGAACTGCCCGAGGTTGCCTTTGCCGGCCGCTCCAATGTGGGTAAATCCTCCCTTATAAACACTTTAATAAACAGGAAAAAGTTAGCTCCCACCAGCGGCCAACCGGGAAAAACCAGGACCATAGATTTTTACATTATTAATGGTAAAATATACCTGGTAGACCTTCCCGGGTATGGCTTTGCCCGGGTTTCCAAAAAGCTCAAGGAAAAATGGGGAAGGCTTGTGGAGGGTTATCTCCAGAACCGTTCCCAGTTAAAGCTGGTGGTTCTCCTGATAGATATAAGACACGATCCTACCGAGGATGATATTTTAATGTATGATTGGCTCAAACATTACCAGGTACCCGTTTTAGTTGCTGCTACCAAGCGAGATAAACTCTCCCGGGGGAAGGCCCTGGAAAATATAAAAGGGATAGAAGAAATACTGGAGGTAGAACCTGAAGATCTGGTGGTCCCCTTTTCAGCAAAGAGTAAAGAGGGAAAAGAAGAGATCTGGAAGCATATCAATCAATTGATTAACCAGGGTTGACAGGTAAAGCTTTAGGGGTATAATATTAAATAAATTAAAAAATCAATGGCTGTGAAAGGGAGAGTAAAGGAGTAATACCCTGACAGAAAGGGAAAGGAAGCTGAGAATTTCCTGAGGAGTTATCTCCTTGAAGGTCACCCGGGAGCTGCTTGATTGAAATGGGAGTAGGTCAAGCCGGTTTTTACCGTTACAGGAGCAGAGAGTCCGTTTTTTACCGGAAATTGGGGTGGTACCACGGAAGAACTTCTTTCGTCCTTAAGGAGGAAGAAGTTTTTTTTATTCCAATATTTTATCAGGGGATGAAAGAGAACATAAGAAAACTGGAAAGGAAAGGGGAGAATTATGGATATACCAAAAACTTACGATCCAGAAAAGGTAGAGGATAAATGTTATGACTTCTGGATGAAAGGGGATTACTTCCGGGCCAAAGGGGACCCGGAAAAGGAGACTTTCACTATTGTTATTCCTCCTCCCAATGTAACCGGTACCCTTCACATGGGCCACGCCCTGGACAACACCCTTCAAGATATTTTAACCCGCTGGAAGCGGATGCAGGGTTTTGACACCCTGTGGCTGCCGGGAACGGACCATGCGGGCATAGCGACCCAGGTTAAAGTGGAAGCCCACCTGGCAGAGGAAGGGATTAACCGCTATGAACTGGGCCGGGAAAAATTCCTGGAAAAGGTGTGGAGCTGGAAGGAAGAATACCACCAGCGGATAGTGGACCAGCTTCAAAGATTGGGGGTTTCCTGTGACTGGTCCCGGGAAAGGTTTACCATGGACGAGGGTTGTTCCCGGGCTGTCCGGGAGGTTTTTGTAAGCCTTTATGAAAAGGATTTGATTTACCGGGGTAACTACATTATCAACTGGTGCCCTCGCTGCCTTACCGCCCTTTCAGATATTGAGGTGGAGCACCAGGAAGAAGAAGGAAGCCTTACCCATATCAAATACCCCTTTGCAGAAAGGGAGGGGCATATAGTGGTGGCAACTACCAGGCCGGAAACCATGCTGGGGGATACGGCGGTGGCTGTTCATCCCCAGGATGAAAGATACCGGGGGCTGTTGGGAAAAAAGGTAATACTCCCTCTCATGAAAAGGGAAATACCCATAATAGCCGATGAATTTGTTGATCCCGAGTTTGGAAGCGGGGCCGTTAAAGTCACTCCTGCCCATGACCCTAATGATTTCCAGATGGGATTGAGGCATAACCTGGAACAGGTAGTGGTTATTGGAGAAAAGGGTAAAATGACGGAACATGCTGGAAAGTACCAGGGGATGGACCGGTATGAATGCCGTGGGAAAGTAGTGGAAGACCTGGAAAAGGAGGGGCTGATCTTTTCCGTTGAAGAACACCAGCATGCCGTGGGCCACTGCCAGCGCTGCCAGAAGGTTATTGAACCCCTTCTTTCCAAGCAATGGTTTGTAAAAATGAAGCCCCTGGCAGAACCTGCTATAGATGCGGTTAAGAAAGAAAGGACCTTTTTTATTCCGCCCCGTTTTACCAAAATATATTTGAACTGGGTGGAGAATATAAGGGACTGGTGCATATCCAGGCAAATCTGGTGGGGGCACCGGATTCCTGCCTGGTACTGTCCCTGCGCAGAAGTTATTGTTTCCAGGACAGACCCGGAGGAATGCCCACAATGCGGCAAGAAGGAGCTGGAACAGGACCCGGATGTTTTAGATACCTGGTTCAGCTCTGCCCTGTGGCCCTTTTCTACCCTGGGGTGGCCTGAGGATACCTTCGACCTTAGGCATTTCTTTCCTACTGATGTCCTGGTTACCGGATATGATATAATATATTTTTGGGTAGCCCGCATGATTTTTATGTCCCTGGAGTTTATGGAGGAGGTTCCCTTTAGAGAAGTTTATATCCACGGTCTGGTCCGGGATGCCCAGGGAAGGAAAATGAGTAAGTCCCTGGGAACGGGGGTTGATCCCCTGGAGGTTATCCAGGAGTATGGGGCTGACACCCTGCGCTTTACCCTGATTACCGGCCAGGCTCCAGGCAATGACCAGCGGTGGCGCCAGGAAAGCGTGGAGGCCAGCCGGAACTTTGCTAACAAAATCTGGAACGCATCCCGCTTTGTTTTAATGAACCTGGAGGACTATGAGGGAGAAAAGATAGAAGTAAATGAAACTTTAAGCACTGCCGACCGCTGGATTTTACACCGTTTAAATGAAACGGTAAAGGAAGTGACCAGGCTCATGGATGAGTATGCCCTGGGAGACGCAGCCCGGGTTTTATATGAGTTTATCTGGGGAGATTTTTGCGACTGGTATATTGAGCTGAGTAAACTGGATCTTTACCAGGGGGAAGAAGAAGGGAAAAGAAAGGCCCGTGCTGTTTTGTGTCATACCCTGGATGGAACCCTGCGCCTTCTTCACCCCTTTATGCCCTTCCTAACGGAGGAAATCTGGCAGCACCTGCCCCTGGAGGAAAAGGGAAAAGCCCTGATAATTTCTACCTGGCCCCGGCATGACGAAGGGCTGGTTTTTAATGAGGATGCCGATGACATGTCCCTCCTTATGGAGGTAATTAAGTCCATCAGGAACCTGAGGAGTCAACTGAATATACATCCGGGGAAAGGCTGTCGGGTGGTGTTAAAACCTTCCGAAGCTTCCGCAACCCGGGTTTTACTCCAGGGGAAAAGCTATATAAGTCAGCTGGCTTCTGTGGAAGAACTGGATATTGATTCCCAGCTCAGGGAAAATCCCGAGCAGGCCCTTACCTCTGTCGTCCGGGGAGTGGAGGTTTACTTACTCCTGGCAGGTCTTATCGATTTAGACAAAGAAATATCCCGGCTGGAAAAGGAAAAAGTCCTGCTGGAGAAGGAAGTTTCCCGGGCTTCCGGTAAACTGTCCAACCAGGGGTTTATTTCTAAGGCTCCTGCCCAGGTGGTGGAGCAGGAAAAAAACAAGTTGGAGGAATACCAGGAAAAAAAGGAAATTGTCCAGCTAAGATTGGAAGAACTTAAAAGGGCAAAGGGGTGGGAAAATTGAACTACCAGGAAGCTTTAGAATGGATTCACAGCATAGGAAGATTTGGTATCAAGCCGGGACTGGAGCGGATGAATCGGATGATGGAGCTTTTGGATAACCCTCACCGAAAGCTAAAGGTTATCCACCTGGCAGGGACCAACGGAAAAGGATCTACAGCGGCTTTTCTTTCCCGGGTCCTGGAGGAAGGGGGATACCAGGTAGGTCTGTATACCTCCCCTTACCTGGAGGCTTTTACCAACCGCATGTCCATTAATGGCAGGGACATATCCGGGAACAGATTAGTAGAGCTGGTGAACAAGATTAAGCCTTTAGTGGAAGAAATATCCGGGGATCCTTCCCTGGGCCAGATGACGGAGTTTGAAGTGGTAACCTCCATTGCTTTAAAACATTTTGCCGATGAATCCCCAGATTTTGTGTTGATGGAAGTGGGCCTGGGGGGCAGGTTGGATGCCACCAATGTGGTGGAAGACCCTCTGGTGGTAGTAATCACAAATATCGGCCTGGAGCACACGGAAGTCCTGGGGGACACTATAGAAAAAATTGCCGCAGAAAAGGCAGGGGTTATAAAGGAAGGGGCTTCGGTGGTGACGGCTGCTTCAAAACCTGAAGCCCTGGAGGTTATCCGGGAAAAGTGCCGGGAAAGGGGAGCAAGCCTTTTTAATATCTGGGAAAATATAAGCTGGGAAAGGGTTAATAGTTCCCTGGAGGGGCAGATTTTTAGATATAATAACCCTGGTGGTTTTAACTTTAATGAACTATATATTACCCTGCTGGGGGAACACCAGGTTATAAATGCCATTACGGCAGTGGCCGTTTTAGAAGTTTTGAGAAGTAAGGGAATGAAAATTGACCCTGGCACCATAAAGGAAGGGCTGAAAGAGACCCGCTGGGCAGGAAGGCTGGAAGTAATGAGCAGGAACCCCCTCCTTATTATGGATGCTGCCCACAATATTGACGGAGTAACCAGTTTAAGGAAATCCCTGGAGGAACAGATAACATATCATAATTTAATTTTAGTCATTGGTATTTTAGGGGATAAGGACCTGGAGGCCATGTTAGGTGAAATTGTGCCCCTGGCGGACAGGCTGATTATAACCAGGCCGGAAAGTCCCCGGGCGGCTCCCCCGGAAAGGGTTGCCCTGGAGGCTAAAAAGTATACCTCCGGGGAGATAATCCTGGAAGAATCAATACCCGAAGCAGTAAAACTGTCCCTTTCCCTGGCCGGGGAAGGAGACCTGGTGCTGGTTTCTGGCTCTTTATATACTATTTCCGAGGCTCGTAAAGCTTTTTTGGCGGTAAAGGGGTAAGCATATTCTTCCTGTAAATTAAATAATATTCTATTGGTTCAGATAATTTTGGGCTGGAAATTTATTTTAAATGGGAAAAGGGATTTTTTTGCTTACGTCGAATTACTATGGTACGGTTTATTACCGGAAAGGAGGTGAAAATAGTTGAAGTTACACAAAATTGGTATTTGCTTGCTGGCACTGACCATGATTTTTGCCTTTGCTGTAGGGTGTGAACCCGAACCGGAAGGTGAAGTGTATCAAGGAGAAGCTGAAGGTTTTGGCGGCACAGTAGTAGTCGAGGTTGTGGTAGACGAAGGTGAAATGGTTGATATTACGGTGGTGGAAGATCCTGAAACCCCGGGTTATGGAGATGAAGCCTTTGATGCACTAATTCCTCAGATTTTAGACGCTCAAACAACAGAGGGTATTGATGTTCATTCTGGTGCAACTGAAAGCAGCGAAGCACTTTTTGAAGCTGTAGATGAAGCTAAGGCTCAGGCAGGATTATAAAAGCTATAGGTGAGGCTCTGGCTAAAGCTAAATAAAAAGAATGCTAATAAGTCAGGGATGATTGTTTATAATCATCCCTGATATTATGTCAATGCTATTTGTCGAAAATATGAAGTATTTTAGAAAATAACATTACTAAAAGCAGGATTTTATTTGACTATCACGAATACTAACTTAGTCGTATATGTTAAAAAATCTTTATAAAGGGGTGAAACAAGTTATGGCTATAAAAACCTTTAGGGGTGGAACCCACCCTCCCCACGACAAACCTGCTGCAGGAACACCTATAGAAACTATTAAGCCACCAGCCAAAGCAATTATTCCCCTTAGTCAGCATATCGGGGCACCTTGTGAACCACTGGTCAAGGTTGGAGACCAGGTTAAGATGGGCCAGAAAATTGGGGATAGTGACTCTTTTATTTCTGCCCCTGTACATGCCAGTGTTTCTGGCGAAGTGGTAGAAATTGCTCCTTATCCACATCCCGACGGGGAAGCAAAAATGGCCGTAGTTATTGAAAATGACGGCAAGGATACCCTGGCTGATGACATCAAACCAAAAAAAATGGATGATCTGACAGGTGAAGAAATTATTAAAATTACCAAAGAAGCAGGTGTAGTTGGATTGGGTGGAGCTGCTTTTCCTACCCATGTTAAGTTGATTCCACCTAAAGAAGGCAAGATGGATGCCCTGATCCTTAACGGCGCCGAGTGTGAACCGTACCTTACCGTGGACCACCGGCTTATGGTAGAGCGCCCTGAGGATATGATTTACGGTGCCCGGGCTATGATGAAAGCCCTGCAGACGGATAAGTGCTACATTGGCATTGAGGTTAATAAACCCGATGCTATTGCCGCTGTAAGGGAAGCAATTGGTGGAGATTCCAGCATGGAAGTGGTGGAGCTGGAGGTAAAGTATCCCCAGGGCTCGGGGAAACAGCTGGTTACGGCAGTTATGGACGGAATAGAGGTTCCTTCGGGTAAGAGATCTACCGAAGTAGGTGTCCAGGTTGCCAACACAGCTACAGCCCTGGCTGTAGGCGATGCTATCCAAAAGGGTATGCCCCTCATTGAAACGGTGGTTACCGTAGCAGGTTCCGGAGTTAATGGAATGGGCAACTTTGCGGTGAGAACGGGAACCATGGCTTCTGAAGTCATTGAACATGCCGGTGGTTTGAAGGATAATGCTGCTAAAATTATATGGGGTGGACCCATGATGGGGCAGGCTCAATTTACCCTGGATATTCCCATAGTAAAGGCAGCCTCCGGGATTTTAGTTTTTACGGAAGACGAAGTAGTTAAAGAGGAAATTTTACCCTGTATCAAGTGCGGCCGCTGTATAGATGTTTGCCCTGCTTATTTACTTCCCAACACCATTGGCAATGCTTCAGATAAGGATATGGTTGATGTGGCGGAGAGGTATAATGCCGATGACTGCATTGAGTGCGGTTCTTGTAGTTTTGTTTGTCCGGCCAAAAGGCCTCTTCTGCAGTGGATTAGATTGGCTAAAGGGGCTATAGCTGCCCGGAGAAGTGGTTAATAACTGGTGAATGGAGGGATAGAGATGGAAAATTTAGCCGTAGAAAGAAAATTTGTTATATCTTCCTCACCCCACGTCAGGTCTCCTGAAACAGTACAGAAGATTATGATAGACGTTTTAATAGCATTGGTTCCAGCTGTAGTTGCAGCAGCGGTGTTTTTCCGTGAAGAGGCAATTATTCCTATTATTATCAGTCTTGTAGCGGCTATGGGAACGGAATTTGTGCTGGTTCGTAAGGGAGGTTTTTTCAGTGACGGGAGCGCAGCTGTAACAGGTGTCCTTTTGGCCCTATGCCTGCCTCCTGGTGTGGCTTGGTGGATATGCGTTATCGGTTCAGCAACAGCTATTATTTTAGGTAAGTATATTTTTGGCGGCCTGGGAAGTAACACTTTTAACCCAGCCCTGGTGGGGCGGGCCATACTTCTGGCCTCCTGGGGAGGCAGAATGACGGAATGGCTTGGTCCCATAGATTTAAGGTCTACAGCCACTCCCCTGGCGGATCCAGGTTATGGGGCTCCCTTGATGGATCTTTTTACAGGTAACGTGGCCGGCTCCTTAGGTGAAACTTCTGCCATTGCTCTCCTTATCGGAGGAGCTTATTTAATGTATAAGAAACATATAAACTGGAGGATTCCAGGTACTTATATTATTTCTGCTTTTATATTAGGAACTCTTTTGTCCCCCGTAGGTACCCAGTTTGATGTAACCAGCGGCTTATTCCATGTTCTGGCTGGTGGTTTACTCCTGGGAGCTATATTTATGGCTACGGATATGGTTACTTCACCCGTAACTCCTAAGGGACAGCTTATCTTTGGTGCAGGGTGTGGTATACTTACGGTCCTTATCAGGATTTATGGTATGTATCCTGAGGGAGTAACCTTTGCTATTCTTATCATGAACGCCCTGACTCCCTTGATTGACGGTGCGACTAAACCAAAAATTTATGGGGAGGTGAGCAAATAAATGGCTTATATTGCAAGGTTGACCTTTGTCCTGGCTATGATCTGTATAGCGGCAGCAGGAGCCCTGGCTTTGACGGAAGGGGCTACCACCCCCGTCATTGAACAAAGAATACAGGAAGAGCTTTTTGAGGCCATGGCTGATTATGTGCCGGAAGCTGATAACTTTGAAGAAAAGGTAGTAAATGATAAAACCTTTTATATTGCAGAAAAAGGTGGAGAAGAAATTGGTTATATTATGACCGCCAGCGCAGCAGGTTACGGAGGCCCCGTCTATATGAACGTGGCCGTAGATACCGAGGGAGAAATTTTAGCGGTAGATGTGGACCGGCATACGGAAACCCCGGGTATCGGTGACGTGATTGAAGATGAAGAGTGGTTAGCCCAGTTTGATGATAAAACCATTGATGACGAAATTGCCCTGGAGGTGGATATTGATAATATTTCTGGTTCTACAGTAACTTGCCGGGCGGCTACCAATGCGGTGAGAAATGCCGTGGATGAGATCGGTGCAGAATTCCTGGGTCTTGAAGTAGCCGAATGGGACCTGGCGGATGTAGAAGATGGAACATATGAAGGAACAGGATCGGGCTTTGGTGGAGATATTGTGGTGGAAGTAACGGTCTCGGGTGGAGAGATTACCTCCATTGAGATTATCGAGCATTCGGAAACCCCTGAATACTTCGAGCTGGCCAAAGACATTATTCCTGAAATGATAATTGATGAACAGGACTGGGATGTGGATGAAGCTAGCGGTGCCACCATGACCAGCATTGGAATAAAGGATGCCGTATTTGATGCCCTGGCCCAGTAAATATTGATTATGATGGAGGTGAGCAGATAATGAGTATGGCTAAAGAATTTTCCAAAGGAATTATTAAGGATCAGCCAGTTTTACGCCTGCTCTTGGGGCTTTGTCCTGCCCTGGGAGTTACGGGTACTGCTACCAACGGGTTCGGAATGGGGATGGCAGCTACCTTTGTTCTGTTATGTGCCAGCATAGTTATTTCTCTTTTGAGAAGTGTAATACCAAAAAGCGTCAGGGTTCCCTGCTTTATTGTGATAATCGCAACCTTTGTTACCATCGTAGATATGACCATGAATGCTTTTTTACCTGAGTTGCACGATGCATTAGGAATCTTTATCCCCCTGATTGTGGTTAACTGCCTGATTTTGGGAAGAGCAGAAGCCTTCTTCTCCAGGAATCCCCTTCATACCTCTATTGCCGATGCTTTAGGTATGGGAGCGGGATTCGCTCTGGCCCTGACCATTCTGGGAGCCATCCGTGAAATCCTGGGAGCGGGCACCATTTTTGGTGTGGTTATTACACCTGAGGCCTTTGAGCCCTTTGGTGTTTTTGCTACCCCTCCGGGAGCCTTTATTGGTTTAGGCTTCATGCTGGCAGGAATGAACTACATTTCTAAGAAATTAAAACTTGACTGATAAAATTATTAGAATGGGAGGGATAAAAAGATGGAACTTTTAGCGATCCTTTTTGGAGCTATTTTCATTAACAATTTTGTATTGACCCGCTTTTTAGGTATCTGCCCTTTCCTGGGAGTTTCTAAAAAAGTTGAAACTTCTGTAGGAATGAGTGCTGCGGTGACCTTTGTTATGGTTATGGCAGCTATTATTACCTGGCTGATTCAGGAGTATATATTATTTCCCCTGGATCTGGGATATCTAAGAACTGTGGCCTTTATCCTGGTTATTTCATCCCTGGTTCAGTTTGTGGAAACGGTTATGAGAAAAGTTGCTCCTACACTTTATGAAGGGCTGGGTATATTCTTACCCTTGATTACTACCAACTGTGCCATTTTGGGGATGGCCATCTTGAATATTGATGAAGGATACAACATTCTTGAGTCTATTGTTCATTCTATTGGTGCTGCTGTTGGTTTCGCTATAGCCCTTATTATCCTGGCGGGAATCCGGGAACGGTTGGAACTGGAAGACACTCACAAGCTTTACCATGGTGCTGCGGTGGCCATGATTGTAGCCGGTATTGTTTCAGTAGCTTTTCAGGGATTCCAGGGGATGATCTAGTTCTTCTACCTGGATAAAACATAATTTTGTTTACAAAACTGGGGAGGTGAATTATAAATGATTGAATCAATTATTAGTTTGGCTTTACTGGGTATTGTTTTCGGCGCTGCCCTTGCTTTTGCCTCCATTAAGTTTGCTGTGGAAGAAGACCCCAAGGTAGAAGCTATTAAAGATGTTGTACCTGGAGCCAACTGCGGTGCCTGCGGCCTGGCCGGTTGTTCTACCTTTGCGGAGATGGTGGTTAAGGGAGAAGCCGATGTGGCTGCCTGTATACCTGGGGGGGCTGATGTGGCCGGTGATATTGCTGATATTATGGGTATGCCCAAGCCGGAAGAAGGGGTATCCTATATAGCCCAGGTGAAATGTGTAGGCTTTGGCGATACCGCTAAGGACAGCTTTGTTTATGATGGAGTGCCCAACTGTACTGCAGCATCTGAGTTCTTCGGCGGTTTTAAAGACTGCCAGTATGGTTGCTTGGGACTGGGCACCTGTGCCCAGGTGTGTCCTTTCGATGCCATTACCATGGAAAAGGATAAGCCTGTGGTAGACCCGGAACTGTGTAAGGCTTGTAACAAGTGTGTAGAGTTATGCCCCCGGAGTGTCATTAGCCTTGTAACCTACAACCCTGAAGCTTACGCCGTCCTTTGTAATTCCAGGGATAAAGGTAAGCAAACCAAGGCTTTTTGTCAGGTTGGATGTATCGGTTGTGGGGCCTGTGCCAAGGTCTGTGAAGATGAGGCTGTGACCATGGAAAAAGGCAAGCTGGCCACCATTGACCCGGAAAAATGTACTTCTTGCGCTAAATGTGTAGAGAAATGTCCCAGGCCCATTATTTTCGGTCCGTCATAAAAGTAAACAACAACAAAACTTATGGTGTAGGGAAAAGATGTCCCTGCACCATAAGGTTTTTTATGTCCACCTGGAGGAGAGGGCTTGACATTAAAATCCTTTAGCATATGGAGTGATTATGGTGTCTTCTGAGAAATTTACCCATTTGAACAAAGAAGGACGGGCCCGGATGGTTGATGTGACCGATAAGGAGGACACCCTCAGGGAAGCCTGGGCCTGCGGCAAGGTATTGATGAGTCCCCAAACTTTAAAATTAATAAAAGAGCAGGGATTAAAAAAGGGAGACGTGTTAGGGGTTGCCCAAACAGCAGGGATAATGGCTGCCAAGAAGACCGGCTGGCTTATACCCATGTGTCACCCTTTATTTCTTACCGGCATTGACCTGAGTTTCAAATTAGAAGAAGAAGGAGTAATCCATATCAAAAGCAGGGTCAAGACCACGGGAAAAACCGGGGCGGAAATGGAAGCCCTTACAGCGGTTTCCGTGGCAGCCTTGACGGTTTATGATATGTGTAAAGCAGTGGATAAGGATATGGAAATTACGGAGATTTACTTAATGGAAAAGACAGGTGGAAAAAGCGGACACTATATCAGGAAGGAAAAGTAATCAGTATACTTGATGGGTAAAGGGGTTTACAAAGATGAATGGAGGACATTTTAAGACATATATAGGATCTACCCTTGCTTTGTTTGTTTTTTGGTTGTTGATAACCTGGACCTTTCATTACCAGTCGGTGATAGGTGGCCTGGTTGTTTGCATACTGGTGGTTGCCTTTTGCAGAGATATTATGATTTTTGGGGAAGAACGTCCTAGAGTCACCCTGTTAAATTTTTTCAGACTAATAAAGTATATAGCTAGTCTTATAATTTCTATGATTGAAGCAAATATTGATGTAGCGAAAATAGTATTAAGTCCAAAAATGCCAATATCTCCCACATTTATCGAATTTAAGACAAATTTAAAATATGATTTAACTAAAGTGGTTTTTGCCAATTCTATAACTTTAACCCCCGGCACTTTAACGGTGGAACTGGAGGATGACGTGTACCTGGTCCATGGTCTGACCCGGAAACATGCAGAAGGGGTTATAGACTGGCATATGGCCCTCAAGCTCATGGAAATGGAGGAGGGATAACAAATGGTTGATACGGTTTTAACGGGAGGCTGTATTTTTTTAGTTGTTACGACTTTTTTATGCCTTTACCGGGCTTATGTAGGACCCTCCGTGGCTGATCGAGTGATTTCTATTAACGTAATAGGCACAAAAACAGTTGCTATTATGGTTTTAGTTTCGTACGTTTTTCATAAGGATTATTTTTTAGATATAGCCCTGGTTTATGCACTAATTGCTTTTTTGGCAACAGTTGGCGTAGCCAAATATCTGCAAAAGGGTGTCCTGGAATAGGAGGATTAATATGCTGGATATCATAACCATAGTTATTTTTCTTCTAGGTTTGTTTTTTTTCGGGGTTGGAGTTATTGGGTTGCTTCGATTACCTGATGTTTATACCCGTCTTCATGCTACCACTAAATGTGATACTTTAGGTGCAGGACTGGTTCTGTTAGCTGTTATTCTTAATCAAGGATTTACGATGGCCAGTGTTAAGCTTGCTTTGATGATTCTTTTTATATGGTTTACCAACCCAACCGCAGCCCATATTATTGCTAAGGCAGCTCGTTCTGTAGGCATTCCAACGGCAACAGAGTGTGCCTATATCGACAAATGTAAAGAGGAGGGTGTCTCCTCATGAGTATAGTATTGGATACATTATTGCTGAGCTTTTTAATAGTTTGTGCCGTAGCCGTAGCCAGGACCAGGGACCTGTTGAGTGCAATCATAATATATGCAGCTTATAGCTTAATTATGGCTGTTATTTGGCTGCAGCTGGAGGCTCCTGATATTGCTATTACAGAAGCGGCTATTGGAGCCGGGGTAACGACTTTACTCCTTATTGCTACAATCAGTAAGACTAGGAGGGAAGAATAATGAGGCTTGTTATAATTTTGTTTTTTTTGGCCTTAATTGGTTTTACCCTGGTAGCTACGGTGGCTGAAATGCCTCTTTATGGTCACCCGGAAAATCCAACCAACAATGAAGTGCCGGAAAGATTTATTGAAAAAGGGACGGAAGAGACGGGTGTAATGAATATTATAGGGGGTATACTTGTAGATTACCGGGCATTTGATACCCTGGGAGAGGCAACAGTGCTCTTTGTAGCTATAGCTGCTGCTTTATCAGCCCTTAAGGCCCATTCTCACTAGTGGAAGAGATGAGGTGATGAAAAGTTGGAAGATTTAATTGTTCGAACTATAAGCAGAACCCTCGTGCCCTTTATCCAGGTATACGGGTTATATATTATTTTACATGGACATTTAACCCCGGGAGGTAGTTTTTCCGGGGGAGCAGTTTTAGGTTCCAGCATGATTCTTTTTGCCCTGTCTTTTAACCTGGAAAGGGGGGCTAAAAAGCTTTCCCATGATGCTTCTACAGTTTTGGAGTGTGGTGGGATCCTTATATTTGCCATGTTAGGTTTTTATGGAATACTGGCCGGAACCAACTTTTTAACTAACCTGAAGGCCGGTTTTTATCCCGGTGTTCCAGGAGAATTCTTTAGTGCAGGATTTATCATTTTTATTACAGTAGCTCTTGCATTCAAGGTTGCAAGTACTGTAATTACCCTGTTTTATAACCTTATAGAGACAGAGGGTGAAGCCCATGATTGAGGTAGCTCTGAGATTGTTTGAAAACAAATACTTTTTAGTAGCCATGATCCTTTTTATCATTGGTTTTCATACTTTACTAACCCATTCCAATCTAATAAAAAAAGTTATTGGCATGAACATTATGGATACAGCAATATTTCTTTTCTTTGTTTCCATAGGATATGTAGATGGTGCTGTAGCCCCTATTATTGAACCAGGAGTTGAGCAGGCTTACATAAATCCCCTTCCTACAGTGCTAATTCTCACAGGAATAGTAGTGGCAGTAAGTGTAACCGCTTTTGCTTTATCTTTAATAGTAAAACTATATGAAAGTTACGGCACTTTAGATGCCGAAGAAATTATGAGGATAAGGAGTAATGAACCATGAGCCATATAAATCAAATAATCGCTTTACTCCAAGACCATTCTCCTGTATTAGTAGTGATAGTATTACTGGTTTTTGCCTATATGATGCCCCTATTTGCCCGGTGGAAAAAGGAATGGTGCGCTCCTCTGGCTCTTACTTCTATTGCTTTGTCCCTGGGATTTACCGGGCTATTAACCTGGGAAGTATTTGCCAGCGGCCCTATCAGGTATGAAATGGGTAGCTGGGCACCTCCCTGGGGGATTGAGTTTTTAGTAGATTACATAGGTCTTTTTATGTTGATTACCATTGGTATAATCAGTTTGTTAATATTAACTTTTGGGACGGAAGACCTGACCCATGAACTTAAAGAGAAAGTTCAAGGCTGGTATTATACCCTTTATCTTTTACTGGTTGGTTCTATGATGGGCCTGGCTATTACCAACGATCTTTTCAACATGTTTGTGTTCATGGAAATAGCTGCTATATCAGCTTGTGCCATTATATCCATTAAATCTGACCGGGAATGTGTGGAGGCCAGCCTCAAATACCTTATATTAAGCGCCGTTGGCACCGGTGGGGTGCTCCTGTCTATTGCCCTCCTTTACATGGTGACAGGGCATCTTAACTTTGATTTTATAGCTGCAGGCCTGGAAAACGTTCTTTATGTTTATCCTAATAATATACTGGTAGCTCTGGCCTTATTTACCCTGGGCTTTATAGTGAAAGCAGCTTTATTTCCCCTGCATGTATGGTTACCTGATGCTCATTCGTCAGCGCCATCCCCCTCCAGCGCCATGCTTTCCGGTTTGGTAATCAAAATATATGCGGTAGTTTACCTGAAGCTTTTAATGAGGGTTTTCCCGGCGGAGCTTTTTACCATAATACCCATTTTCGACATTATCCTGATACTGGCTTCCATGTCCATAATATTTGGTTCCATATTTGCCATGGTTCAAAAGGATATCAAAAGGATGCTGGCTTATTCCAGCATTGCCCAAATAGGATATGTGTTTTTAGGTATAGGGCTTTTGACTCCCATGGGACTGTCCGGTGGCCTGCTACATATATTTAACCATGCCATGATGAAGTCTATGCTCTTCCTGTCAGCAGGGGCTATCATCTACTGTGCCGGTGTCAGGAACATTAGTGACCTGAAAGGTATTGGTTTAAAGATGCCCCTGGTGATGGCAGTATTTACCATCGGTGCTTTGGCCATGGTAGGAATACCTGTAACCAATGGCTTTATAAGTAAGCTTTACCTGGCTTTAGGAACTCTAGAAGCAGGTAAGCCCTTTTACCTTGCCGTTATTTTAGCCAGCAGCCTTTTAAACGCTGTTTATTATTTTCCCATAATTATAGGTGCCTTTTTCGGCCACCACCATCATGATGAATATGGAGAAGAAGTGGAAGAAGGCCCCAAGGTTAAAAAGCTTCCCATGGCCATGGGAGTGCCTTTGACGATTCTCGGCCTGGGGTGCATATTTTTTGGCCTCTTCCCCGGGGTAATAATGATAGTGGTAGAAAGGGCAGTTGGCATGTTCTTATAAGATAATGGTGGAGGAAAAGTGATAGTAGAACAAAGGAGATGATACAGGTGCAAACCATAACCTCGTTTTTGCCCGTCTGGGTAGTTTTGTTTCCTCTAGCCATGACCTTTTTAATATACTATGTTGAAAAGGACTCGGATAGGCTCAGGGATAGTTTTTCTGCCATTGCCGCTATTGGAACCTTTATTTTAGTTGCTGCCATGTACCCTCAAGTAATGGCCGGCAATGTTCTTATATATGACTTATTTGAAATAATTCCAGGGCTTAAGATAACTTTTCGGGTAGATTTGCTGGGATTCAGCCTGGCGGCCATTTCTTCTTTTGTCTGGATGCTGGTCACCATTTATTCCCTGGATTACATGAGCCATGAACATGCTCAAAACAGGTATTACCCTACTTTAATTTTTATTTTAGCCTCATGCCTGGGCATATTCGTAGCTGGGGATTTGTTTACCCTCTTTATTTTCTTCGAATTAATGTCTGTGTTTTCATACATCCTGGTAGTCCATGAAGAAACATATGAAGCTATGAAGGCGGGCTACAAGTACATTATAATGGCTATTATAGGTGGATTGGCCCTTCTTCTCAGCCTAATTATTACTTTTGAAATTGCCGGCACCGTCAGTCTGGCAGAAACGAATTTAATTGGAGAAGCTTCAGTATTAGGGTTAATAGCTTTCTTTGGCTACCTTATCGGGTTTGGCATGAAAGCCGGGATGTTCCCCTTGCATGTGTGGCTTCCCGATGCCCACCCCGTAGCCCCTTCACCCGCCAGTGCCCTCCTTTCGGGTATCATGCTCAAAACTGGTGCCTACGGCCTCATAAGGGTAATATTTAATGTCTACAGCCCTGATATGCTGAGTGCCAGTGGATGGAACACCATAATTACAGTACTGGCCCTGATTACCATTTTATTAGGTTCTGCAGTAGCCTTAACCCAACAGGACTTAAAAAGGCGGTTGGCTTATTCCAGTGTAGGTCAGATGGGATATATTCTCCTGGGTATGTCCCTGCTGACGGAGAATGCAGTAATGGGTAATATATTCCATATATTCAGCCATGCCTTAATGAAAAGTTGTCTCTTTTTAGCTGCTGGAGCCGTTATTATGAAAACGGGTAAAAGGAATATTCAGGATCTTGCCGGGGTTGGCAGGCAGATGCCGGTGACTATGATAGCTTTTACTGTGGCAGCCGTAGCCATGATAGGTGTCCCTCCCTTTAATGGTTTTATCAGTAAATGGGTCTTAGGTTTGGGGGCCATAGAGGCAGGAGTGCCTAATTATATAATAGTACTTCTTTTAAGCAGTTTAATGAACGGTCTTTACTATCTTCCCATAATTGTGGCAGCCTTTTTTGAGGGGGAAATGGCAATACCCGTGGATGAGGTGCCTTATCGGATGCTTTTACCTATGGTTTTATTAGCTTTTAGCTGCCTGATATTTGGGCTGTTCCCTGTCAACCTGCCCTTTGATTTATCCAGGTTGGCTACAGACTTTATTATGGGAGTAGTAAGGTAAAGCTATAGCCGTATTTGCAAGCTGTTAAAATTAATTTTGAGGCAGGTGTAGTTGTATGATTGTGTTGTATGTGATTGCTTTATTATTAATTTTGTCTCCTATAGTTTATTTTGCATCACTAACACCTCGCAGGATTATTATGTGGGGTGCCACGGCTGTGCTGTTGTATTTTGCTTATATTATTGCAGCCGGGTTTATACCAGAAGATGTATCTTTATCTCTTGATTTTGCAGTAGTAGGAATAAATTCCTTTAACTTTACTTCACATCCCTACGGCCTGATTGCAGGATTTGCCTTTGCCCTGGTAAGTGCCTTTGGATTTATGTACGGAGTGAGGGTGGCAAATCCTTCGGAGCAGGCTGGTGCCCTAATTGCTGTGGCCAGTGCCCTGGGGGTAAGTTTTGCAGCAGATTTTGTCACTTTCTATTTGTTTTGGGAGATGCTAACTTTCAGTGTAGGTGTAATTGTATTACTGGCTAAAACCCGGGATGCATTAAGGGCAGGCCTTCGTTTTCTTGTTTTTCAGGTCACCGGGGGTTTAATGTTGCTCTTTGGTATATTATTAAACTATTGGGAAACGGGGTCTTTGCTGGTAGGAGAACCGGTAGCAGGAGTTCCCCTCTTTGTCCTGGGTATAGGAATAAAATCCGCCTTTATTATTGCTTACTTCTGGCTGCCCTGGGCTTATACTACCGCAAACTTCCCTTCCAGTGTGGTGTTGGCCGCTTTAAGTACCAAGGCTGCTGTTTATGCCCTTTCCAGGGTGGTTTCCTTTAATGAAATAGTTCTCTATATTGGTGTCGCCATGACCATATTTGGATTTACCATGGCTTTGGCCCAAAAGAACCTGCGTAAGCTCCTGGCTTATCACATTATCAGTCAGGTGGGCTATATGGTAGCCGGTGTGGGTTTAGCCTCTACCCAAGGGGTTGATGGCGCCCTTCTGCATTTACTAAACCATATGCTTTATAAGGGGCTCCTTTTCATGGCTGCCGGTTCTGTTTTATTTTCTACAGGGACGGAAAGTGTTCTTGAGTTAAAAGGTTCTCCCGATAAGCCTTATATATGGAAGCTCATTCCTATACCTGTTGTAGCTGGGGTATGCGGAGCCCTTGCCATTTCGGGGATGCCTTTCTTTAACGGGTTTGTCAGCAAGTATATTTTAAAGTATGCCTTTGCTGATGTACAGCCTGCTGGAGTTTTGTTAATGGTAGCCAGCGTAGGTACTGCCCTTTCCTTTTGTAAGTTCTTATATTTTGGATTTTTTAAGGCAAGAGCAGAAATTCTCAGACGGCCTACTTTTTCTATGAATGCAGCAATGATTCTTGTATCCCTGGCCACCATAATCCTGGGTGTCAGAGCGGAATTGATTGAACCCTTGCTGCCTTATGCCTCCAGCCTTCCCTATTACAGCCTGGCAAATATCTGGGGTGGTTTTCAATTCATCCTTTACGGGATTATAGTTTTTATAATCCTTAGAAATTTTCTGGACCCTGCCAACAAGCCTGTGTTATTCCAAAAACTTGTTTTTGTAGACCCCTTCTGGGACTGGTTCGGATCTGCTACCTTTGTGCTGGCTAAAATCGCTACAGCTTTTGATAAGTATATCAATATAATATATGAAGGTGGTTCCACAGTTTTAAAAAGGATACTTTCCCTGGAGTTTTTACAGGTGGGGAAAGAAAAGGCATACGAAATGGCCCTTCAAGCTGGAAAGCTGGAGGAGACCCTGCGGGGAGATCTTAAAAAGGTAGAAAAAAAGAAAAAAGAACCCCGGGAAGACCTCAAAATATTTGATATTAAAGGTTGGAGCATTAAGAATCTTAATGTGGATGCCATGATCATGGCTTTATTACTTACAATTTTTCTACTCACCTTTTTCTATTACTTCAGGACATAAAAAAGCGCTGCCTCTGCAGCGCTTTTTCTTTTTCTTGCTTAAAATATAATTAAATGTTACTATAAAAAAGGTAATACCAATTAAGGAGAAGGTAACAGGGAGAAGGATAAAATATGGCCAGGCGAAAGATTTTTTTTGAAATATTTATCGCTATAATCATTTTGAGTATAATTGGAGTTGCCGTTTATAATTATATTGATAGAGATAACCTGGAACGATATAGCAGGACGGAATTAATTTTAGATACTATTTTTGAGGTTACCATTTTTGTTGATGAAGAAATAGAAGGTGACCCGTTAGTACGGGAGGCCTTTGATAAGGTAAGAGCCTTAGAAAAGGTAATGAGCCGTTTTGTAACAAACAGTGATGTGGATAAAATAAACCAGCAGGCGGGGAAGGAACCTGTGGAAGTAGACCCCAGGACTTTTTATGTTATAGAAAAATCCCTTTATTTTGGTGAGGCTTCCCAGGGGAAGTTTGATGTTACCATAGCCCCCCTGTTAAACCTGTGGGGTTTTGGTACAGGAGAAGAAAGGGAGCCACCTGAAGGCGAAGAAATAGAAGAGGTTCTTCCTCTGGTAGATTACCAGGAAATTGAACTTGATGAAGAAAACATGAGTGTTTTTCTCCCCCGGGAGGAAATGGCCCTGGACCTGGGGGGTATAGCCAAGGGTTATATAGTGGATGAAATTGCCGAATTCCTGGAAGGGGAAGGAGTGGAGCATGGGACAGTAAATGCCGGTGGTGATATCAGGGCCCTGGGAACAAGGTTAGATGGTAATCCCTGGAGAATTGGCATCACCCATCCCCGGGATAGAGAAAATATTATTGCTGTGATTCCCGTTACCCAGGAAGCCATAGTTACCTCAGGAGACTATGAAAGATATTTTAACCATGAAGGAGAAAGATACCACCACATCCTGGACCCGGATACGGGACAGCCTGCAGGTGAAGTGATGAGTGTTACTGTAGTAGCTCCGGACTGCATAACGGCAGACAGTCTTTCTACCGCCGTTTTTGTTTTAGGTGTTGAGGAAGGGATGGCATTACTGGAGAGTATGTCCCAGGTGGAAGGTATGATCGTTGACCTTCAGGAGGAAAAACATGTAACCAGGGGCTTGAAGGATTTAATTGAAATAAGGTGATAAATTGTTCAGCCGTTATGACTTTCTAATTTGGATAAGCATTGCTATATTAGCTTTAGGTGTAATGTTTTTTAATCAACAGATGTCTGCCTACAGTGGAGAAGAGGTCCAGGTATCTGTAAATAACGAAAAGTATGGAGTATTTCCCTTGCAGGAAGATAATGTCCTGGAAGTTGAAGGAGTTAACGGTATAACCAGGGTTGAAATCAGTGATGGTAGGGTAAGGGTTACTCATTCAGCCTGCCCTGACAAGATATGTATATATACCAGCTGGATTCACAGACCTAATCAGACTATTGTTTGCCTGCCCAACAGGGTAGTAGTTAAAATTACCAGTGAATCTCAACAGGATATAGATCTTTACACCAATTGAAAGGGGTATTTTAATTGCATAAGACAACCAAGCTGGTTTACCTGGCTCTCCTGGTTACCTTTGCGGTGGTGATTCATACCATTGAATCGGCCTTGGGGATAACTTTGCTGGTACCTGGGGCCAAGCTGGGGCTGGCTAATATAATTACCCTGCTTACTATTTTACTGTATGGCTTTAAGAGCGGTATGGTTGTTGCTGTCATGCGTTGTTTCATAAGTTTTTTAATAGTTGGAAACCCCTTTACCTTTTCTTTAAGCCTCAGCGGCGCTGTTTTTAGCACCCTGATTATGGGCCTGGCCTTTATTTTCTATAAAAAAGGCTTTATTAATGTTCTCACCATAAGTATATTAGGGGCTGCTGCCCATAATACTGCCCAGGTGATTGTCGCAAGCTTTGTGGTCCAGATCCCTTATTATACCCTTTTATCCTTTTATTTACCTGTTTTGCTTCTTATTGCCCTTCCTACGGGAGTATTTACAGGACTGGCGGCCATGTACCTTCACCGGCTGGTGGGTAAAAATATGGCGATCTCACGGTCTATGGGTGGAGTTAAAAAGGAATTTACCAAGTAAAAGAGTATTTTTTGGATGACAGTAAAAGGTTGTTATTAGAAGGAAGGTTGATAGCTATGGCCATATTGATATTGGCTTCAGCTTCACCCCGGCGGGCCCAGCTGCTGCGCCAGATAGATGTAAATTTTGAAGTCGTGGTCAGTAACTACCAGGAGCAGAACAACCTGGATCTTTCACCGGAAGATATGACGGTTCATTTTGCCCGGGGAAAAGCCAGGGAAACAGCTTCCCGGGTCGATAAAGGCCTGGTATTGGGTGCAGATACTGCCGTGGTATTAAAGGGTGAGATACTGGGCAAGCCCGGTTCTCCCGGGGAAGCAGTTAGTACATTGAAAAAACTTGAAGGGAAATGTCACCGGGTTATCACGGGTATCTCCCTTGTGGATAAAGAAACGGGCAAAGAGGATTCTTCTTATACAGAAACAAAGGTCTGGTTCAGGGAAATTGGAAAGGAAGAAATTAAGGCCTATGTAGATACGGGGGAAGCTTTGGATAAAGCAGGTTCATACGGTATTCAAGGTAAAGGCGCCCTTTTTGTAGAGAAAATAGAAGGTTGTTATTTTAATGTGGTAGGTCTACCCCTGGCCCAGCTGGCAAAAATTCTGGGAAGTTTCGACTTTAAAATATGGTAGCTTCTTCAGGGAGTTTAAATAGGAAGGGAAGCAGGGAAAATGGAAAATATCCCCAAAAGTATTACTATCAAGGATTTACCCCAGGAGGAGAGGCCCAGGGAAAAACTTCTTAAGTATGGAGCTGACAGGATTTCCAATACAGAATTACTGGCTATAATATTAAGAACAGGAACCAGGACCCAGTCAGCCCTTAAACTGGCAGAACATATTTTAGCCCGGGTCAGTCAATTAAGAGAATTACCCCTTCTAACGGTAGAAGAGCTTATGGAAATAAAAGGAGTGGGACTGGCGAAGGGAATTCAGGTTAAAGCTGCCCTGGAACTGGGGAGCAGGATCGCTTCTTCCTTTCGGCAGGACAGCCTTACCATAACTTCTCCTAAAGATGTTGCAGATATGCTTATGGAGCAAATGCGGTTTTATCAAAAGGAATATTTTAAGGTTCTTCTCCTTAACACTAAAAACCAGGTTATTGCCTCGGAAATTGTGTCTATAGGAAGCCTAAATACTTCCATAGTTCATCCCCGGGAAATTTTTAATATTGCCATTAAAAGGGGATGTGCCTCAATCATATTAGCCCATAACCATCCCAGCGGTGATCCGACTCCCAGCAAGGAAGATATGGAAGTTACCAGCCGGCTGGTGGAGGCGGGAGAAATAATTGGCATAAAGGTTCTGGATCATTTAATTATAGGAGAGGGAAGGTATTACAGTTTTCGGGAGGGTGGCCTTATTTAAGAAAATTATAACAGTTTATATTGCTAAAAATAATTGCTATAATTTAAAAAACAGCCAGAGCTACATCAAAATTAAAAAGGCACATAAGAAAGGGGTATTTTTCAGTGAGGTTTCTACTAAAATATTTTTCCAGAGATATAGGCATAGATTTGGGTACGGCAAATACTCTGGTTTTTGTAAGGGGACGGGGAATAGTCCTGCGAGAGCCTTCTGTGGTAGCTATCAGAAGAGATACCGGGGATATTCTGGCAGTGGGTGAAGAAGCCAAAAGTATGATAGGAAGAACTCCGGGGAATATTGTAGCTATCCGGCCCATGAAGGACGGTGTGATAGCGGATTTTGATATCACCCAGGCCATGTTAAGGCATTTTATATTAAAGGCTTATCGAAGAAAATCAATTATAAAACCCCAGGTGGTTGTATGCGTTCCTTCCGGTGTTACAGAAGTGGAAAAAAGGGCTGTGCTGGATGCCACCAATCAAGCAGGCGCCAGGGAAGCTTTTCTAATTGAAGAACCAATGGCGGCCGCCATTGGTTCGGGACTTCCGGTAGAGGAACCTACAGGCAGCATGATTGTAGATGTGGGTGGGGGAACTACAGAGGTTGCCATAATATCCCTGGGAGGAATTGTGACCAGCCAATCCATCCGGGTGGCAGGAGATGAAATGGACGAGGCTATTGTTCAATACATTAAAAAGAATTATAATCTCCTTATAGGGGAAAGAACGGCAGAGGAAATAAAAACCACCATAGGAACAGCATACCGTACCGAGGAAAAAGAAAATGAAACCATGCAGATTCGGGGAAGAGACCTGGTTAATGGCCTCCCTAAAAATCAGACTATAACATCTAAGGAGATACAGGGTGCCCTATCGGACCCTGTGAGCAGTATAATAGAAGCTATAAAGATAACCCTGGAAAAGTCTCCTCCAGAGCTGGCGGCAGATATTATGGATAAAGGTATTGTAATGACAGGAGGAGGGGCCCTTTTACACGGTCTGGATAAGCTGGTTAGTGAAGAAACGGGCATGCCGGCAATTATTACTGAAAATGCCCTGGACTGTGTTGCTATGGGAGCAGGAAAGGTCCTGGCGGAAATAGAACTCTTAAGAAGGGTTGCTATATCACCTAAGAAATCAGTATAAGGGGAGGGGGTTTATATTGCTCACCCCTGGGGTTAAAAAAAAGAAGGTTTTAATACTATTGGGAGTAATCCTCTTATTAATAATTTTGATAGGTTTTACTTACCGGGAAAGGGACAGGCTTACCCCGGTAGAAGATTTTTTTATAAGTTTAGCAAGCCCTATCCAGGAAGGTGTTTCAAGTTTAAGCATACATGCTAGAGATACTATCCAGGTCATAAGGGGATATAATGAACTGGCCCAGGAAAATGCAGAACTGGAGGAGGAGCTGAGTAAGTACCGGGGCCTTTCTCACCAGGTGGAAGAGTTAAGGCAGGAGAACCAGCGTTTAAGGGAAATGCTGGATTTCCAGGAGCGCAGCTCCTATGACCTGATCCCGGCGAAAGTGATTGCCCGGGACCCCAGCACCTGGTTTAATACCCTGATCATAAACAAGGGCTATAATGATGGGGTTGCCCGGGACATGGCAGTTACTACTAAAGAAGGCCTGGTAGGTAACGTGATAGGTGTATCCCGCCATGCTTCAAAAGTGCTCCTTCTTACAGATTCACGTCGGGCAGTAAGTGGTATAGTGCAGGAATCACGGGATATGGGAACCATTGGTTTTGTGGAAGGCTCGGTAGACAAACCCGGCTACTGCCGTATGGTTAATATTTCCAGAGAAGCGGAGATAAGCAGGGATGATGTGATTATGTCTTCCGGGTTGGGGGGAGTTTTTCCTCCCGGTCTGGTTATTGGAGAGGTTATGGAAATAGGGCGGGATGAATACGGCCTGTTACAGTATGCAATTATTAAGCCAGCAGTTAATTTTAACCGCCTGGAAGAAGTTTTTGTGGTGGAAGACCTGGGGGAAGAAATTTTGGAGGAAGAAGAATTTGATTTTGATGAAGATTTAAATAACGAGGAAAATTACCAGGAAGAAACTGAGGGTCAGGAATATAATGGCCAAAATTAAAGTATTTATAATTATATTTTTAACTTTAATCCTTCAAGGAAGTATTTATCCTTTTTTAAATTTAGGAAGGGGCCAGCCTGACCTGGTCTTAATTCTGGTAGTGTGCTTTAGCATTTTGTGGGGGAGCAAAAGGGGTGCTGTCATTGGTGTGACAGCAGGTTTTTTACAGGATATACTGTACGGTCATGCCCTGGGCTTGTTTGCCCTTACCAAAATGTTGACAGGTTATTTTTCTGGCTTCACTGAAAAAAACATATATAAAGATTTTGTGCTAGGGCCCATGATTATTGCTTTTGTCCTTACCTTTTTACATGAAGGCCTGGTTTTTGTATTTTCCACGGAAGTAATGTATTTACCGTTAATTAACATCCTTCATGAGTCAATTTTCCCCCGAGCTTTGTATCATTTCTGTCTTACTCCCTTTGCTTATCTTTTACTCTATTTCGTGAACAAAAAGGATTTTTTTTACCCGTTTCAATAATTGGGAGGGTTTTTATTGAATAAGCATATTCTTAACCGTTTAAGGTTTTTCCTTTTTTTGACTATAATTATTATGGGGGTGCTGGTGTCCCGACTGGCTTACCTGCAGGTGGTCCAGGGGGAGATTTACCGCCACCGCTCTGAAGAGAATATGTTGAGGGTTCTACCCATAACGGCTCCCCGGGGGGAAATATTTGACAGTGAAGGAATTAAGCTGGTATCCAACCGGGAAGGATTTACTGTTTCTGTAGGAGAGATTCCTGTAGAAGACAAGGATAGGGTTATTTCATTTTTGAGTGAAGAACTGGATAAAGAAGTGGAAGAAATAGAAAGGGTGATCGGGGAGCAACGCTACAGGAGATACGAGCCTGTGCGGTTAAAAACCGATGTGGATATAGAAACGGTTGCCCGAATTGAAGAAAGAAAAATGGACTTGCCGGGAGTTATTATAGAAGTTCAACCAATAAGGACTTATGTTTATGACAACCTGGCTTCTCATATCCTGGGGTACCTGGGAGATTCCCCCGTTTCCTCCAGGTATGTAGAACAATGGGAGAACCAGGGATATGAATATAAATATGGAGATGTAACGGGACAGGAAGGCATTGAAATGGTGTGGGAGCCTCACCTGAGGGGTCAGGACGGAGGTATCCTGGTAGAGGTTAATTCCGCTGGACGCCACATCAGGACCCGGGATAAAGATGATCCTGTGCCTGGAAATGATCTTTACCTTACCCTGGATTATCAACTGCAAAAGGATACGGAAAGGATACTGGAGGAACAGCTAACCTATTTACAGGAAGAAGAGGGCTATGATAGGGCTAATATTGCTTCGGCAGTGGTTATGGACCCTAATTCGGGGAAAATACTGGCCATGGCCAGCCAACCGGATTTTAACCTTAATACTTTTAACGAGGATTATGAAGATTTAAGAGATGACCCCCTGCAGCCCCTTTTCAACCGGACCATCAAAGGGGGATACCCCGGGGGCTCAACCTTCAAGATGGCGACGGGCGCCGCTGCCCTGGAGGAGGGCCAGGTACGCCCTGGAGAAACTTTACGGTGCCAGGGGAGCCTGACCAGGTATGGGGTAACTAAAAGCTGTTTCCGGGGGACGGTCCATGGTACGTTGAATATAGTCCAGGCCCTTACAAAATCCTGTAACGTCTTCTTTTATGAAATGGGCCTCAGGGTAGGTATAAATAACTTAGCCTATTATGCCGGAGAGCTTGGGTTTGGACGTCCTACGGGTTTAAGGGATATTCCCGGTGAAAGACCGGGAGCGGTGGCCAGCCGGGAAAGGAAGTTTCAGTTATATGGAGAAGGCTGGGTTCCAGGGGAAACCATGGATGCGGCTATAGGTCAGGGCTTCCATGAGTTCACCCCTCTACAGTTGGCAAATTATGTTTCCCTTATTGCTAACGGCGGTCATTTTTACAGGCCTTATCTGGTGGAAAAGGTGGTTTCCCTGGAAGAAGATATTATTTGGCAGGCAGAGCCAGAATTTCACCGGATTGATGTATCTGATGAAACCTTAAACGTATTAAGTAGAGGAATGGAAGGAGTAACTCAACCAGGGGGGACAGCTTCCTTCATGGCCAATCTTCCCATTAAGGTGGCAGGTAAAACGGGTTCGGCGGAAATTGCCCGGGGGCAGCCTACCCACGGCCTCTTTGTGGGTTATGCTCCTGCGGAGAACCCGGAAATAGCTTTTGCCGTGGTTGTGGAAAGGGCAGGTACGGGGGGCAGGGCTGCTGCACCTGTGGCGGAGAGGATTATCAGGAGCTATTTTGGCTTGAATGACTTAACAGATGAAGAAGAACAGGCGGAGCTTGAGGATTAGATCAGGGTGAAGGACCCAGGAGCTACTGAGGGAGGATGGATTAGATACCGTGTTTGAGCGAAAATTATGGCGAAATTTTGATTATCCCCTCCTGTTTATAACCCTTGCCATTTGCGCTTATGGTCTGGTAATAATTAGCAGCGCAACATATACTTCCAGTGCAGATCCCCTTTTTTACGTCCGCAGACAGTTGATCTGGGTGGGAGCAGGTCTTTTAGGTATTTTCTTAATTGTCAGCATTGATTATTCTAACTTTTCCCGGTTGTCCCGTTATCTTTATGTGGGAAATATAATTCTCCTGATTTTAGTTCTATTTATAGGCAGGGAAACGGCAGGTTCCCAGAGATGGATCGATATGGGTTTTTTCCTTCTTCAGCCTTCGGAGGTGGCAAAACTTATAGTAATTATTACCCTGGCCCGCTTTCTGGAATTAAGGGAGGGGGACATGGACAGGGTTTTAAATCTTTTTTTGGCTTTTGTCCATATTTCGGTCCCCATGTTCCTTATTTTCCTTCAACCCGACCTGGGCACTTCCCTGGTTTTTCTTGCCATTCTCTTCAGTATGCTTTTTTTAGCGGGAGCAAAAATAAAACATTTAATTTTTACCATAGCTACTGGTGTAATGGTCGGAGGCCCCCTTTTGTGGATGAACCTGAAGGAATACCAGAAGATGAGGCTGGTGGTCTTTACCAATCCCGAGCTTGACCCCTTAAATTATGGATATCAAATAATACAATCGGTTATTGCGGTTGGTTCAGGTCAGTTGTGGGGCAAGGGCCTTTACCAGGGAAGTCAAAACATGTACGACTTTTTACCTGCCCAGCATACAGATTTTATTTTTTCCGTTTTGGGAGAGGAACTGGGCTTTGTGGGAGCGGCTTTTCTAATACTCCTTTATTTACTATTGATATACCGGATTTTAAAAATATCTACCTCCTCAAAAGATACCTTCGGGTTCTTGATCTGTGTTGGGGTTGCTTCTATGTTTTTATTTCAGGTACTGGTCAATATTGGGATGGCGGTAAGTATAATGCCTGTTACCGGCCTTCCTTTACCCTTTATGAGCTACGGGGGAAGTTCCCTCCTGGTTAATTTACTGGCTGTAGGCCTGGTTCTAAACGTAGGATTGAGGAGGCACAAGATCATGTTTTAACCGGGATTCCTGTGGTTATTATCCCCCATGCATATTTATGGATATGAAGAATATATATATAGCAAAGGACAAACCAGGGCAGGGGGCGTTATAATGGACAGGAAAAGGAAGAAAAAGGGACTTGTCCCAAAGTTCAGTTTGCGGGATAAGCTTAACCAAAGAAAGGCGACAAAAGAAGATTATACCTGGGATTACCAGGCAGAAGAAGAGGAGCAAAAAAGGGATAGAAATATATGGGGTATGTTTCCTTTTAGCAGCTTTTTGTGCATTCATAAATATCTTTGGGAAAAAACCCTGGGAATTTTTATTTTTCTATTATTTATATACCTGCTAACCATTTTTAGTTTTCCGGGAGTATTAACCTTGAGGGGAATAATTTATAATGCGGTTACTGAAGACCTTCAGGCGGAAAATTTATCTCAAGGGGTTAAGGAGGTTTTCCAGGGGGACAATCTGATACCCTTAAATTTACAGGAAGAGGAAGAAGGAGAAGTTAAAGAAATGAAAGGGGAGAATTTATCCTTTTACCTTCCCCTGGAGGGGTCCCTGGCAGGAAAGTACGGCTTAAGGAAAGACCCCTTTACGAAAGTAAGCCGTATGCATTATGGGATTGACCTGGTTGGTTCTCCCGGAGCAGAAGTTAAAGCTGCCGCCTCTGGTGAGGTGGAAGGGATTTACCAGGACCCTCTCCACGGTCTGACCATTACAATTATGCACCCCTATGAATATACAACCCTTTACGGAGGACTGGAGGAAGCAGTAGTAGAGAAAGGGGAAAGGGTAGAGGGCAGCAGTACCCTGGGATTTTTAAGAGAAGAAGAAAATCCCCTCCTTCATTTTCAGTTGAGGAAACAGGGGCATCCCCTTGACCCCGAAAAGTATATTTTCTTGTCCAATTAGAGTAGGACCTGGGTAAATGGAAATTGGACGGATATTTGGGATTAAAATAGTTTTTAACTGGTTTTTTTTCTTCTTTTTATTTATCTATGCCCTTATGGGGCGGTTGGTGGAAACCGTTATTCTTTTTTCTGTAGTTTTACTCCACGAATTTTTTCACATTTTGGTAGCCAGGGGATATGGACTTAATGTCAAGGAGGTAGAGCTTTTTCCCTTTGGAGGCATGGCCCGAATTGATGACCTGCTGGAATATGATCCCGGGGTAGAGAGTCGGGTTGCCCTGGCTGGCCCTATGTTTAATTTATTTCTGGTAGGGTTAGCTATTATTGTTTACATGAATTTTTCTATATCCCTGACTCATTTAATGTTTTTTCTAAGATGCAACCTCCTTATTGCTTTTTTCAATCTCCTTCCCTCCCTACCCCTGGATGGAGGCCGTATATTAAGGGCAATTCTATCCCGGCGGTTGGGATACCGTAAGGCTACTGAGCGGGCTGTTTTGTTGGGGAAGATCCTGGCGGTTTTTTTGCTGGGAGGAGGAGCTATCACTGCTTATCTGGGTTTTATAAACCCCAGCTTGTTAATTGCAGCCTTTTTTATGTTTTTTGCTGCCCACAAGGAACAAACCATGGCTGCTTATGTCTTTATACGCTACCTGAATAGGAAACAGGGGGAACTGCATAAGGAAGGTATTCTAAAGGCGGGTTACCTGGTTGCTGTTGAAAATACCCCTTTGAGAGAAGTAGTAAAAAATTTCACGCCTAAAAATTACTACCTTATCATGGTTGTTTCTCCTGCTTTGAAGGTCAGGGGGACGGTAACGGAAGGACAGGTGATTGATGCCCTTATGAAGAGGGGAAACTATCTGCCCATAAAAAAACTTCTCCCCTGAGGAATGATAAGTAGAAATTTTTGGTATAATAATATTTTGGAAAGAGATTAAATTAGAGGGATAAATAGGTGATTGTAGATGAAAGATAAATTGTCTGAAGTGCTTCCCCAGGTTCAAAAGCCAGCCCGATACACTGATAATGAATGGAATGCACAGATTAAAGATCTATCCCGGGTTAATATCAAAGTTGCCCTGGCTTTCCCGGAAGTTTATGAACTGGGGATGTCCCACCTGGGTTCTAGAATTTTGTACGGCCTTCTCAATGGTTATAATGATATTGCCGCCGAAAGGGTTTTTGCCCCCTGGCCTGATATGGAGGAAAGGATGCGGGATAAGGGAATTCCCCTCTTTTCTTTGGAATCCTGCCTGCCTATCAGGAACTTTGATTTTGTAGGTTTTTCTTTACAATATGAGTTAACCTACACCAATATCCTTAATATGTTGGATCTGGCCGGAATACCTTTGACTGCTGAAGAAAGAACAGAAGAAGATCCTTTTATACTGGCGGGGGGTCCCGGGGCTTTTAATCCTGAACCCATGGCTGACTTCATAGATTTTTTTGTTATAGGGGACGGGGAAGAAATAATTGTAGAGATAATGGATAAATATCGGAAGTGGAAGGAGGAAGGAAAGGGAGACCGCAAGTCTTTTTTAAAAATGGCTACGTCCCTCAAGGGAGTTTATGTCCCTTCCTTTTACCGGGATTACTACGACAGGGATGGAAAATTTCTTGAGCTTCTTCCCCAGGAAGAAGGAGTTCCTTCTATTATTCAAAAAGCCCGGGTAGATAATCTTGATAAGGGCTATTACCCAGTAGAGGAATGGATTGTTCCGTACCTTGATATTGTTCATGACCGGGCTGCCCTGGAGATCTTTCGAGGATGCACCAGGGGCTGCAGGTTTTGCCAGGCAGGAATTCTTTACCGCCCTGTAAGGGAAAGAACTCCGGGAGAATTAAAGGAGATGGCCAGAAAAGTAATCGAGGATACAGGGTATGAAGAAATTTCTCTGACTTCGCTAAGCAGCAGCGATTATTCACGGATTAAAACTTTAATCCGGGACCTGCAGGAGGTTTTAGGTAACAAAGGTGTCCGGGTAACCCTTCCCTCTTTGCGGGTAGATTCCTTTTCCGTCAAGCTGGCTAAAATCATGGAGAAGCAGAAAAAAAGCGGCCTGACTTTTGCCCCCGAAGGAGGAACCCAAAGGCTCAGGGATGTAATAAACAAAAATGTCAGGGAAGAGGATTACTTATCAGCTTTGGAAGAGGCCTTTAAAGAGGGCTGGCACCAGGTGAAACTTTACTTTATGATCGGGCTGCCCACCGAAGAAAAAAAGGACCTGGAGGGAATAGCAGATCTGGCTAATCTGACGGTGAAAAAATTTAAAGAAATTGTTCCAGATAAAAAAAAGCAGGGAAGATTGAAAATTACCATCAGCACTTCTACTTTTGTTCCCAAGCCCCATACCCCCTTTCAATGGGAGGGACAGATTTCTCTGGGGGAAATAAAGGAAAGGCAAAAATTATTAAAAGAAAAGCTCCGGGGCAAACACCTGGTTTATAACTGGCACAATCCTGAAGCCAGCTTTTTGGAAGGAGTTCTTTCTCGGGGGGACCGCAGGGTTTCTCGGGCTATCAAAAAAGCCTGGGAAGGGGGCTGCAGGTTTGACAGCTGGGAAGAACATTTTAAATTTGACACCTGGAGGGAAGCATTCTCCCTGGTGGGCATTAGACCTGAAGATTTTAATAATAGAAATATAGGCCTGGAAGAAAGTCTTCCCTGGGACCACATTAGCACCGGTGTGACCAAAAAGTATTTAATAAAGGAATACCAAAATTCCCTGGCAGGAAGGACAACCCCTGACTGTCGTGACCTGGGCTGCCTGGGATGTGGCGTTTGTGGGCCTTCAAAGAGGAAGGGTGAAAAGGGGTTGGATGTCCGTGAAGTTTAGGGTATTATTTTCCAAGGAAGAGCCCTTAAAATATATTTCTCACCTGGACCTGTTAAGGCTTTTTACCCGGGCTTTCAGGAGAGCCGGAATAAGTTTGAAGTTTAAGGGGAAGTTTAACCCCCAGCCCAAAATATCCTATGCCCTGGCCCTGCCCCTGGGCAGTACCAGCAGCAGTGAATACCTGGAGGCAGAACTGGAAGAAGACCTGGGCCCACAAGAATTGAAGGGTAGACTTTCCCTCCAGCTTCCCCCTGGTATTACCCTTATAAAGGTTGAAAGGGCAGGGGATAAGGCACCTTCCCTGACCTCCCGGATAAAGTCGGTGCATTACCGGGTCAGATTTGAAACTTCACCGAATATGGACCCCCATAACCTGGAAAAAGGGATAGAAAAAATATTAGAAAAAAATGAACTTTGGTTTACCAGGAGAAAGAAAAATACTAAAAAAGACATTAACCTTCGTCCCTTCATTAATGATATTAAACTGGTTTCCTGGGAGGGGCAGGAGGGAGAAATTAAAATGGAGCTTAAGGCCGAAGCCTGGGGTAGTGTAAAACCTGTAGAGATAATGGAAATTTTGGAAAGGGAGGCATTAGTTGATCTCCCAAAAAGAAACATACACAGGGAATTAATAGAGCTGGAACTGGAGGAATAAGAAAAACACCATAACCTCCAAGCAGCGGACTTTACCATTAAGTATAAAAACCAAAAATTTTTCCATGGTATAAGTCCCTCATTTTAGGAGATGATTTTATGAATAAAAAGATTATTGTTAATTGTAATAACCGGGAAACAAGAGTTGCTCTTATAGAAGAGAGGGAGTTAGTTGAGATATATATTGAACGTCCCATACACCAGCGGGTAGTGGGAAACATCTACTATGGAGTAGTGGCTAATGTTTTGCCGGGGATGCAGGCAGCTTTTGTAGATATTGGACTGGAGCGGAATGCTTTTCTTTATGTTGATGATGTGATTTTACCCGAAAAATCAAAGGAAACCAGGGAGGGCGGCAAGAGGAAAACCATTGAGGAGTTACTCCAGGAAGGGGACAGGTTGTTGGTCCAGGTGGTTAAGGAACCCTTTGGAAATAAAGGTGCCCGGGTTACCTGCCAGATCACGCTGCCGGGCAGGTTCCTGGTGTTGATGCCCAATGTCAGCTATGTAGGGATCTCCAGGAGAATTGAAGACCCGGAGGAAAGGCAGAGGTTAAAAAACCTGGCGGATTCCGTTAAGCCCGAAAACATGGGCCTTATAGCCAGGACGGTTGCTGAAGGGGTTAGCATGGAATGCCTTCGCAATGACGTGGATTTTTTAACAAAAATGTGGAAGAAAATACAAAGTAGAATTAAGAGCAAAGAGGCTCCCCTGCTTGTTCACCAGGATGTAAATTTGATTTATCGTATAGTGCGGGATCTTTTTACGGAAAATATTGACCAGTTTTTAATAGATGCCAGGTATGAATATGAAAAGGTTTTGGAAACCCTGGAATTTGTTTCTCCTGCCCTGGTAAATAAAGTCTTTTATTACCGGGGAGAAAAGCCAATTTTTGACAAATATAACCTGGAAAATGAACTGGAAAAGGCATTGAAGCGTAATGTGTGGCTGGAGTGTGGAGGGTACCTGGTTTTTGATCAAACGGAAGCTCTTACTGTAATAGATGTTAATACGGGCAAATATATTGGCAGCAAAAACCTGGAAGATACGGTTTTTAAGGCTAACAAGGAAGCTGCCCGGCAAATTCCCCGTCAGCTCCGCCTGAGGGATATTGGGGGAATCATAATAATTGATTTTATTGATATGAACAGCTCGGAACACGAGAAAGAAATCCTGAATATTTTAGAGGAAAATTTAAGCAAGGACCGTACCAAAGCTCACATCCTGGGAATAACAAACCTGGGCCTGGTGGAGATGACCAGGAAGAAGGTCAGGCAGGGCCTGGATGCTGTTCTTATGCAGCCCTGTTCTTACTGTGAAGGACGGGGGAAGGTGCTTTCGGTAGAATTTATGAGCAGTAAAGTTGAGAGAATTCTTAAAAAAATGTTGATGAACGAAGAAGGAGAAGCTATACTTTTAGAAGTCAATCAAAATGTAGCGGCCCTTCTTATAGGCAGCAACGGTTCAAATTTGAGAAAAATTGAAGAAGAAACCAACAAGACTGTTTATATAAGGGGTTCGGAGTCCATGCACCTGGAAAAGTTTAAAATTCTCATGGTAGGTGAGGAAAGAGAGGTTTCCCGGGCTGCTTCCCCTGTTAACCCGGGACAAGTCTGCCGGGTAAAGATTGAAGAACCCCACTTATCTAACCCTTACGATGGCATTGCCCGGGTCCAGGGCTTTGTCATTGATGTCCAGGCGGGGGGAGCTTATGTAGGAGAAAATGTAGAAGTTGAAATCACAGAAGTAGCCAAAACTTATGCCCGGGCAAGACTTTTAAGGCATTAGTCATAAGAATCATCCAGGAAACCTGGGCACGAACCCGGGTATGGCCTGGGAAGGGTAGGGAAAGCAGGGAAGGGAAGGATGTTTTTCTTGACAGGGATGTCCTAATATGATACACTTTAAAATTGTCTAAACGTTGCTGTAACAGTATTTATAGTATAATTTTTAATTATTTGGTATATTATAGAATGTTAACCTGTGCTTTACCAAATTTTTTCTTTTTTTCTGAGGATTGTCCTCATGACAAACAATTTTAGGATAGAGGTGAAGGCTTTTCATGGCGAAGGTTATTAAGGTAGGTAAAAGGGAAAGAAGATGTTACGCCCGTATTGACGAAGTTTTAAACCTGCCGGATCTTGTTGAAGTTCAGAAAAGCTCATATAATTGGTTTTTGGACCAGGGGCTGCAGGAAATGTTTAATGACATTTCCCCTATCAAGGATTTTACAGGGAACTTGATTCTAGAGTTTATAGGGTATTCCCTGGGAAGTCCCAAGTATTCAGTAGAGGAATGCAAGGAAAGGGATGTTACTTATGCCGTCCCTTTAAGGGTAAAGGTTCGTTTAATTAACAAGGAGACGGGAGAAGTAAAGGAACAAGAAGTTTTCATGGGGGATTTCCCCTTGATGACAGAAAATGGAACATTTATTATAAACGGTGCAGAAAGGGTTATTGTAAGCCAGCTGGTTCGTTCACCGGGAGTATATTACAATTTTCAGTGGGATACTGCTGGTAAGCAGCTTTTTATGGGAACTATTATTCCCAATAGAGGTGCCTGGCTGGAATTTGAGACGGATGCCAATAACATCATTTTTGTAAGGGTTGACCGCACCCGTAAGGTACCGGTAACAGTACTTTTAAGGGCTTTAGGCTATGAAACGGACCAGGACATCAAAAAATTATTTAACGATCACGAAGTAATAGAAAACACCCTGGAAAAAGATCACACGGATAATGGTGAATCAGGGCTTTTGGAAATTTATAAGAGGCTCAGGCCCGGTGAACCACTGAATGTGGAAAATGCCAGGTCTCTTTTTGATTCTTTGTTTTTTGATCCCCGGCGTTATGATTTTGCTCATGTAGGAAGGTACAAGATAAACAAAAAGCTTTCCTTAACCAACAGGATTATAGGTAAAGTAATGGCAGAGGATGTCCTGGACCCGGAGACAGGGTCCGTTATGGTGGAAGCAAACCAGAGGGTAACAGCAAAGGTATGCGACCTTTTGGAGGAAAAGAAAATAAGTAAGGTTAAAATCTTAAGTCCCAGTAAAGAAACATGCACCGTCTTAACCAATAATTATATTGACTTAAAAACAAAAAATATAACCAGGGAAGATATAATTGCCTCGGTAGGATATCTCCTTAATTTACTGGATGGTGTAGGAAATGTAGATGATATTGACCACCTGGGTAACAGACGCCTGCGGAGTGTTGGGGAACTGCTTCAAAACCAGTTTAGAATAGGTCTTTCCCGCATGGAAAGGGTGGTCAGGGAGAGAATGACAATCCAGGATGTGGATGCCATTACTCCCCAGGCCTTAATAAATATCAGGCCGGTTATTGCTGCCATTAAAGAGTTCTTTGGAAGCAGCCAGCTTTCCCAGTTTATGGACCAGACCAATCCCCTGGCCGAGTTAACCCACAAACGAAGATTAAGTGCCCTGGGGCCGGGAGGCCTCAGCAGGGAAAGGGCTGGCTTTGAAGTAAGGGACGTTCACCATTCCCACTACGGCCGGGTGTGTCCTATTGAAACCCCGGAAGGCCCCAACATCGGACTTATAGGGTCTTTAAGCACTTTTGCCAGGATTAATAAGTACGGGTTTATGGAAACCCCTTATCGCAAAGTGGACAAAGAAAAGGGTAAGGTAACGGAAGAAATAGTTTACCTTACGGCCGACGATGAAGATAATTATGTTGTGGCCCAGGCTAATGCCCTTTTAGATGAAGAAGGGAAATTTTTAAGCAACAAGATTATTTGCCGTTACAAGCATGAAGTATTGACCAAGCCCCCCCAGGAAATTGATTATATGGATGTTTCACCAAAGCAGCTGGTTAGTGTGGCTACAGCCCTTATACCCTTTTTGGAAAATGATGATGCCAACCGGGCCCTGATGGGTTCAAATATGCAAAGGCAGGCTGTCCCTCTGCTCCAGACGGAGTCTCCCCTGGTAGGAACAGGGATGGAGCACAAGGCAGCTAAAGATTCAGGGGTTGTGATTGTGGCTAAGGCCAGCGGTGAAGTGGAAAGGGTCACCGCTGATGAAATCATTATTAAAAGGGATGATGACCTTGCCCCCCGGTTGATAAACGGCAGGACAGGTGAAATATTTGAAGGGGAAGAAATTACTGCTAAATACCGTAAGGGAATGGACATCTATAATTTACAAAAATTCAAGAGGTCTAACCAGGGAACCTGTATGAATCAGAGGCCCAATGTTCTTTCGGGGCAGCGGATCCAGGAAGGTGAAATAATTGCCGATGGTTCCTGCACTGATTTAGGGGAACTGGCCCTGGGCAGAAACGTACTGGTGGCCTTTATGCCCTGGGAAGGCTATAATTACGAAGACGCCATACTGTTAAGTGAAAAAGCGGTTAAGGAGGATGTTTTCACCTCCATTCATATAGAAGAGTACGAAGCGGAAGCCAGAGATACCAAGCTGGGTCCTGAAGAAATTACCCGGGACATCCCAAACGTAGGAGAAGAAGCTCTAAAAGACCTGGACGAAAGGGGTATCATAAGGGTTGGCGCCGAAGTTCGCGCCGGTGATGTTCTGGTAGGTAAGGTTACCCCCAAGGGGGAAACGGAGCTGACCGCCGAAGAAAGACTCCTGCGGGCTATTTTTGGCGAAAAAGCCCGGGAGGTAAGGGATACTTCCCTGAGGGTCCCCCATGGTGAGTCGGGAATGGTAGTGGAAGTCAAAGTCTTTTCCAGGGAGGAGGGAGATGAACTACCCCCTGGAGTAAACGAACTGGTCAGGGTATATGTTGCTCAAAAGAGAAAGATATCGGAAGGAGATAAAATGGCTGGTCGTCACGGGAACAAGGGAGTTATTGCCCGAATCCTTCCCGAAGAAGATATGCCTTTCCTTCCCGATGGGACTCCCGTAGAGATAGTTCTTAACCCCCTGGGGGTTCCCTCCCGGATGAATATTGGGCAGGTGTTAGAAGCTCACTTGGGCTGGGCATCCAAGGCCCTGGGGATTCATATTGCCTCCCCTGTTTTTGACGGTGCCGTAGAAGACGATATTTTCCAGGCACTGGATGAATCCAGGCTGCCTCATAACGGGAAGACGCCTTTATATGATGGGCGAACGGGAGAGCCTATGGATAACGAAGTAGCCGTGGGGTATGTTTACATGTTAAAACTGGCCCACCTGGTTGACGATAAAATTCATGCCCGTTCCACAGGACCTTACTCCCTGGTTACCCAGCAACCCCTGGGCGGAAAAGCACAATTTGGCGGACAGAGATTTGGAGAGATGGAAGTATGGGCCCTGGAGGCTTACGGCGCTGCCTATACCCTCCAGGAAATACTGACGGTTAAATCCGATGATGTGGTAGGAAGGGTAAAAACCTACGAAGCTATTGTCAAGGGTGAAAATATCCCTGAACCGGGTGTCCCCGAATCCTTTAAGGTTCTGGTCAAGGAGTTGCAAAGCCTGGGGATGGATGTGAAAGTCTTTAGTGAAGAAGCGGGAGAAGTTCCCATCAGGGAGGATGAAGAGGAAATTTATGATCTCAAAGAAGAATTGGAGATTGATATAGAAGGAACGGAAGATGAAGAAATGGGAGAAGCTGGGGAAGAAGAACTGGATGAGGAGTTAGTAGACTTTTCCACGGAAGAAGAGGAAATGGAGGATATCGACCTGGTGAAGGTTTCTTTCCTGGAGGATGGAGAACAGTCGGAGGAAATTGATGACACGGATTATGAATTAAAAGACCAGGAGGAGGATTTGACCTTTAATCCAGAAGAAACTGTACAAGGTAATGAAGAGGGAGAAGAAAGGGAAGACGGAGACGATGAAGAGGGCTATTTATATGGAGACCAGCGGCGAAACAGGCGTAAGCTTAAAAGTGATTTAGTAGATGAAGACCTGGAAGATGACCAGTAAAAAAGAAGGGAGAGGATAACCCTTGTTCGATGTGAACAATTTTGATGCTTTAAAGATAGGGTTAGCTTCACCAGAGCAAATTAGAGAATGGTCCCGCGGCGAAGTAAAAAAACCGGAAACCATTAATTACAGAACGTTAAAACCTGAGAGGGAAGGACTCTTTTGTGAGAAGATTTTTGGCCCCCAAAGGGATTGGGAATGCCACTGCGGCAAATACAAGAGAGTTCGTTATAAGGGTATAGTCTGTGACCGGTGTGGAGTTGAGGTGACCAGGTCTAAAGTGCGCAGGGAAAGGATGGGGCATATAGAGCTGGCAGCCCCTGTTTCCCATATCTGGTATTTTAAAGGAATACCCAGTCGATTGGGACTGCTTCTGGATATGTCCCCCCGGGCCCTGGAAAAGGTGCTTTATTTTGCAGCTTACGTGGTTACGGATCCAGGGGATACGGGACTGTTCAAGAAACAACTCCTTTCAGAAACGGAATACAGGGATTACCGGGAACAGTATAGTAAGCTTTTCAAAGAAGGAAAGGGCTTCAAGGCTGAAATGGGAGCGGAGGCCATTAAAAAGCTCCTGGAGGAGATAGAACTGGAACAGCTTTCCAGGGATCTTCGTGGAGAACTAAAATCCACCAGTGGACAGAAAAAAATAAGGGCTGTTCGCCGCCTGGAGGTTGTAGAAGCTTTCCGGAAATCAGGTAATTTTCCCTCCTGGATGGTGCTTGATGTTATCCCTGTTATTCCTCCTGACCTGCGACCTATGGTTCAGTTGGATGGGGGAAGGTTTGCCACCTCTGACCTTAATGACCTTTACCGGAGGGTGATTAACAGGAATAACCGCTTAAAAAGGCTCCTGGACCTGGGGGCGCCTGATATTATTGTCAGGAATGAAAAGAGGATGCTCCAGGAAGCGGTAGATGCTTTAATTGATAACGGTAGAAGGGGAAGACCCGTAACAGGACCTGGAAACAGGCCTTTAAAATCCTTAAGTGATATGTTAAAGGGTAAGCAGGGACGATTTCGTCAGAACCTTCTGGGAAAAAGGGTTGACTATTCAGGTCGGTCGGTTATTGTAGTGGGTCCTGAACTTAAAATATATCAGTGCGGACTTCCCAAGGAAATGGCCCTGGAGCTGTTTAAGCCCTTTGTCATGAAAAGATTGGTCAACGACGGTTACGCCCATAATATTAAAAGTGCCAAGAGAATGGTGGAAAAGGTTAAGTCTGAAGTGTGGGATGTCCTGGAGGATGTTATCAAAGATCACCCGGTCCTCTTGAACAGGGCTCCAACCCTTCACCGCCTGGGAATCCAGGCTTTTGAACCGGTGCTGGTGGAAGGAAGGGCTATCCAGATCCATCCCCTGGTCTGTGCCGCTTATAATGCTGATTTTGACGGAGACCAGATGGCCGTTCACGTGCCTCTCTCGGCGGAAGCCCAGGCAGAAGCCCGGTTATTGATGCTTTCAGCCCATAATATATTAAATCCTAAGGATGGAAGCCCCGTTTCCACTCCTACCCAGGATATGGTTATGGGTTGTTACTACCTGACCCTGGAAAGGGAAGGAGCCAAAGGAGAGGGTAAGTACTTTGTATCTCCCTTTGAGGCTATTATGGCATACCATACAGGAGCAGTAGACCTGCACGCCAGGATTTGCGTTGATATAGAGGATTTTAAGACTAAAATCTTTGTAAACAGCCAGTTTGAAAAGAAGCAGGGGAAAAATTATCTCATTACAACCCCCGGGAAACTTATCTTTAACGATATTTTCCCTGATGACTTCATGTATATAAATGCCCCTGATTTATCCCAAAGTTTTTCCGAGAGGGACTTAATTCATGAAAAAGGTGAAAACCTCCGGGAAAGGTCTGGCACCAAAGAAATTGGAGAAGCTGCCAAAAAGGACTTTTTAGGAAAAGTCATTGCCCTGTGCTACCGGAAATACGGCAGCACCAAAACAGCTGAAATCTTAGACCATATGAAAAGTCTGGGCTTTCATTATGCTACCAAGGCGGGAGTAACGGTGGCTATTACCGATATTATTGTTCCCCTGGAAAAGCAGGAGATGATATCCAGTGCAGAGCAGGAGGTTGAAGCCATTGAGAAGCAGTTTAGAAGGGGATTAATTACAGAAGATGAGCGCTATGGCCGGGTTATATCCATTTGGACCCAAACCAGGGAAAGACTTACGGAAGTATTGATGTCCAACCTGGACCGGTTTAACCCCATATATATGATGGCCCACTCGGGGGCCCGGGGTAATGTGGGACAGATATCCCAGCTGGCAGGGATGAGGGGCCTCATGGCAGACCCCACAGGTCGAATTATTGACCTGCCTATTAAGGCCAACTTCAGGGAAGGGCTGACGGTGCTGGAATACTTTATTTCTACCCACGGTGCCCGCAAGGGACTGGCAGACACAGCCCTGAAAACTGCTGATTCGGGTTACCTTACCCGCAGGCTGGTTGATGTTTCCCAGGATGTGATAGTCAGGGAAGAAGACTGCGGTACGGAAATGGGTATAGAAGTAGATGAAATCAAGGACGGAAGCGAAATTATTGAAGAGCTTTACGACCGGCTGGTAGGCCGATTTGCCCAGGTAGATATAAAACACCCTGAAGGGGAAGAAGTCCTGGTATCCAGGAACCAGTTAATTAATGAAGACCTGGCAGCAAAAATTATTAATGCGGGAATTAAAAAGGTAAGAATAAGGTCTGTTTTAACCTGTAAATCCCGTTTTGGTGTTTGTGTCAAATGTTATGGGCGTAACCTGGCTACCGGAAGAATAGTGGATATTGGAGAGTCAGTCGGAATAATTGCAGCCCAGTCTATAGGAGAACCCGGCACTCAGCTTACCATGAGAACATTCCACACGGGTGGGGTAGCCGGCGACGATATTACCCAGGGTCTGCCCCGGGTTGAAGAACTATTTGAGGCCCGCAAGCCCAAGGGATTGGCTTTAATCAGTGAAATTGATGGTACTGTAGAAATTAGGGAAACCAGAAATAAGAGGGAAATTAAAATTACTCCCCAATACGGGGAATCAAGACTTTATAATGTTCCTTACGGTGCCAGGCTCAAGTTTTCCGATGGTGACTATATCGAAGCGGGCACCGAGTTAACGGAAGGTTCTGTTAACCCCCATGATCTTTTAAAAGTAAAGGGATCCCGGGGAGCCCAGGTCTATCTTCTCCAAGAAGTCCAGAGGGTTTACAGGTTCCAGGGAGTAGATATTAACGACAAGCATATTGAAGTCATTATCCGGCAAATGTTGAAAAAGGTTAAGGTTGATGATGCCGGTGATTCTGATCTCCTTCCCGGAGGCCTGGTGGATAACTTTGAATTTGATGAGGTTAACCGCAAGGTAATGGAAAAGGGAGGAGAGCCGGCCACAGCCAAGCCCGTACTCCTGGGAATTACAAAAGCCTCACTGGCTACAGATTCCTTCCTGTCAGCCGCCTCCTTCCAGGAAACAACTCGAGTTCTAACAGAGGCTGCTATTAAAGGGCGGGTTGATCCGCTCCTGGGCCTTAAGGAAAATGTAATAATCGGAAAATTAATTCCCGCAGGCACGGGAATGTCCCGATACCGAAACATTATAATAAAAGCAGATGAATATGAAGGGGAACAGGTTCAGGAAAAAATGGGGGAAGAAACCCAGGAAAGCCCGTCTAAGGCTGTTGACAACCCATAACTCTAGTGGTAAACTATTAAAGTGCGTATTTTGGGTTTACACTTCCTTAGGATTAAGGAGGGAAAGCCATCATGTCTTTGGATCGTTTGCAAAGGGCTTCAAAAATAGCTATTGGTACCAAGCAAACAACAAAGCTGGTTAGAAATAATAAGGCCAGAGCAGTCTTTATTGCACAGGATGCCGAAGAAAGAATTACGAAACCTGTGGTGAATTTGTGCAGGGAAAAGAATATAGATTTAATTGAGGTTCCCCATATGGCCGAGCTTGGCAAAGCTTGCGGCATAAAAGTTGGAGCAGCCATGGCTGCCATTGTGGAAAAATAGAAAGGCCGGGGGACGGTTGCTAAACCTTCCCCCTTTTAATTTTTTTAATTTTTATTGGAAGGAGGTGCGAAGTCTTTGCCAACTATCAGTCAGCTAGTGAGAAAGGGAAGAAAAGAGATTACAAAAAAATCAACGGCGCCTGCTCTGGAAGAATCTCCGCAAAAAAGAGGAGTTTGCACCAGAGTTTCAACCACCACCCCTAAAAAACCAAATTCAGCCCTGAGAAAAATAGCCCGGGTAAGGTTAACCAACGGGATGGAGGTTACCGCCTATATTCCTGGGGTTGGTCATAATCTTCAAGAACACTCGGTGGTTTTAGTGCGTGGTGGAAGGGTTAAGGACCTGCCGGGAGTAAGATATCACCTGGTAAGGGGTGCCCTGGATACAGCGGGTGTTGAAAACAGGCTGCAAAGCCGTAGTAAATATGGAACCAAGCTTAAAAAATAATAAGCTTAAAAATTAGAAGGAAGGGGGGTAAAATATTGCCAAGAAAAGGACCTGTTCCCAAGCGGAGTGTTACACCAGACCCTATTTACAATAGCAAGCTGGTGACTCGTTTCATAAACAAGTTGATGCTGGACGGTAAAAGGGGTAAAGCTCAAAACACCTTCTACCAGGCCCTTAATATTATAAAGGAAAAAACCGGTAGAGACCCTATGGAGGTTTTTGAAGAAGCCGTTAAAAATGTATCTCCTGTCCTGGAGGTTAAAGCTCGTAGGGTAGGAGGGGCAACGTACCAGGTTCCCATAGAGGTAAATCCCGATAGGAAAATGATTTTAGCCATTCGCTGGCTAACCGGTTATGCCCGTGCCCGGGGAGAAAAAACAATGCCCCAGAGGTTGGCTGGAGAGATTATGGATGCAGCCAATTCCACGGGAGGCGCTGTGAAAAAGAAAGAAGATACTCATAAAATGGCAGAGGCCAATAAAGCTTTTGCCCACTACAGGTGGTAAGGTTGATCATATGTTTATATTACTCTTGAAAGGGGGGAATACTGAATGCCAAGAGAATTTGCGCTGGAAAAAGTAAGGAATATAGGGCTCATGGCCCATATTGATGCGGGTAAAACTACCACTACGGAACGGATTCTGTTCTATTCCGGTCGGGTTCACCGCCTGGGGGAAGTACACGATGGGGCGGCAACCATGGACTGGATGGTCCAGGAACAGGAACGAGGGATAACCATTACTTCTGCGGCTACTACTTGCTTATGGAAAGATTTCCGTGTTAATATAATTGACACACCAGGGCACGTGGACTTTACCGTAGAGGTGGAAAGGTCCCTGAGAATACTGGATGGGGCTATTGGTGTTTTCTGTGCTAAAGGAGGGGTTGAGCCTCAATCAGAAACTGTATGGCGCCAGGCTGAAAGGTATGGTGTTCCCCGTATAGCATATATTAATAAAATGGATATAATTGGTGCTGACTTTTTCAATGTGGTAGATATGATGGAAAAAAGGTTAAAGGTTAATCCTGTGCCCGTTCAACTACCAATAGGAAAAGAAGATAACTTTTGGGGAATAGTAGACCTGGTTCGCTTGAAGGCCATCATTTATGAAGAAGAACTGGGGATAAAAAGTGAAGAGCAGGAAATACCTGAAGATATGAAAGAACTGGCCCTGGAGTACCGGGAAAAATTATTAGAATCCCTGGCGGAATACAATGAAAACATTATGGATAAATACCTGGCAGGGGAAGACCTGCAGGAGAAAGAAATAAAAGAAGCTTTACGTGACGCTACTATTGATACCCACCTGATACCTGTTTTCTGCGGCTCTTCCTATAAAAATAAAGGAGTTCAGCCCTTATTGAATGGTGTTATAGATTACCTTCCTTCTCCGGCAGATATAGACGCTGTTAAAGGATTCTTGCCTGATACGGAAGAGGAAACCTTCCGGAAGTATTCCGATGAAGAACCTTTTTCCGCCCTGGCCTTTAAGATTATGTCCGATCCTTATGTGGGCAAGTTAATCTTTATCAGGGTTTACTCGGGGCAGCTAAAGGCAGGGTCCTTTGTTTACAACTCTGGTAAAGACAAGAAGGAAAGGGTAGGTAGGATTTTAAGAATGCACGCTAACCACAGGGAAGAGGTTAAGGAGACAAGTACTGGGGATATCGTAGCTCTGGTAGGATTGCGTCAGGCAACTACCGGGGATACCTTGTGTGACCCCAGTGCCCCTATAATCCTGGAGAACATTCAATTCCCGGAACCTGTTATCTCCGTGGCCATTGAGCCCAAGACCAAGGCCGACCAGGAAAAAATGGGTATTGCCCTTAACAAAATAGCCGAGGAAGATCCTACCTTTAAGACCCATACTGATGAAGATACTGGCCAAACCCTTATTTCCGGTATGGGAGAGCTACACCTGGAAATTATAGTTGATAGACTTCTCCGTGAATTCAATGTGGATGCTAGCGTAGGTAAGCCTCAAGTTTCCTATAAGGAAACCATTAGAAACAGTGTCAAGGTGGAAGGAAAGTTTATCAAGCAGACGGGAGGCCGTGGTCAATACGGTCATGTCTGGCTTGAGCTTGAGCCCCTGGAGGATGGAAAAGGTTATGAATTTGAAGATAAGACAGTGGGAGGAGTTATACCCAAGGATTTTGTGCCGGCAGTAAACAGTGGAATTAAAGATGCTTTAAGCAATGGACCCCTGGCCGGTTATCCTGTTATTGATGTTAAGGCAACCCTGGTTGATGGCTCCTACCATGATGTGGATTCTTCCGAAATAGCTTACAGAGTGGCCGCTTCCCAGGCCTTTAAAAAGGGAGTTATGAAGGCTACCCCCGTTCTCCTGGAGCCCGTCATGAAAGTTGAAGTTGTGGTTCCAGAAGAATATATGGGAGACATCATGGGAGACGTTAACACCCGCAGGGGAAGGATTGAAGGTATGGAAGACAGGGCAGGAGCAAAGGTCATCGATGCTTATGTACCTCTGTCAGAAATGTTTGGCTATGCCACGGACCTTCGTTCTAAAACTCAGGGTAGAGGAACTTATTCCATGGAGTTTCACTCTTATGAAGAGGTTCCCAAAAGCCTGGCCCACAAAATTATTGAAAGGTACAGTGCTTAAGGGTCTGGCCGGGGGATTTTCCCCCTTAATTTAAATATAACTTAAAATGCAGGAGGTATTAAAAAATGGCAAAGGAAAAATTTGAAAGGAAAAAACCCCACGTTAATGTAGGTACTATCGGTCACGTTGACCACGGAAAAACTACCCTTACGGCAGCTATCACTTACTGCCTGGCCAATAGAGGGTATGCCCAGAAGACTAGCTTTGATGAAATCGATAAGGCTCCCGAAGAAAAGGAACGGGGGATAACCATTGCTACTGCCCACGTTGAATATGAGACAGACAACCGCCACTATGCTCATGTAGACTGCCCCGGTCACGCTGACTACATCAAGAACATGATTACCGGTGCTGCCCAGATGGACGGTGCTATACTGGTTGTTTCCGCGGCGGACGGCCCCATGCCCCAGACCCGGGAACATATCCTCCTAGCCCGCCAGGTGGGAGTTCCTAACATAATCGTATTTCTTAATAAAACGGATATGGTTGATGATGAAGAACTGATAGAACTGGTGGAAATGGAAGTAAGGGACCTGTTAAATGAATATGATTTCGACGGAGATGCAATTCCTATCGTAAAGGGTTCTGCCTTAAAAGCCCTGGAATGCGGCTGTGGAACCACCGAATGTGACAAGTGTAATGTTGTCTGGGAGCTCATGAACGCCATCGATGAACATATTCCGGCACCCAAGAGGGATATTGATAAGCCCTTCTTGATGCCCATTGAAGATGTGTTCACCATAACCGGTCGTGGTACCGTTACTACGGGTAGAGTAGAGCGGGGCATGGTTAAGGTTGGTGATGATGTGGAAATCGTTGGCTTTGATGAAAGGCCTAAAAAGACGGTAGTAACAGGAGTGGAAATGTTCCGCAAGATTATGGATGAAGCGGAAGCTGGAGATAATATTGGAACCCTTCTCCGGGGTATAGACCGGGAGGATGTGGAAAGGGGCCAGGTCCTGGCAAAGCCCGGATCCATTAAACCCCATACCAGGTACCAGGCTGAAGTTTACGTCCTGAAGAAGGAAGAAGGTGGACGTCATACTCCCTTCTTCAATGGTTATCGTCCCCAGTTCTATTTTCGTACCACCGATGTTACCGGTGTTGTTACCCTGCCCGAAGGGGTAGAGATGATAATGCCCGGTGATAATGTGAACATGGATATAGAGCTTATTACACCCATTGCTATCGAAGAAGGTTTGCGGTTTGCTATCCGGGAAGGTGGCAGGACGGTAGCGTCAGGTGTAGTTACAGGCATAGAAAAGTAATATAGATAAAAATTAAGCCCATAACAATAAGGCTATGAAGTAAAAGGTTGCCAGTCCATGAATGGGCCGGGGAATTTTTATGGAGCATGTCCGTTAATCGGGCGCTAAGGAGGGAAAGTATGTCCAAGCAAAAAATAAGAATCAGGCTAAAAGCCTTTGATCATAATATTTTAGACCAGTCGGCAGGCAAAATTGTAGAAACTGCCAGGAAGACAGGGGCTGCTGTTTCGGGGCCTGTTCCTCTACCTACGGAAAAAAATATTTATACCGTTATTCGTGCTCCCCACAAATATAAGGATTCCCGCGAGCAGTTTGAAATGCGCACCCATAAAAGGCTCATTGATATTTTAGAACCCAACCCCAGTACCATTGACGCCTTGATGCGCCTTGATCTGCCCGCTGGAGTAGACATTGAGATAAAGCTGTAATTATATTTAATTACCCGCGGGGAGGTGGAAAAATTGGAAAAAACTATATTAGGCAGAAAAATTGGAATGACCCAGGTATACGACGGACAGGGAAACCTTATACCGGTAACGGTGGTTAAAGCAGGACCCTGCACGATTATTCAAAAGAAAGACCAGGAAAAGGATGGGTATGAGGCCTTGCAGGTTGGCTTTGAAGAGCAAAAGGAAAAAAGGCTTAACAAGCCGGCTTTAGGGCACTTTAAGAAAGCCCAGGTTTCCCCCAAGCGTTTTGTCAAGGAAATACCCGTGACCAGTACAGAAGAATACCAGGTGGGTCAGGAAATAAAGGTTGATATTTTCAACGAAGGGGACTTTATTGATGTAACAGGTATTTCTAAAGGAAGAGGTTTTGCCGGTTCTATCAAAAGACACGGTCAAAGCCGGGGGCCCAAAACCCATGGATCCCACTATCACAGGGGTCCCGGATCCTTAGGTTCTGTGGACGCAGCCCGGGTTTTTAAAGGCCGTCCTCTGCCCGGTAGAATGGGTGCTGATAGAGTAACGGTGCAAAAGCTCCAGGTAGTTCAAGTACTGCCGGAAAAGGATGTTATCCTGGTTAAAGGGCCTGTGCCCGGGAACAAAAAGGGGCTGCTGGTCATAAAGGAATCCATTAAAGGCGGCAAAGAAAAGGCAGCTTCGAAGTAGGAAAGGAGGAAAAACATGCCTAAGACTTCTTTATACGATACGGAAGGGAATCAAGTTGGAGAAGTAGACTTGAGTCCGGATATATTTGATGTTAAAGTAAATGAAGCCCTGATGCACGACGTGGTCCTCATGCAGCTGGCCAGGGGACGCCGGGGTACTGCTTCTACCAAGTCAAGGGGAGAAGTTCGGGGTGGAGGGCGTAAACCCTGGCGCCAAAAGGGGACCGGTAGAGCCCGCCATGGAACTATTCGTTCACCCCTTTGGGTAGGCGGAAGCATTACCTTTGGGCCAAAACCCCGAAGCTTTGCTTTTAGTATCCCTAAAAAGGCTAAAAGACATGCCATTAAATCTGCTTTAACTTCTAAGGTAAAAGCAGGTTCCTTAAAGGTTGTAGATAACCTGTCCATGGAGGAGCCCAAAACCAGGGAGATGTTTAGGATATTAAATAACCTTAACTCTGGGAAGAAAGTTTTGCTGGTAACTTCAGGTCAGGATACTAATATAGTAAAGTCTGCTCGAAACATTCCTGGTGTAAAAACCCTTCCTGCTTATAAACTTAATGTTTATGATATTTTAAACTGTGAAAACATGATTCTTACTAAAGAGGCACTGGACAGGGCAGAGGAGGTGTTTGCCTGATGAAAGATCCCAGGGATATAATCATAAAACCCATAATAACGGAAAAAAGTACCCGGATAATGGAAGAAAATAAATATGCATTTATGGTAAGTTTAAAAGCAAATAAAATTGAGATTAAAAAAGCTCTGGAGGAAATATTTGGGGTTAAGGTTAAATCGGTAAATACCATGCGGGTTAAGGGAAAGCCTAAAAGAATGGGCATGTATACCGGTTATACTTCTGATTGGAAAAAGGCTATTGTTACCCTTCACCAGGACAGCAAGCCTATTGAAATTTTCGAAGGCCTGTAAGGGTCTTCCTTATTGTTTCATTTATAACGTTAGTTAAAAGGAGGGAAAAAGATGGCTATAAAAAAATTCAATCCAACTTCTTCGGGCATAAGGCATATGACTGTTTCCGACTTTGGTGAAATAACCACCGACGAAGAGGAAAAATCCCTCACCGCTCCTCTTAAAAAGAAGTCAGGCAGAAATACCGCCGGTCGCATTACGATTAGACACAAGGGAGGCGGTCACAAGCGGAAGTACCGGATAATTGACTTTAAGCGGGATAAGGATGGGATTCCTGCCAGGGTGGCACAGATAGAGTATGATCCAAATCGTTCGGCCAACATTGCCCTCCTGCATTATGCCGACGGGGAAAAGAGGTATATCCTGGCCCCTGTAGGCCTTAAAGTAGGAATGACGGTAATGTCAGGAACCGAGTCAGAGATTCAACCGGGTAATGCCCTGTCCCTGCGTAATATACCCGTAGGCGCTGTTATTCATAATATAGAAATGAAAAAAGGGAGAGGTGCCCAGATAGTTCGATCTGCTGGTACGGCAGCACAGCTTATGGCCAAGGAAGGAACCTATGCCCATGTTCGGTTACCTTCAGGGGAAGTAAGGCTTATTCCTATAGATTGTAAGGCAACCCTGGGCCAGGTAGGTAATGTGGAGCACGAAAATATTACCATAGGTAAAGCAGGCCGGTCCCGGTGGTTGGGTATAAGGCCCACTGTCAGAGGTGTGGTCATGAATCCGGCTGACCATCCCCACGGGGGCGGAGAAGGAAAGGCACCTGTTGGCAGAAAGAGTCCTATTACTCCCTGGGGTAAGCCTACTATAGGTTATAAAACCCGTAAGAAGAAGAAGGATTCGGATAAGTATATTATTAAAAGTAAAAAGCGTAAGAAATAGCGGTTAGAAGGGAGGTTAGAAATATTGGGTAGATCCTTAAAAAAAGGCCCTTATATAGATTCAAAACTGTTAAAAAGGATTGAGGAAATGAATGAGTCGGGGAAAAAACGGGTAATAAAAACCTGGTCAAGGCGTTCTACCATATTTCCCGAAATGGTAGGCCATACCATTGCCGTCCATGACGGTCGCAAGCATGTCCCTATATTTATCACCGAGGATATGGTAGGCCACAAACTAGGAGAATTTGCCCCGACCAGGACTTTTAGGGGCCACGGACATCACACCGAAAGATCGTCATCGCTGAAGTAACCTTTTTGAGGGGAGGTAATGGATATGGAAGCTAAAGCAGTTGCCCGATATGTAAGGATTGCTCCCAGGAAAGCCCGTCTGGTTGCAGATTTAATACGGGGGAAGGATATACAAAGTGCCCTTTCTACCTTAAAATTCACTCCTACCAAAGGGTCAAAAATATTAGAGAAGGTTTTAAATTCAGCTATTGCTAATGCGGAGCATAACTACGATATGGATGTTAATGAGCTTTATATTGCTAAAGCTTATGTAGATGAAGGTCCTACCCTGAAACGTTGGCGGGCTAAAGCCATGGGCCGGGTAGGAAGAATCAGAAAAAGAACAAGTCATATAACAATAATTCTTAAAGAAAGGGAGGGATAGATAAAAGTGGGTCAAAAGATTCATCCCTTAGGGATGCGAATTGGCGTTATCCGAGACTGGGACGCCAAATGGTTTGCCAAGAAAAACTATGCTGAACTATTACATGAAGACTTAGCTATAAGAGAATTCTTAACCAAAAAACTAAGTGAAGCTTCTGTTTCCAAGGTGGAGATTGAAAGGGCTGCCAACAGGGTGAGAGTAACTGTTCACACAGCCAAGCCCGGTATGGTAATTGGTAGAGGTGGTTCTGGAGTAGAGGAGCTGAGAAAGAACCTGGAAAAGTTAACAGGAAAACAGGTTCATGTAAATATACTGGAAATAAAAGTGCCCGAACTGGATTCTCAGCTGGTTGCCAATAATGTAGCTTCCCAGCTGGTAAGAAGAATTGCTTTTAGAAGAGCCATGAAACAAACCATAAATAGAACCATGAAGACAGGAGCTAAAGGTATAAAGATTACCTGCAGCGGCCGGCTGGGTGGAGCTGAGATTGCCCGAACGGAGACCTATCATGAAGGAACAGTTCCCCTGCAGACCTTGAGGGCTGATATAGATTATGGTTTTGCTGAAGCCGATACTACTTACGGTAAAATCGGTGTAAAAGTATGGATATATAAGGGTGAAGTACTCCCCGAGGCCAGAAAAGAATAGACAAAAGAGTTGAAAGGAAAGGGGCGAGTCAGGATGGTACTAATTCCCAAAAGGGTTAAATATCGCCGCCAGCATAGAGGTCGCATGAAGGGATTATCCAAAGCCGGAAATACCATTGCTTTTGGTGAATATGGATTACAGGCTCTTGACCCGGCATGGATAACCAGCCAGCAAATAGAGTCGGCCCGTATTGCCATGACCCGGCACATTAAAAGAGGGGGTAAGGTTTGGATAAAAATATTTCCCCATAAGCCTGTTACGGAAAAGCCTGCTGAAACTCGTATGGGTAGCGGTAAGGGTTCTCCCGAATACTGGGTGGCTGTGGTAAAGCCGGGAAGAATTTTATTCGAACTTGCTGGGGTCAGTGAAGAAGTGGCCCGAGAGGCCATGCGCCTGGCCTCCCATAAGCTGCCTGTAAGGACAAAGTTTGTTAAAATTGAAGAGTTTGGTGGTGATACCCGTGAAAGCTAACGAAATCCGTCAATTAAGCGATGCGGAGCTTCAGGCAAAGGTTGGAGAGCTGAAAGAGGAACTTTTTAATCTGCGTTTTCAAATGGTTACCGGCCAGCTGGAAAATCCTATGCGTATAAGACAGGTCCGGAAGGATATAGCACGGGTAAAAACCATAATCAGGGAACGGGAATTAAATATTAGCTCGGGTTAGTTATTAAGATAGAAAATTCATGAAGAAGGGAGGCCTGTTTGGTTGGAGAGAGGGATAAGAAAAACTCGGATTGGTAAAGTAGTAAGCGACAAGATGGATAAGACGGTAGTGGTAGCTGTAGAGAGGACTACCAGACATCCCCTGTACGGAAAAACTATTCGTAGGACCAAAAAATTTAAAGCCCATGATGAAGAGAATACCTGCCGGCAAGGAGATAAGGTTAAAATAATGGAAGTCAGGCCTTTAAGTAAGGATAAAAACTGGCGTGTCATGGAAGTTCTGGAAAGGTCCGAATTATAAAGGTTCAGTCAGGGTAGGAAAGGAGGGGCACTAATGATTCAAACAGAATCTTATCTAAAGGTTGCAGATAACACTGGCGCCCGTAAATTAATGTGCATCAAGGTTGTTGGTAGCTCCGGCAAAAAGTTTGCCAACATTGGTGATGTTATTGTTGGTTCTGTTAAGGAAGCCACGCCAGGAGGCATGGTAAAAAAAGGCGATGTTTTAAGGGCTGTTATAGTAAGAACTAAAAAGGGTCTGAGGCGAAGTGATGGTTCTTACATCAAGTTTGATGAAAATGCTGCTGTAATTATTAATGAACTGGGGGTTCCCCGGGGAACCCGTATATTCGGTCCTGTTACCCGGGAACTCAGGGAAAAGGAATACATGAGGATTATTTCCCTTGCACCGGAGGTTTTATAGGTAGAAGGAGGTGGAAAGGTGACCACAGGTAAAATGAACATCAAAAAAGGAGACACCGTGGTAGTTTTATCGGGAAAGGAAAAAGGCAAGAAGGGGAAAGTTATTTCTTGCGACCCCGAAGCAGGCAGGGTTATAGTTGAAGGGGTTAATATAGTAAAAAAGCACACCCGCCCTACCCAAAAATCTCCCCAGGGGGGAATTAAGGACCAGGAAGCGCCCCTTTATGAATCTAAAATTATGCTGGTTTGTCCTTCCTGTAAAAAGCCTTCCAGGGTAGGAAAAAAAGTTTTGACCAATGGGGATAAGGTTAGAGCATGTAAAAAGTGCGGGGAAGCAATAGATCGTTGATAGCGGCCGAAAGGAGGTATAGGATTTGACTGCACTAAAAGAAAAATATGCCGACGAAGTATCTAGAGAAATGATGCAGAAGTTTAACTATGAAAACATTCACCAGGTTCCTCGCCTGGAAAAGGTTGTAATCAATATGGGGGTTGGCGAAGCAAAGGAAAACCCCAAGATTCTGGATGCAGCGGTGCGGGATTTGTCCACCATAACGGGGCAGAGACCTGTAATTACCAAGGCTAAAAAGTCTGTGGCCAGTTTTAAGCTTCGGGAAGGTATGTCCATCGGGTGTAAGTTAACCCTGCGTGGGGAGAGAATGTACCATTTTCTGGATAAACTTATCAATGTGGCCCTCCCCAGAGTTCGAGATTTTCGGGGAGTGTCCCCTAAGGCCTTTGACGGCAGGGGTAATTATACCTTGGGAATAAAAGAACAGTTAATATTCCCCGAAATAAATTATGATGATATTGAGAAGGTCATGGGTATGGATGTAACCATTGTCACTACTGCAGAAACCGACGAAGAAGCCAGAGAACTCCTAAGGCTGATGGGTATGCCTTTTAAAAACCAATAAAAAATTGAAGGAGGGAAAAGGGTGGCAAAAAAATCTTTAATTGCCAAAGCTAAACGGGAACCAAAATTTAAAGTAAGAAAATATAATCGCTGTAAGATATGTGGACGTCCCCATGCTTATTTAAGGAAATTTGGCATGTGCCGTCTCTGTTTCCGTAAGCTGGCTCATGAAGGTAAAATACCGGGAGTTAAAAAAGCCAGCTGGTAAAAATTAGTATCAGTGCCTGGAAAGGGGGTAATTCGAAATATGACCATGACAGATCCCGTTGCTGATATGCTGACAAGAATAAGAAATGCTAATACAGTACAGCATGATCAATTAGAAGTTCCCGCATCTAAGGAAAAGTTAGCCCTGGCGGATATTTTAAAAAGAGAAGGGTTTATTAGGGATTACGAGTATCGTCAAGATAACAAACAGGGCATGATTAAACTATACTTGAAGTACGGCTCCGATAAGGAGAGGGTAATTACCGGATTAAAACGTATAAGTAAACCCGGGTTAAGGGTTTATGTTAGGAAGGATGAACTGCCAAAAGTTTTAGGAGGCCTTGGCATTGCCATAGTTTCTACCTCCAAGGGCTTGATGACGGATAAAGACGCCAGAAAGCAGGGAGTAGGCGGAGAAGTATTATGCTATATCTGGTAAAATTTTAGCAATTACATTGAAACAGAGGGGAGGTCTGAGACATGTCTAGAATAGGGAAAAAACCTGTTAGCATTCCTGAGGGGGTAGAAATAGAGATTTCCGACAATGTGGTCTCGGTAAAGGGGCCAAAAGGGCAGCTGGAAAAGCGGATGCCCCAGGAGATGAATCTTGAAATTAAAGATAATGAATTAATTGTTACCCGTCCTTCAGAAAATGCTGAGCACAGGGCCCTTCACGGTCTTACCAGAAGCCTTATTAGCAATATGGTAGAAGGTGTTTCCCGGGGTTTTGAAAGAACCCTGGAGCTGGTTGGAGTAGGATACAGGGCTACCAAGCAGGGAGATAATATAAGCCTGGCCATTGGCTATTCTCAGCCCGTAATCATAGAACCTGGTGAAAATATTGAGCTGGAAGTTCCTGCTGCCAATAAAATTGTAGTAAAAGGTATTGATAAAGAAGCAGTGGGAGAACTGGCAGCAAATATTAGAGAAATTCGTCCTCCGGAGCCTTACAAAGGAAAGGGAGTTAAGTACCAGGAGGAAAGGATCAGACGCAAGGTTGGTAAAGCAGGTAAGTAGTTTTTAATAAAGGAGGAATTCTTTTGTTCCGGAAAAATAGCAGAAATGCATTACGAAAAAAAAGACACATGCGCATAAGGAACAAAGTATCTGGAACACCGGAAAGGCCTCGCCTGAATGTTTTCCGAAGCTTGAAAAACATTTATGCTCAGATTATTGATGACCTGAATGGCCAAACCCTGGTTTCCGTTTCCAGCCTGGACCCGGAAGTTAAAGGGGATAATGGCAAAACGGGTAATATTGATACAGCCAGGCAGGTTGGAGAGGTTCTGGCTCGCAGAGCTCTGGATAATGACATCAGGGAGGTAATTTTTGACCGGGGAGGTTACAGATATCACGGCCGGGTTAAAGCACTGGCGGAAGGAGCCAGGGAAAACGGTCTTAAATTTTAAGATTTAGCTCTATTAATTTGGCGAAGAAGGAGGGAAAAGCTTGGAAAAAGAAAAGGGTGTAAGAAACGGTGAGAAGGCGGAATTAATTGAAAGAGTTGTCCGGATTAACAGGGTGGCCAAAGTGGTAAAAGGCGGTAGGCGCTTTAGCTTTAGTGCCCTGGTAGTGGTTGGAGATGGACAGGGGAAAGTTGGTGCTGGCCTGGGTAAAGCCGGGGAAGTCCCTGAAGCTATACGAAAAGCTATTGATGATGCCAAGAAAAACATGGTAAAAGTGCCCCTGGTAGAAGATACCATACCCCATGAAATCCTGGGAAGGTTTGGAGGCGGAAAGGTTCTTATGAAGCCGGCCTCCAAAGGTACAGGAGTGATTGCCGGTGGTCCCGTAAGGGCTGTCCTTGAATCTGCCGGTATTAAAGATATTTTAACTAAATCCCTGGGCTCAGCAAATGCCACAAATATGGTTAAGGCTACCATGCAAGGGTTAAAAGAACTTAAAAGAGCTGAAGAGGTATCCAGGCTTCGCGGTAAATCAATTTCTGAACTTCTAGGTTAGGAGGTTTTAGCCATGAAAACACTTCGCATAACTCTGGTTAAAAGCCCCATAGGCTATTCAAAAAACCAGCGGGCTGCAGTTAAGAGCCTGGGATTGAACAAATTAAATGCCAGCAGAGTGCACCAGGATACTCCCGCTATAAGGGGCATGATTAAGAAGGTGCAGCACCTGCTTAAAGTAGAGGAAATACAGGAAGAAGATAAGACAGCAACCAGCTAAAAGGGGGTGTAGACAGTGCGCTTACATGAACTAAAAAGACCTGCCGGATCCAGAAAAAAGGCTAAAAGAAAAGGTCGAGGGATAGGTTCCGGTATAGGGAAAACTGGGGGCCGCGGCCACGGCGGGCAAAGGTCTCGTTCCGGTGGAAGGGTAAGACCCGGTTATGAAGGAGGCCAAATGCCCTTACAGCAGCGTCTTCCTAAGAAGGGTTTTAATAATCCCTTGAAAAAAGAAAAGGCAGAGGTTAATATAAAGTCTTTAAACCTTTTTGAAGAAGGAACGGAGATAACTCCTCAGCTTTTGCTCCAGGAGGGAATTGTTAAATCTATTAAAAATGGAGTAAAAGTTTTAGGCCAGGGGGAACTGGATAAAAGTTTAACCATCAAAGCCCATTCCTTCAGTAAGAAAGCAGTAGAAAAGATTGAGGCTTCTGGCGGTAAGGCAGAGGTGATATAATGCTGGATACGATTCGCGGTGCCTGGAAAATATCCGAGCTGCGGGGAAGGATTATTTTCACCCTGCTTATGTTCGTTGTTTTTCGCCTGGGCTCCCACATACCTGTTCCAGGGATTGATGTGGCCCAGCTCCAGGAGTTTTTCAGGGGAGACGATTTGTTCGGTTTTTTAAATGTTATTGGGGGAGGAGCCCTCAGCAACTTTACTATATTTGCCATGAGCATTACCCCTTATATTAACGCCTCCATTATCATGCAGCTCTTAACGGTGGTTATTCCCAAGCTGGAGGAGCTGTCTAAAGAAGGCGACGAGGGCAGAAAAATTATTAACAGGTACATCCGTTATGGAACGGTAGGTCTGGCTCTTATTCAAGCTATAGCCATGACCTTTGGATTGATCAGGGGAGCAATCATTAACCCCACCCTTTTATCTTATATTACCATCATTGTTGCCCTTACGGCGGGCACTGCCTTTTTAATGTGGCTGGGGGAACAGATTTCGGAAAAGGGCATTGGTAACGGTATTTCCCTTATTATCTTTGCAGGAATTATAGCTAGTTTTCCTGAGGGAGTAGCCATGCTTTATGAAAGAATTCGAGTGGGGCAGGCTAATATTCCGGCCATGGTAGCCATAGGAATATTTTTGTTGGCTTTAATTGTATTTATTATCGCTTTGACCCAGGGAGAGAGAAGGGTTCCCGTTCAGTATTCCAAGAGGGTTGTGGGGCGGAAACTATACGGTGGTCAGACCACCCATATTCCCATGAAGGTAAACCAGGCTGGAGTTATACCGGTAATTTTTGCTTCCTCCATATTAATGTTTCCACCAACCCTGGCCCAGTTTGTAAATCACCCGGTGGCAATTAGTATTGCTGACCTTTTTGCCTGGGGAACTCCCTTAAACACAATATTATATTTTCTCCTTATAGTATTTTTCACTTATTTTTATACAGCTATACAGTTTAATCCTGTAGATGTTGCCCAGAATATTAAAAAGTACGGTGGTTTTATCCCAGGGCTAAGGCCGGGGAGGCCTACAGCAGAGTTTTTAGAAAGGATCGTGTCCAGGATAACCTTTGTAGGTGCCATGTCTCTGGCTGTTATCTGCACTCTTCCCATATTAATACAAAATGTAACGGACCTTAACTTGATTTTCACTGGAACGGCCCTTATCATTGTAGTGGGTGTATCCCTTGAGACAGTTAAACAGATTGAAAGTCACCTGCTTATGAGGCATTACCAGGGTTTCATGCGGTAAGGATCCAGGAGGCAGTTATGATAACTTATAAATCTGATCAGGAAATAATTATTATGAGGCAGGCAGGAAGAATGGTTGCTTCCACTCACCAGATGCTGTCTAAGTTGATAAGGCCGGGGATCACTACTGCCGAACTTGACGTGGCGGCAGAGAAGTTTATCCGGTCCCAGGGGGGTGAACCTGCATTTAAGGGCTACCACGGTTTTCCCGCCAGTATCTGTACTTCCATAAATGAAGAGGTGGTACATGGTATACCCAGCTTGAGAAGGCTTAAAGAAGGAGATATAATAAGCATTGACGTGGGAGTTCGCTACAAGGGTTATTATGGTGACGCTGCCGTTACCCATCCCGTTGGTGAAATAGATTCTAATGTAGAAAAGCTCTTGGAGATAACTCGCCAGTCCTTTTATCAGTGCCTGACATATGCCCGTATGGGATACCGACTTTCAGATATATCCCATTCTATTCAAAACTACGTGGAATCCCAGGGATTTAACGTGGTGCGAAATTATGTAGGTCACGGCATAGGGAGTGAAATGCACGAAGAACCCCAGGTACCTAACTTTGGAAAGCCCGGGAGGGGCCCCCGGTTGGAAAAGGGGATGACCCTGGCCATTGAGCCCATGGTAAATGCAGGCACCTGGAAAGTGGAAACTCTGGAGGATAAATGGACAGTAGTAACCAGTGACAGAAGTTTTTCCGCTCACTTTGAGCACACCATAGCTATAGGTGAAGGTGACCCGGAAGTTCTTACGGAGTGTTGAATAATTAACATTCTTCACTCACCTGGGAAGGGAGGTAAGTCTTTTGGATGTTCCGAGAGTAGGTCAGCTGGTTTGCTCTTATAAAGGAAGGGATAAGGGAAATTATTACCTGATAACGGAAATTGTAGATGAAAAGTATGTCCAGGTGGCCAACGGAAGCACCCGAAAGATAAATAAGCCCAAGAAAAAAAATATTAAACACCTGAAGTTTTTTCCCCACGTAGATAATGATTTGGGCAGCCGTTTAAGTTCAGGTAATACAAGTAATGAAAAGCTGGTCAGATCTATAAATAGATTGCTGCAGGGAGTTGAAAGAGAGGAATAAAAAGGGAGGTTTTGCTACCCCATGTCCAAAAAGGATGTAATTGAAGTAGAAGGAACTGTGGTGGAACCTTTACCCAATGCCATGTTCAGGGTAGAAATTGAAGGAGGCCACAAAATACTGGCTCATGTGTCGGGAAAAATAAGGATGCATTTTATTCGCATTCTACCAGGAGACCGAGTTTTGGTTGAGTTATCCCCATACGATCTAACTCGAGGACGAATTACTTATCGTTACAAGTAAGGAGGCATAAGTGCAATGAAAGTGAGACCGTCCGTAAAAACCATTTGTGAAAAATGTAAAATAATTAAGCGTAAAGGAAAGGTTGTTATTATTTGCGACAACCCCAAGCATAAGCAAAAGCAGGGGAAATAAGTTCTTTCTTTGGCATACCATGCATAATATGGGTTTAAAAGGGAATCCTAGTTGTTTGTTATCTTTTATTATAAAAGGGAGGTGGAAGAGTGGCACGTGTAGCAGGAGTGGATTTACCCAGGGAAAAAAGAGTTGAAATAGCTCTCACTTATATATTTGGAATAGGGAAAAGGACTGCTAAAAAAATAGTCGAAAGGACAGAAATTAATCCCCGCACCCGGGTCAGGGATTTGACAGAAGATGAAATAGGCCGGCTGAGGGAGGTTATTGACAAGGAATACAAGGTTGAAGGTGATCTGCGCCGGGAAGTAACCATGGATATTAAAAGGTTAATTGAAATTGGAAGTTACCGGGGTATTCGACATCGCCGGGGGTTACCCGTAAGGGGACAGAATACAAAAAATAATGCCCGGATCAGGAAAGGTCCCAAGCGTACCGTTGGGATAAGAAGAAAGTAATTAAAAGGAGGGAAAGCTATGGCCAAGAGGAAAACAACAGCCCGTACCAAGCGTAAAGAACGTAAAAATATAGAAAGTGGAATTGCCCATATTAAATCTACTTTTAATAATACCATTATTACCATTACTGATTTAAACGGAAATGGATTATCCTGGGCCAGCGCAGGTGCTGTAGGATTTAAAGGTTCCAGGAAGTCTACTCCTTTTGCAGCCCAGATGGCTGCTGAGAATGCTGCCCGGGCTGCTATGGAGCACGGTCTACGGCAGGTAGAAGTTGTGGTTAAAGGGCCGGGAGCCGGACGAGAAGCGGCTATAAGGTCTTTACAGGCTGCAGGCCTGGAAGTTAATTTAATTAAAGACGTAACACCAATACCCCATAACGGCTGCAGGCCGCCTAAGAGAAGAAGGGTTTAATTATACAGTTAATACATGGAGGTGTAAAATTAGGGAATGGCAAGATATCGAGGTTCTGTTTGCCGACTTTGTCGAAGGGAAGGAATGAAACTATATCTTAAAGGAGAAAGATGCTACACCGATAAATGTGCCATAGAGCGCAGGGCTTATGCCCCGGGACAACATGGTCAGTCAAGACGAAAACCTTCAGAATACGGTATGCAGCTCAGGGAAAAGCAAAAAGCCCGCCGTATTTACGGTGTTCTGGAAAGGCAGTTTAGAAATTATTTTAAAAAAGCGGAACAACAAAAGGGTGTTACCGGTGAAACCCTGCTGCAAATGTTAGAGAGCAGACTGGATAATGTAGTATACCGCCTGGGGTTTGCAGGTTCCAGAAGCGAAGCCCGTCAGCTGGTCAGGCATGGACATTTCCGGGTAAATGGCAGGAAGGTTAATATTCCTTCTTATCTTACCAGGCCTGGAGACGAGATAACTGTTAAGGAAAAAAGCAGGGGCACCAATCGTTTTAAGGAATTATGGGAAATAGCAGCCCAGCGCACTATGCCCGAATGGCTTGATCTGGATATTGACAATTGGAAGGGACGGGTAGTTAGGTTGCCCTCCAGGGACGAAATTGATGTTCCTGTTTCCGAGCACCTAATTATCGAGCTGTATTCCCGTTAACCTTGTTTTTGTTAATAATACCCTCAGAAAATATTTTTCTGGAATTAATTACAGGGGGGTTGATTGATGATAGAGATTGAAAAACCAAGAGTTGAATGTGTTGATATGGATGAGAATAATTTTTATGGTAAGTTTGTGGTGGAGCCCTTGGAAAGAGGCTACGGCATTACTTTAGGTAATTCCTTGAGGAGGGTTCTTTTGTCTTCCCTTCCCGGTTCTGCTATAACCTCTATTAAAATAGATAACGTACTCCATGAGTTTTCTACCATTCCTGGAGTCCTGGAAGACACAACAGAGATTATATTAAACTTGAAGAGGCTTTCCATGAAAATTGACGAGCAGGAACCCCAAACTCTTACGATAGAAGCAGAAGGGAAGGGAGTTGTTACCGCGGAGGATATTAAAGGGCCTCCCTCGGTAGAAATCCTTAACCCGGACCTTGTTATTGCTACTCTGGAGGAAGGATCCAGGCTGTATATGGAGATTACTGTAGAAAATGGAAGGGGTTATGTGCCTGCTGAAAGAAATAAAAAACCCAATCAACCCATTGGTGTTATACCTGTGGATTCCATTTTTACTCCCATTAGAAAAGTCAATTACCAGGTAGAGGATACCAGGGTAGGACAGATAACTGATTATGACAAATTAAGCCTGGAAGTTTGGACCGATGGGAGCATTAAACCCGATGAAGCAGTTAGCCTGGGTGCCAAAATTTTAAACGAGCATATGGGCCTATTTATTAATCTTACCCAGGAAATTAACAACGTGGAAATAATGGTAGAGAAGGAAGAAGATGAAAAGGGTAAAATACTGGAAATGAGTATTGAAGAACTGGACCTGTCAGTTCGTTCTTACAATTGCCTTAAAAGAGCTGGCATAAACAGTGTTCAGGAACTGATACAAAAGTCGGAAGACGATATGATGAAGGTCCGAAACCTGGGCAAAAAATCCCTGGAAGAGGTACAGAATAAGTTAGAGGACTTAAATCTGTCCCTTAAAAAGAGCAGTAATGAATAACTATAAGGGGGAGAAATCATGGCATATGGAAAACTAGGCCGTAGAACAGGCCCCAGGAGGGCCCTGCTCAGAAACCTTGTAACTTCTTTAATCCTTGCAGAAAGGATTGAAACTACCGAGGCCAAGGCCAGAAATGTCAAGAGGATAGCAGACCGAATGGTTACTCTAGCCAAGAAGGGGGACCTCCACGCCCGCCGCCAGGCTATGAGTTATCTTTTAAATGAAGATGCAGTTTACAAACTTTTTAATGATTATGGACCCAAATATGAAGACCGTCAGGGAGGTTATACCCGGGTTCTTAAGAAAGGTCCCCGCCGGGGGGATGGAGCTCCCATGGTAGTTTTAGAAATGGTAGAATAAGAAAGGATATAATCAAGAGATGTCGGGAGCATGACTTCCATGGGTTGGGGTGGTTTTGTTGGAGGATATAATAAGGGTTGAAAAGGCAAGTTTCTGTTATGGTGAAGGAGAAGAAGGGCAGGCCCCGGCCCTTGAAAATATTGATTTAGCCATAAAAGAGGGAGAGTTTATCGTAATTTTAGGGCACAACGGGTCAGGAAAATCTACCCTGGCCAAGCTCCTCAATGCCCTCCTGATACCCACCAGCGGCAGGGTGCTGGTGGATAATTTATCTACGGAGGACCCGAAAGTTTTATGGTCTATCCGGCAGACGGCAGGAATGGTTTTTCAAAATCCCGACAACCAGATTGTTGCTACCACGGTGGAAGAAGATGTGGCCTTTGGCCCTGAAAATCTGGGCCAACCCTCCAGTTTAATACGGGAGCGGGTGGATGAAGCTTTACATTTAATAGGAATCTATCATTTAAAGGATCGGCCTCCCCACCAGCTGTCGGGAGGGCAAAAACAAAAGGTAGCCATTGCTGGAGTAATAGCCATGCGTCCCCGTTGCCTTATTTTAGATGAACCTACAGCTCTCTTGGATCCCGAGGGCCGCCGGGAAATTATGGAAACGGTCAAAAAATTGAACAAGGAAGAAAAGGTTTCTGTAATTTTTATCACTCATTTCATGGAAGAAGCTGTTCATGCTGACCGTATTTTTGTTTTGGAAGAAGGCCGTCTGGTGATGAAGGGAACTCCCCGGGAGATTTTTCCCAGGGTAGAAGAGCTTAGAAAACTGGGCCTGGATGTTCCCCAGGTTACAGAACTTACCCTGCAGCTAAGGGAACAGGGATTAAAATTACCGGGAGACATTTTAGAAATAGAAGAGCTGGTGAATGGTTTATGTTCCTTATAATAAAGGACCTGACCTGTTTTTATATGGGGGGAGGTCCCTTTGAGGTTAAAGCCCTGGATAGAATTAATTTGGAAGTTAACCAGGGGGAGTTTTTAGGCCTTATAGGGCGAACAGGCTCGGGGAAAACCACTCTGGTACAGCATTTCAACGGGTTGTTAAGGCCCTCCGGGGGAAGGGTAATATTTAGAGGAAAAGACCTTTATGGCCAGGAAAAGGTTAACTGGAGAGAAATAAGGCAAAAAATAGGATTGATATTTCAGCATCCTGAAGATCAGCTTTTTGGGGAAACAGTTTACGAGGATGTGGCCTTTGGCCCGCGCAAACTGGGCATAGAAGACAATATAACAGATAAAAGGGTTAAAGAAGCTTTAAAGCTGGTTAATCTTAATTTTGAAGAAATTAAGGATCGTTCTCCCTTTACCCTTAGCCGGGGGGAAATGCGGCGGGTAGCCATAGCCGGGGTCCTGTCCATGGAACCGGAGGTTTTAGTTATGGATGAACCTACCGCAGGCCTGGATCCACGGGGAAGGCAGGAACTCCTGGAGCAGGTAAGGTATTTACACCAGGAAAAGGGTTTAACCATAATTTTTGTTTCCCACAATATGGGGGAAATTGCCCAACTGGCTGACAGGTTGGTAGTCATGGAAGAGGGGAAAATTGTTCTGGAAGGAACCCCTGCAGAGATTTTTAGTGAAGGGGAAAGACTATTAGCTTTAGGGCTGGAATTACCCCAGATTACCCGTTTAATGTTAAGTTTAAAAAGACAGGGCAGGGATGTAAAGACAGATATTTTTACCGTGGAAAAGGCCAGGGAGGAAATTATGAAAATGAGTAAAGATAAGTGGGGAGAGTCATGCTGAAGGATTTTACTTTAGGACAGTATTATCCCGTGGATTCCCTGCTGCACCGCCTGGACCCTCGCATGAAAATCCTTTTGATTTTCATGTATTTACTCCTCATCTTTATAGTAAAGACCTTTTACGGTTTTTTATTTGCTGCAGGGCTAACAGCCTTTGCTATAGGTATAAGCAAAGTTCCCTTCAAGAATTTATTTAAGAGCCTTCGCCCCGTCCTGGTAATTATAAGTTTTACCCTTGTTTTGCACGCCCTTTTTACCAAAGGGGGGAGGGTGCTCCTGGAGGTGGGTTTTTTAACCATAGAATCCCAGGGGCTTTATACCGGGGCTTTCATGACTTTAAGGCTGGTATTATTGGTTATAACCACCACTCTTTTAACCCTTACCACTTCTCCCATTGCCTTAACCGATGGGATAGAGTATCTTTTAAGTCCTTTTAAAAGGATTGGAGTCCCTGCCCACGAACTGGCCATGATGATGACCATATCCCTGCGTTTTATTCCCATGCTGATATTGGAGAGCGAAAAAATAATGAAGGCTCAGCTGGCCCGGGGCGCTGATTTTAGTGAAGGAAGTCTTTTTCAGAGGGCCAGAAATCTGGTTCCCCTCATAGTGCCCCTTTTTGTAAGTGCTTTTCGCCGGGCAGAAGAACTGGCCACGGCCATGGAAGTCAGGTGTTACCGGGGCGGTGAAGGACGAACCAGGCTAAAAAAACTAGAATTATCCAGGAAAGATATTTATGCAGCAGCAGTACTCTTTTTAGCCTGCCTTATTGTCATTGCCAGCAGTATATAGGAGGTATCGGGGTGGAGCAAAAGTTTAATTACAGGCTTACCCTAAGCTATGATGGTACCAATTACCATGGTTTTCAAATTCAAGATAATGCCGTTACGGTGCAGGAGGTTTTAGAAAAAGGCCTTTATAAAATATACGGGGAAAAAATAAGAATTAAAGCTGCCAGCAGAACTGACACAGGAGTTCATGCCCGGGGTCAGGTAATCAATTACCAGGCACCCGATCTTATCCCCACCCATAGAGTGCCTTATGCCCTGAACTCTGTTCTCCCTGATGACATCAGGATACAGGAAGGGGAGATTGTTTCACCTGGATTTAATTCCCGTCATGATGCTCTGGGTAAGGTTTACTCTTATACCCTGGACCGGGGGAGATTTCATTCGGTTTTCTGGCGGCATTATGCCGTACACATCCCTTTTTCCCTGGATGTTTCCGCCATGCAAAAGGGAGCTCGTTTTTTGATAGGCAGGCATGATTTTACCTCCTTTTGCTCTGCAGGGGACAAGGTGAAGTCCAGGGTAAGGGAAATAATAAGGGCTGATTGGGAAGAAGAAGGAAAAAGGGTGAAGTTTTTAATAGAGGCCGATGGCTTTCTTTACAACATGGTGAGAATAATTGTAGGGACCCTTTTAGAAGTTGGCAGAAGGAAGATGGAACCAGATAAAGTGGCGGAGATTATAAAGGCCGAGGATAGAAGTAAAGCAGGTCCTACGGCTAAAGCCAGGGGGCTTTGCCTGGAAAGGGTATATTACCCTGTTGACAGGTAGGGGTAAAAGAGAGAAGTTTTGAAAGAAAAAACAGGGCAGATAAGGGACTTAACTTGACAGTTGTGGTTAAATTATATTAAAATACCCTTGTGGTTAAAAAATGAAGTAAAACCTGAAAAGCCCTGAAAGATGCAGCAGGCAAAGGAGGGATAAAATAGATGAAAACTACTTATATGGCTAAACCCCAGGAAGTAGAAAAAAAATGGTATATTATTGATGCAGCGGGTAAACCTTTGGGCAGAGTGGCTACAGAAGTAGCACGAGTTTTAAGGGGTAAGCATAAACCCCAGTTTACACCCCATTTGGATACAGGAGACCATGTAATAGTAATTAATGCTGAAAAAGCCCTTTTAACCGGGAAAAAATTAAAACAGAAGAAGCACTACCGTCATTCGGGATATCCCGGTGGCCTTAAGGTTGTTGATTATGAAACCTTGATGAGAGAAAAACCTGAAAGAGCTTTTTACCTGGCGGTTAAAGGAATGCTGCCCGGCAACAGGTTGGGCAGGGCCATGTTAAAGAAGTTACGAATTTACAGGGATGATAAGCATAAACAGGAAGCCCAGCAGCCAGAAATTTGGGAGTTTTAATAAATTTGGAATTATATTTACAGATGTTGGAGCTTAAACAGAAAGGAGGAGAGAAATGGCGCAGGTTCAGTACAGCGGTACCGGCAGAAGGAAGAATTCCGTGGCCAGGGTTCGGTTGCTTCCTGGAGAAGGCCGGATAATGATAAATGGAAAACTTTTGGATGACTATTTTGGCCTGGAAACCTTAAAAGTTATGGTAAAGCAGCCCCTGGAGATAACCAAAACAGGGGATAAGTTTGATGTGGAAGTCAAGGTTGAAGGAGGAGGCTTTTCCGGTCAGGCAGGAGCGATTCGCCATGGTATAGCCAGGGCCCTTTTGGATGCTGATGGTGAAATGAGACATTTATTGAAAAAGGCAGGCTTGTTAACCAGGGATCCCAGGATGACGGAAAGGAAAAAATACGGGCTCAAGAAGGCCAGAAGAGCTCCTCAATTTTCAAAAAGATAGAGCCACAAAGGCAACAAAAATACCAGTTGTATCACTGGTATTTTTTTATGCCCTAAAACAATACATGATAGAGGAGAAA
>Ga0207421_10000187_pt1 | contig 75935 bp, 67 predicted proteins | sample SodLakKL_010_SED_4_FD_187542 | JGI IMG/M metagenome (GOLD analysis project Ga0207421, IMG submission 187542) | Alkaline sediment microbial communities from Lake Tanatar, Kulunda Steppe, Russia - 8KL_010_SED (SPAdes) (version 2) | ecosystem: Environmental > Aquatic > Non-marine Saline and... | reverse complement strand
CGGCGAGACCGCCAACGCTCCGGATGAACCGAATCGGGAAGGGCACGACTTCCTCGGCTGGGACAAGGCCGTCGAGGCGGTCACCGAGGACCTCACCGTAATCGCACGGTATGAACCGACCACCTATACCGTCGTTTTCGAGGATTATGACGGCACGATAATCTCAGAACAACAGGTCGTGCATGGTGCCGATGCACCGCTTCCGTTAGATCCCTCGCGTGTCGGCTACACGTTCGTCGGCTGGGATGGGGATCATGAGAACATCGAAGCGGATACCATTGTCACCGCCGAGTATGAAGCATTAGAGGGGATGGGGTCGCTCACCGTCCACTACATCGATGTCGGGCAGGCCGACGCGACGTTCATCGAAGGACCCAACCACAACATCCTCGTGGATGCGGGGCGCACCCACTGGAACAGCCAGAACGTCACCGTCGATTACCTGGATGACCTGGGCGTCGAGACGATCGACCTGGTCATCGGCACCCATCCACATCTGGACCACATCGGCGATCTTGAAGACGTCCTGGATGCCTTCGATGCCGGCAAGGTCTGGAAGAGCGGCTACGTTCACGACACGGCGACCTATGGACGCATCCACGACGCCATCGAGGCGGCAAAGAACGCAGGGGAGATCGACTACCTCGAACCCCGCTTCGCCCATGAGAAAACACTTGGCCAGAAGCATCTGCAGGTGCTTAATCCAACCGATGGCTTCAGCAGCATCCACGACGCCTCGATCAGTTTCATTCTGAGCTACGGCGAGGTCGACTTCCTCTTCACCGGCGATGCCGAAGAAGCTACGGAAGCGGCGATGATCGACCGCGTCCATGACCATGGATGGTCGCTCGACGTCGATGTCTACCAGGCGGGGCACCACGGATCGGACACTTCTTCGACGCTGGCGTTCATGGAGGCCATGATGCCGAGCACGGTCGTCTATTCCGCAGGAGAAGGAAATCAATACAACCATCCCGGCTCGATGTTCCTGCACAACGTCCAGACTGTCGGGGCGACCCTCTACGGGACGGATGTCAACGGCACCATCCGTGTCCTCACTGATGGCTCGACCTACGACGTCGAGACCGAAGCGGGGGACCCCGTCGCGCCTGGTTCCCTGCATGCGACAGGGGCGTTGCCGGCTTTGGATGGCAGCCGCTGGCGGCAGTGATTCAAAAAGGGCTGACAAGCCCTTTTTTCTAGAGGATTTTCGAGGCTTATCGCTTGGTCTGTAGGGCGGCTTTCGTTATAATGCACCGAGACGTCTTAAAAACAAGGAGCCATTCCCCATGAGACGATTCCTATTACTTATCCTGCCGGTCGCATTGGTTCTGACGATCGCCGCCTGCGATCTGATCGAGGAGCCCCTGGCAGTCGATCCGACCACTATTGAAGAACCCTTCAAGGTGGATGAGTTCGACATCGAAGACATCGAACTCATCCACCGGGAGACGTTCGAGGAGCACACCCTCACCCTGAACGAGGACATGCTTGAGGGCGAGGTGCCCGATGAGCCGGGCACGCACACGCTCACCGTCGAATATGCCGGGGAACGGACGACCTTCGAGGTCGAGCTCTACGACACCCACACGGTCACCTTCGAGGATGATGACGGGACCGAGCTGGGAAGCGAAACGGTCAAGACGGGTGAAGACGTGAGTGCGCCGCAGGAGCCCGAGCGGGACGGCTACGAATTCATCGGCTGGGATGGGGACCTTGAGGACATCGAGGACGATGTGGTCCTCACCGCCGAATACGAACCCCTCGCCACCCACACCGTCACCTTCGAGGACCATGACGGCACCGAGATCACAACCGAAACCGTCGAGACCGGCGAAGACGTGAGTGCTCCGGAGGAGCCCGAGCGCGACGGCTACGAATTCATCGGCTGGGACGGGGAGCTTGAGAACATCGACGACGATGTGACTTTTACCGCCGAGTATGAGCCGGTGGAGGCGTTGGAGACGCTCACCGTCCACTACATCGATGTCGGACAGGCCGACGCCACCTTCATCGAAGGTCCCGACTACAACATCCTCGTCGATGCCGGCGCGCCGATTCCGGGGCATCCCTCCGGCGAGAACCGCACGGTGCCCTATCTGGAGTCACTCGACATCGAGCGCATCGACCTGCTCGTCAGCACCCACCCGCACTATGATCACAACGTTGATGTGGATTGGGTCCTCGATGCCTTTGAGGTCGGCACCGTCTGGAAAAGCGGCTACGAGCATACTTCGCCAACCTATCAGACTATCCGCGACGCCGTCGACGATGCCCTCGACGCGGGCGAGATCGACTATCACGAGCCCCGCTTCGAGGATGAAAAGACCCTGGGCGAGAAGCACCTCCAGGTGCTCAACCCCGAAGGCCCGGTGGAGGATTACACCGACATGCACGATGCGTCGATCAGCTTCATCCTGAATTACGGAGATGTGGATTTCCTCTTCACCGGCGACGCCGAAGCAGATCCTGAAGAGTGGATGATCGACCGCACCGAGGATCACGACTGGAGCCTGGACGCCGATGTCTATCAAGCCGGCCACCATGGATCCGATACATCCTCGACGCTGCCCTTCATGGAGGCCGTGACGCCATCGACAACCATCTATTCCGCCGGGGAGGGCAACGACTACGGCCATCCCCACGAGGAATTCCTCAGCAACGTCGACGCGGTCGATTCCACGCTTTACGGCACGGATGAGAACGGCACCGTCATCGTCGAAAGCGACGGCACGGATTATACCGTCGAGCCCGAACGCGGCGGGGCGCTCGCTAGCCCATCGCACCGCGAGGAGCAGGATCTGGCGGCGTGGAAGCAAAGACCCTGGTGAGAGAAAAGCTGAAGCTTCGGGCTTCAGCTTTTTCCTTTGCGAGGAATGCCTTGCTTGTAGCTTTCGTAATGGCTTCTTGCGAACCCCCGCATGCCGGCGTTGGGCCGGTAGAAGGGGTATAGCTCGCGAAAGACCTCTTCGGCCGTCTCGAAATCCCGCTCGCCGAACAGCCCCTTCGCCGCGAGAAAAAGCAGCGCGATGGAGGGCGAGCGGGAGAAGCCCTGGTTGCAGTGGAGATAGACCTGCCTGCCTGCGCGCAGTTGCTCATCGATGACGCGCAGGGCCTCGTCGATGGGTGGTCTGGGGATGTCCGCGGGGTCGGGCGCATCCAGCAGATTCAGAATCAGCCGCCGCTTACGGTAGGCATACGCCGCCTCCGGATGGTCCTTCGGCGGCTCGTGGAAATACCCAAGGGCCTTGCGATGGTAGGGGAAGGCGCAGGCCTGGATGGTGAACCACCCCGCCTGTCCCTCGATTCGCAGATGGTACTCCTGATCGTCCCCGAGGTAGAGGCCCGGATGGATGTGCTGGAAAATCATCGACTTCCCCCTTTGTAAAGAGTGTGCTACTATGAGTATAGCACGTTCCCGGAAGGAAAAAATCCTTTCCGCGGGTATCCATCAGACGCAGTAAACCTGAAGGAGGCCTCCATGCGCAAGAGACTGAAAGATTACGACCGCCTCGTCGTCTTCGATGTCGAGACGACCGGCTTCCACCCCGCCCGTGATGCGATCATCGATTTCGGGGCCATCGAGGGCTCTTTTCGCGGCGGCCGGGTGGAGACTGAAAAGGAGCACGCCCTGCTTGTGCGCGCTGAAAAGCCCCTGCCGGCCAAGATTGTCGAGCTCACCGGCATCACCGACGAGCTGCTTGCGCGTGAAGGCGCCGAGTCTTCGCGCTTGATTGAAAAGCTGGCGGGCTGTTTCACAAGCGGAACGCTGGCCGTCGCCTACAACCTCCCCTTCGATCTGGCGTTCGTGCTCGAGACTCTAGGGATCGAGCCGGAAGGGTTCCCTTCCGATGTGCTGGATCTGTTGACGGTGTTTCGGGATTCACAGCCTTATCCGCACCGGCTCGAGCATGCACTTTCGCACTACGGCCTTGATAATGAAGGGGCGCACCGCGCGTATCACGACGCGGCCGCGACCGCGAAGCTGCTTGCGGCGATGCATAGTGATTTCGACGTGTCGGCCTACATCAACCACGTGGGCTTTCACAGCCGCTACGGCCTCAAGGGGCCCAGGCTGCCGCACGTGCAGTACCATCCGCAACGCTACATCATCGGGGAAGTCTGGGAACAGATCAAAAAAGCAACCTAGGTTCATGATTCAAGCAGCAGACCATGACCGGGCCCGCCCGGAGCGAGGAGAATGTCCATGTCCGACGCGACGGCCGTCTTCATCGACGGCGGTTATCTGCAGAAGGTTCTCAAGGACGAATTCAACAGCCCCCGCATCGATTTCACCAAGCTTGCCAAGCACCTTGCCGGCGGGGAGATGCTGCGGACGTATTATTACAACTGCCCGCCGTATCAGAGCGATCCGCCCACGCAGAAAGAACGCGAACTGAAACGCAACGCCGATCGTTTCTACAACCGTTTGCGCGACCTCGAGGATTTCGAGCTGCGTCTCGGCAAGCTCGCCTATCGCGGCGAGGCGAAGAACGGCGGCGCGCTCTTCGTGCAGAAACAGATCGACATCATGCTGGCCATCGACATCGTGATGCTCGCCACGAAGGGAAGCATCAAGCGCGCCATCGTCCTCACGGGCGATAGCGACCTGCTGCCGGCCATCCAGGTCGCCAAGGACGAAGGCGTCAAGGTCGTGCTCGTCCACGGCACCTCTCACGCGGCCCATCACGAGCTCATCCAGGCTTCCGACCGCACCATCCGCCTCGATCAGAGTATCATGAAAGACGCGAGGAACGAAAAAAACGCGACCTAGGCGAGCGCTCAAAAATTTTATTGTAAAGGATACCGAACGGCCCTTCGCGGGTCGTTTTTTTTCTATGTGTTTCACAGGCGTTCGCGACCCTCCCGGCACCTCAAGCGAAAAAAACAATGAAATGGCACCGCTAAAAGCCGGGATGCGCTATTGACAAACCCGACGAATGCGGTATAATCTAAAGTAGAAAATACTCCCTGACGTTCCACGCGGACGCCAGGTAAAGAGATGGCCCTCCCAGGAGGGCCGTTTCCTTTTTCCGGGGGGTATCCGATGTTTCCCTCAACGCCGGGCGAACGGTTGTTCTTCGCAGCGCTTTTGCCGGTGAAGCTGTTAATCTATCTGCCGGGGTTGCTATTCTATCGCTTCTTTACAATTCGCAAAAACGCACAAGCGACTTCATCCGTCTTTACGCTCGTCCTGCTGGCACATCCCGACGATGAGACGCTGTTCTTCTGGGATTTCCTCCGCACGCACCCCGGCGCCTTCCTCGCTGTGATGACCAACGGTACCTCGCCGCGGCGGACGCGTGAATTCTTCCGCGCCGTCGAGCACTACCGCGCACGCGGCCGGCTCTACGCCCACCTCGACCATCCGTTCCTGCCGCTTTCCCAGCGGACCTTGGTAGCACGCATCGAGAAGCTGCTTCACACATTGCGGCCGAGTCGCGTCCTCACCCACAACGCCGAGGGGGAATACGGCCATCCACACCATCGTCAGCTGCATGATGCCCTCCGCCAAGTGCTTGCCATGATGCCGGACGATAAGCGCCCGGACGTCTACACGCCGCCTTCCCTTGTCGACCTTCGAATCCCCGAGCATCAACTTCCCAAAGAGAAGCGGCAGGCGAAACGCGATACCCTTCAAGCACTCCACCCCTCGCAAAGCAGCATCCTTCTCAAACACGAGCGTTTCGCGCCCTATCTTTCCCATGAAGCCCTGCCCCCTCTCGACATCGAAGGCGATACGGAAGATCAAGCAACATGAGACAAAACGTTTGATTATCAAATTAGTTTATGATAACTTAACTTATAAACAAACCCCATCTGGGAGGGTCTTCCTTCATGGAAACACTCCGGAATCAACATTGGAAGCAAGAAAACATAATGACGCGAAGGACGCGCATGCAGGAGGACTGTGTGCGCGTCTTTTCGTGATCGGGGTATTACAAAAAGGAGGTTTGTTCCATGCGAGTTTCAAGATTGCTTTTACTTGTGGCCGCCTTCGTCTTCGCCTTCACTCTCGCGGCCTGTGAAGAGGGTGAAGACGGCGAGGACGGCCAGGACGGCGAAGACGGCCGCGAAGTTGAACTCGACACCGATGAGGAGAACATAGTGTGGCGCTACGAGGATGAGGATGAGTGGCGCGAGCTGATCGCTCTCGAGGTCCTCGAAGGCACCGACGGTGAAGACGGCCGTGAAGTCGAACTCCGCACGGAAGACGACACCGTCGAATGGCGGCTCGAAGAGGGTGAGTGGTCCGCGCTCATCGACCTCGAGGATCTAGAGGGCGCCGACGGTGAAGACGGTACTGACGGCATGAGCGCCTTCGAGATCTATCAGGAGTATCACGATTATGAGTATGACGAGGAACAATGGATCGACGATCTGGTCAACGGCCGACTCGCGGACGTCGAGACGCACAACGTGGCGTTCGACCCCGGCGAGGGCGATTTGGATCCGGATTATCAGTCCGTTAAGGAAATCGAGCACGGCGAGACGCTCGAGATGCCCACGGCCACGCACCCGGAATACGCTTTCGGCGGCTGGGTCACGGGAGAAGGACCCAACGACAAGCACTTCACGGACTACGACCCCATTCTCGAGGATCTGACGCTGCATGCCGACTGGGTCGAGGATGAGGATCTGGTGGAGCTCAACGAAGCTGAGGAATGGGAAGACTATCAGGATATCCTCGATCAGGATGATCTCGATGCCATCGACGCGGCGGGTCTTGAGGAAGAGACTGTCCTGCGTGATGTGCATGCCAACCACCCCTTCACCACCTATGAGATGTTCGAGAATATCTTTGAAGATATCCTCGTCTTCCGCGGCGCGACGAACGACGCCGTTGAACACGCGAACGCGCTCGAAGCCGGCGACGAAGCGGACCTGACGGTGCTTTTCACACAGGTTATCGGCACGCTTGAAGATGTCGCGTTCGACAGCATCCACGAGGAAGAGGACATCGAGGCGTTCATCGGCGAACTCGAGGATGCCTACTACATTCTCTCCGGGCAGGACCTTGAAGAAGTGGCCGACACCCTGATCGCCGCCGACATCGAAGACTATCACGATATTCTCGATGCGCTCGAGGACCACTTGCTCGAGCCCGAGGAAGTCACGCTCGATGCCGTCTATGAAGAGGACGACGAAACCTATCTCGAGACAACAGGCGTCAAGGCTTCCCGTATCAATCCCAATATGTTCACAGTCGAAGCGGAAGGCAGAGGCCTGACCATCATCGACTTTGAAGGTCTCGCCGACGATCTGGAGATCGGCGACGAAGTCGTCCTCGAAGGGATGCTGCTGGTCGATGACGATTTCTATCACCTGGCCCTTGAGAGCGTCGAAGTCCTCGACTCGGATCAGCCCCTTGAAGACGTAGTCGACTTCGGCGAGATCGACCTGCAGGATATAGATACCTTGATCGAGCACCAGGCCCGCCGGGTCGAAGTTGATGAAATGCTCGTTCTTGGTGTGGGTGAAGACGATGACGACCGTCAAGTCATCCTGCAGCGTACGGACCAGCTCGGTGAGGATGCGATATACCTTCCCGCCATCTACGAACACGAAGCCATTGACGATGAAGATTTCCGGGATTACCTCGACACCTTTGATGAGCAAAGCGCTGCGTCGCTCGATAATGTGCCCTTCATCTGGGCGAACGAGCCGCTGCTCTTCTTGACAGACGAGGAACAGATCGAGGAAGTCACGCTCTCCGACGACGGTCTCACCGAACTGTTTGAAGGGTTCGTCGCGCACCATCCCGACGAAGTGACCGACGATCTTGACCTTGACGAAGAGATGCACATCGGCAACCGCGAACTGACCCTCGAGTTTGAAAGCAGCGATGAAGACGTCGTCGAGAACGACGGCACCGTCCATCGTCCCGACCCGGACGAAGGGGATGCCGAGATCGAAGTCGATGTGACGGTGATGGAAGACGAGGAGACCGTTTTTGAAGGCACGCTCGAATTCACCGTGCTCGCCTTCGACGAAGACGAACCGAGCGAGTACACGCTTGAGAGCGACCTTGAATTTCTGGATGTTGTCGTCGGCGAGCCCGTTACTTTCGATCTGCAGCTGCTCACTGAACAGGAAGCCATCAGCGGTTACGACGATGTGACGATTGAAGTCTTTACCCCGGACATCGGTGCAGACTACATTGATCTGACGCACGAATACGATGATGAGACGTATGATCCGCTCGAAGAGGGGCATCTGCGTCCAGAGAACTTCAGCCTGGAGGTCGACCATTCGGAAACCTTCACCATCGAGGCGGAGTTCGAAGAACCTGGATCTTATGAGTTGAATTTCCATCTTGTCGACAACGAAACCGATGAAGTGATTGCCTTCTTCTCCACTCCAGTCGAAGTCCAACCCGCTGACAATGACTAAGTAGCAAATCAGCAAAAAGCCCTCCGCGGGAATTCCCGCGGAGGGCTTCTTTTTATAGGGTGAGCCAAACCAACAATTCCATGTTAAGGAGGGTGCTTTGTTCATTGCCTGTGGCCATAAAAAACCTCTTTGCAGGTTCGATTGAAAAAGAAAGACGACATCAACCGATCTTATGAACACGAGAATGTGCGTTTTTCCTCGGACGGGGTTTCCACGCTACCGTCGATGCGGTACAATTGAACGGGAGGCGATGCTATGGATACATCTCGTTCGATCGGCATTATAGGCGGCATGGGAAGCGAGGCTTCGATGCATCTGTATCGGCGCGTCATCGAGCGTACTGAAGCAGGAGGTGACAGCGGGCACATCCCGCTCGTGATCCTCAACGACCCGGCCGTGCCCGACAGAAGTGAGCATCTCTTGCGCGAAGGGCCTTCCTTCCTGCCCTCCCTCAAGGACGGCGTGAATCAGCTGAAGCGTCTCGATGTCCCTGTCTATGCCGTGGCCTGCGTGACGGCGCATGCCTACCGCGAGACACTCGCAAGGGTAGAAGGCATCACCTTTCTCGATGCGATCGAGGCGGTGCAAAAAAAGCTGGACGACCGCCAAGCCGTTCTGCTTTCGACGGAAGGGACTTATGCCGCGGATGTGTTCGCAGGCCTTGACAACCTGACCTTTCCGCCATCCCCTATACGCCGACGCGTTCATGAGGCGATCTATCAACTCAAGGCTGCAGAGCCCAGGCGCCGGGTGGCAAGGACGCTAAGCAGCCAGCTTTCCCGGCAGTATGCCCGGGATACGCTGTTCGTCCTCGGCTGCACGGAGCTGTCCTTGCTCGCCGATGCTCTCAAGCGCCGTTTTGAAGTTATCAGCGTTCTTGATGCGTTGGCGGATGCTATTATTGAAACCTATCAAAGGAGACTTGCCCATGCCGAGTGAAACAAACGCCCACCGTCGGCGCTCGATGCATGAGCGCCTCGAGAAAGGACACGCGATCGACGCCGACCCTTTATATGCACGGTTCCTCGCCCGCTTTGTCGACTGCGAGGTGAGCGCGAAGACGCTAATCACTTTTTATCGACGTGACCAGGGCAAGCCGCGCCGCCGTGCGCACTCCCCGCTCAACGTCCGAGCCGTGACCGCGGCGGCCCGCCATTTCAAACTTGACATTGATGCGGACGCCATCCGTTCGCTCTTTTTGAGCGGCAAGGGTCGCCGCGGCGCGATGACCCCGCGGCAGCTGCGGAACCATTATCTGCATGAGAAGCTGCCCGCGGACGCCGAGGAGATCCGCACCCGCGAGCAGACGCTTTTTTCAACCATGGACCGCTGGCTGCGAGCCATCCGCCGCTGGGCGGATGCTTTGTGATTGTCTCCGTCTCCCGCCGTACGGACATTCCGGCCTTCTATGCAGAATGGTTCTTTGGGCGTTTGCGTGAAGAGCGGGCAGTAAGCGTCAACCCTTTCAATCCCAGACAGCGCCGGGAGGTGTCGCTGAGTGCGGCGGACGTCGATGCGTTCGTCTTCTGGACGCGCGACCCGGGGCCGTTGCTTGAGAGGTTCGAGGCGCTCGCCGCTTATGAGACGCTTTTCCACATCACGCACACACCCTACGGCGAGGATCTCGAACCCGCCTTCAACAAACCCCGCATCCGCATCGACATGGCGCGTCTGAGCAAGAAAGTAGGCCCCGGGCGTCTGATCTGGCGCTACGACCCCGTCATCTTTGGCGGGCCCTACGACCTGGCGTATCATCTCGAAGCCTTCGCCCGTCTGGCGCAGACATTCGAAGGACTCACGGATACGGTGGTCGTCAGTTTTGTGAATCGCTATCGCAAGAACCATAGAGCTCTCGCCGCGCGCGGGCTGCACGGCGGCAGTCCGGCCGTTCGTCACAGCCTCCTGCAGGCGATTGAAAGGCTCGCCGCCGCGCGCGGGATGACGCTAAAAACCTGTGCCGAGCCCGACAGTCCGTCTGCGGGCGCCTGCATCGACGGCGAACGACTGAACACCCTGAAAGGAAACGGGGAAACTTACCGGAAGGATCCGAACCAGCGCCCGGCCTGTTTTTGTGCGCAAAGCGTCGACATCGGCAGGTATGGCACGTGCCTGCATGGCTGTGTGTATTGTTACGCGACGGGCGATGCGTGCACCGCACGGAGAAACTATCATCGCCACGACGTTGACAAAGCAGGGCTGCTTCCGTGAGGTTTTTTGTAAAAACTCTTTCCATTCATCCCCGGAAGGGATACAATGAAAGTGTAGCCGAGTGACTGCTGTGCATACTAGAAGGCGGCGACCTGCGAGGGGCATGGGTGCCGCCCGCGTACATTCTGGTCGGCCCCCAGAAGCATCCGGACGCCATCTCGCATGGGGTCTTTTGTTTCTAAACTATGGATTCGGAAGGATGTGGGTCCGATGAGTGGACGCAAGGAAGTCATCAAACGCATCAAGGAGACCAAGGCTACGCTGGATAGTTTCCCCGAGTTCGTGGGGGATTCCGGTGTCGTGGCCGCCGCGATCAAGAACGACGGGCATCAGCTGCGCTACGCCAGCGACGACCTCAAGGCGGACAAGAAACTGGTCAACGCCGCCGTCGAGAAAGAACCCCGCGCGCTCGAACATGCAGCCGAGAAGCTGCGTAACAACAAGACATTCATGTTCGAGCACATCAAGAAAAACAACTTTCTCGCACGGTATCTCGGGAGTGAACTCAGCGAAGACAAGGATTATGGGCTGATGCTCATGCGCAAGCTCGGCACCGATATTCTGGGCCATCTGAGTGAAACGCTTTTAGACAACCGGGAGTTCCTCTTCTCCGCTATCTCTCTGGATAAGCATGCCCTCAAGCATGCTTCGGAGAAACTGCGCAACGACCGCGAGGTCGTCCTCGCCTCGATGCGCTGGGGGGACACGGAAGCCTACATCGGCAAGAAACTGCGCAACGATCCCTCCTTCGTCAAGCACGTCATCGAGAAGAATCTTGTGGGTGAAGATGGCGATTTCGACTGGCTCGGGGATAAACTGAAAGGCAGCGAGGAATTCATGTACGAGCAAGCCCCGAAGTTACCGAAGCTTCTCGCCTTCGCCGCGAAGCCACTCAGGACCTCGAAGCAGTTCCTGCTGAAGTTCGATCCCGAGCATTTCAAGCGTTTCTATCCGTACCTGGATGACGATCTGAAGACGGACCCCTTCTTCATGAGGGAATTGCTCGAACAGTGCCCCGAGCTGTCCAAACGGGTTCCCAAGCGTATGCGCAAGGAGATCAAGAAGCTTCGTACGGCGAAATGAGGCCATTTCTTTGACAAAACACCTTTCACCCATTATAATCAACTATTGTAAAGGAGGCTTTCCAGGATGAAACCGCTCGTCGCGATCATTGGCAACGGGGACGTTGTGGAAGGCTCCCCGGCCTACCAGACCGCCCGGGAGGCGGCGAAGGCGCTCATCGACGCCGGCTATCGGATTCAGACCGGGGGTCTTCATGGTGTCATGGAGGCCGCCCATCGAGGCGCGAAGGATTCCGAAACGTATCAGGAGGGCGACGCCTTGGCCATTGTGCCCGGTTTCCAGCATGAAGACGCCAATCAATATGCCGATACCGTTGTGGCCAGCGGACTCGGCGTCTTCCGCAACGGGATCACCGCCAATGCCGACGCCGTCGTGGCAGTCGGCGGAGGCAGCGGCACGCTTTCGGAGATGGCCATCGCCTGGACGCTCGGACGCATGGTGGTCGCGTTTGATAACATCGAGGGCTGGGGCCGTGAACTCGCCGGCAAACCCATCGACAACAAAGACCGGGCCGTCTCGATCGAGGACAAGGTCCATCCGGTCTCCGACGCCCGTGCACTCGTGACACTATTGAAGGAGAACCTGCAACACTATAAATAACCACATCTGATTGGAGGATTACCCTTGCGCAGAAACGACCAGACACAGACACTGGCGACCGCGCGCGTCTCGAAGTGGACGTTGCTCAAGAAAATCTTCTCCTGGCCGATGCTGATTCTGCTGGCCTTCATCGTGGTCATGCTGATCGGCGGCATCATCCAGGATTGGATCTATTTCATCTTCTTCGCTCTGCTCGCCGGCGTCTACGCCAAGCTCATCGCCAGCTCGTTGACCGCGATTGCTCGAACCAGCGTCCAACTCACGGAGGACCGCATCGTCCTCATGCAGCAGACTGCCGGCTCGAGCAGCTTTGTTCCGCTGCATCAGGTTGAGCGCGTCGAGGCCCGCACCCCGAGCAAGCTCGCCAAGAAACTCAACTACGGCGACCTCTACGTCCTCACCAAGGACGATGAGCGCGACATCCCGCCGCTGCGCGGCTATCGTGCACCCGAGGCCTTCGCGAAGACCGCCAACGATTATCTCAAGCAACTCTGAAAACGCATGATCTCTAGTTCCGATTGGTCATGTACAGGAAGACTGACTGCAATCCGCCCGGTTCACTGGTTGAACCGGGCTTTTGTATACGGGATTGAAACGAAGTGGAAAGACAACACACCCGATGTGTTCATGAACCTTTCGGGTTCGCTAGGCATTGAAGCGTCAAACCCAAGGCGGAACGGACCGGATTTCAGCTTACAGCGTTTCGGCTTCCAAACGTTTTGATGCATCGCTTGGAACAGGAAGCAAAGTCAGGCGCAAAACGGACACGATTTTCCTCGAGAGATGTGTCGATTCTTTTCCATTCGGTTGAGTAGACTTGCCACTTGGCGAAGGGATGATCCTGCTTACTTTACATGAGAAATTTGACAAGGTCCGCCGAGGGGTGTTGACACGAGACAAAATTATAAATAAAATAAAACTGTAATGATTACAAGGGGGTGTTTTCATGGAAACCAAAGATATTCTCTCCCGCCGTGGCATCGCCCCTTCCCTGACACGATTGAAGATCTATGAGTATCTGCGGGCGGCCTCGCATCCGAGTGTGGATGAGATTTACCAGAACCTCAAAGAGGAGATTCCCACGCTTTCCAAGACCACCGTCTACAACACGCTTCACTTATTCGTCGAGAAGGATCTGGCGAAGGCGCTCTTCACGGACTTCTCAAAGAACCGCTATGACATCAAGGACGTCCCGCATGCGCATTTCCACTGCACCGAATGCGATGAAATCCACGACATCCATGAGATCACCCCGCCCAGGATCGCAGAAGATGCCATTGAAGGCTATCTCGCGAAAGAAGCGCAACTGACGCTAAAAGGCGTCTGCCCCCGTTGCAGACGACAAAATACTAATTCCCAATGAAAGGAAGGCCATTCACAATGGAAGCACAAGAACAGGAACCAACCTATCGGATGCCCCTGATCGGCGACGACGCGCCGGCGTTCCAGGCGGTCACCACCCAGGGCACCATCAATTTCCCGGAGGACTATGAAGGCAGCTGGGTGATTCTCTTCTCACACCCCGCCGACTTCACCCCGGTCTGCACCACGGAGTTCATGACCTTCGCGAAGATGCAGGACGAGTTCGAAGCGCTCAACACCAAGCTCATCGGCCTGAGCGTCGATTCCCTGCATTCGCACATCGCCTGGCTACGGACCATCAAGGAGAAGATCAAGTTCAAGGACATGGAGAACATGGATGTCACCTTCCCCCTGATTGAGGACATCACCATGGAGGTCTCGAAGAAGTTCGGCATGATCCAGCCGAATCAGTCCAGCACGCAGGCCGTGCGCGCGGTGTTCGTCATCGACCCCAAAGGCAAGGTGCGGACGATTCTCTACTATCCGCTCTCGACCGGCAGGAATTTCGATGAGCTGAAACGGATTATCGTCGCCCTGCGGAAGACGGACGAGGAAGGCGTCGCGACGCCCGCCGACTGGCGAGAGGGCGACGATGTCATCATCCCCCCGGCCAGCACTTCTTCACTTGCGGAGCGCCGAATCAAGAGCCAGGACGAGAAGATGTACTGTCTTGATTGGTTCATGTGCTTCAAGAAAGAATAAGCAACTCAACGGCCATCCCTGCCTGAACAGGGCAGAAGCCGCTGAGACGAAAGCCACGATTCCTGAATGGCAGGGAATCGTGGCTTTTTTTGTGAGAGACGCCCATCAAAAAAGCGCCTCCGGCGCAGCAGGCGCCCTTCGCAAGTCAGACGGCCGACACGCTTTTTTCGCTTCCGCTAGGTGTCGACGAGCGGGACGAAGCGCACCCCGCCGAGGTCTTTTCTTTTCAGTGCTCCTCGGGTTTTTTCAAAACGGTACAAGGTCTGCATCAAGGCACCCCCGATCGGGATGATCAGCCGACCGCCCTCGGCGAGCTGACTATCAAGGGCATCCGGGAGCCTCCGGGCGGCGGCGGTAACCACAATGCCTTCATAAGGCGCGCCGGGTGCGTAACCTTCGCTGCCGTCCCCATCCACGAAACGGATGTTTTCATAGCCGAGCTCCCGGAGGGTCTTTTCCGCCTGCCTTCTCAAGGAGGGGATCCGCTCGACGGTGTAGACTTCCTGAGTGAGTTCGGCGAGGATGGCGGTCTGATAGCCGGACCCCGTGCCGACTTCCAGCACACGCTCACAACCCTCGAGCGAGAGCGCCTCGCTCATCAGGGCGACGATGTAGGGCTGGGAGATGGTCTGGCCGCCGCCGATGCCGAGCGGATGGTCCTGATACGCGTACCGCCGTAGCGATTTGTCGACGAAAGCATGCCGAGGGACGCGACGAAACGCCTCGAGAACCTTCGGATCGCGAATGCCGCGGGCTTGAAGCTGGGATTGCACCATCCACTCACGCTGTGCTTCAAATGTGTCACGTACCATGTTCGAACCCCCCCTTTCAAGTTCATTATAGCACCTTGTATTTTTCCTCGACAGCCTTTAGAATGGATATGATGAAAGAAGGGGTGACCATGCTGATCAAAGATATCGAACCGTTCCAGCTGCTACTCAAGGACCCTTGCGAAGGCGAGGGGGACATTCTTCGAAGGAAGGCCGTCCGCGCTTTAGCCGAGCAGGAGGGCCGCCTGCTCATGGTGCGCACCGCGAAAGGCGATTACAAATTCCCCGGCGGCGGCATCAACGGCGGTGAAGACCCGGAAGGGGCCCTCCGCCGGGAAGTCGAGGAGGAGACGGGCTATCTCGTCGATGCCATCCGTCCGCTGATCGAGACGTTTGAACGCCGCCCCGATTATCTCGATGAGGAGAACTGTTTCGAGATGACCTCCTATTATTATGCGGCGTCCATCCGGGAGGAGACGGGCGAACAAAAGCTCGACCCTTATGAGGCGGACCTTGATTTCACCCCGGTGCTGATCCGGCTCGAGGAAGCCTATCGGGCCAACCTTGATGTGCTCGACAATCAAGCGGACCCCAACAGCTGGGTCCGTCGCGAGACAAAAATCCTGCGCAAGCTGCTTGAGCGTCTCGGCAGACTTGAAGCAGACCAGGATGAAGCCAACCACAAGGAAAGGGGTTGAACCGCATGAAAGTGAAGAAAGCCGTCATTCCGGCCGCGGGTCTTGGCACCCGCTTTCTGCCCGCCACGAAGGCGATTCCCAAGGAGATGCTCCCCGTCGTCGACAAGCCGACGCTGCAGTTCGTCGTCGAAGAGGCCGTCAACAGCGGCATCGAAGACATTCTGATCATCCTCGGGAGGAACAAGACACCCATCGAGGACCATTTCGACAAGTCCGTCGAACTCGAGCTCGAACTCGAGAAGAAGGGCAAGGACGACCTGCTCAGGAACGCACGGGACATTGCTGACATGGTCAACATCCACACCATCCGCCAAAAGGAGCCCAAGGGCCTCGGCCATGCCGTGGCGAAGGCGGAAAGCTTCGTCGCCGGCGAACCCTTCGCCGTGCTGCTCGGCGACGATGTCGTCTACAACGGCGAAAAACCCTGTCTGCGCCAGCTGATCGATGTCTACGAAGAGAAGCAGGCCTCCGTGCTCGGCGTGCAGACCGTCAAATCCTCCGATGTCGTGAAATATGGCATCGTCGATGGCACGCAGATCGAGGAGCGGCTCTATACGGTGCAGGGGCTCATCGAAAAGCCCCGTGTCGACGAAGCCCCCTCAAATGTGGCGGTCCTCGGCCGCTACGTGATCAGCCCCGACATCTTCAAGGTGCTCAAGGAAACCGCCCCCGGCAAGGGCGGCGAGATCCAGATAACCGACGCGCTGCTCACCCTCTCGAAGCAGCAATCCGTCTACGCCTACGACTTCGAGGGACGCCGCTACGATGTCGGCGACAAGCAGGGCTTTCTCGAAGCCACAGTGGAGTTCGCGCTTCGCGACGAGGCTTTGAAAGAAAATTTCCGCGCCTATCTCAAGGATATCTGCAGGAAGCTATGAAAAAACGGCGGCCCGGTTTTCTTCACCGGGCCGCCGTTTTTTTTCAGCGCATCGCCATCCGCCGGTAGGTGTGGCGCACGCCGCGGATGGTGATCGAATAATGCAGGATGTTCTCCGGGACGGCGAGGCCGGGATAGCCCGCATCCCCGATGTGGTGCAGATCGGTCCCCGCCGCCTTGCTCATGAGAGCGATGCGGCGAATGGTCTCCTTGTCGGCTCCCTCCTGGGAGGTGCCGATCGCGCTCATCGCGAGGCGGCCTTTTTTGTGGATCGCCTCGACGAGCTCGCGCGCCCGCGCTTCGCCGATGCCGGGCACGGTGCCGGGCGCGGGGAAGAGCACGAGATCCGCCCCCGCCTCGGCGAAGGCCGCGACGTCCTCGGGGGTGAGGATGTCCCTTGCGGTCTCACCCTTGATACCAGCGCTGTGCATCTTGCCGGCGGCGATGGCGATGCGGCCGCCAAGCGCGTCTTTGATCTCTTTTGTCCGCGCCACGATGGCCTCGTTGGTCACCCCGGTCTTGGGGTTGCCTGTGAGCACCAGCAGCTGTACACCCTGCTGGTGAAGGGCGCGGGCGTTCTTGACGGTCGCCTGGCGTCCTTTCGGCACGTCCAGGCGGGATTCGAGCATCTCCGCTTCGCCGATGGGCTCGAGATTGACCCCGATGAACCGGCCGACGCGGCGCGCAATCGCTTCGAGCGGAGAGGTCTCACTCGTCTCGAAGGCGTCGACAGCGGGCTTATCGGCATCGAGCATGTTGAAAAGCAGAATGTCGGCACCCATCGCCGCGGCCAGTTCGGCGTTGGAGACGTCCTTGAGGAGCGAGGGCGCCGGGGCGATGATTTCGCTCGCTAAAGCCCGCCCTTCGCTTGCACGGACGGCTTCGATCAAGTCCTTCCCATCGAGAGAAGCAAATTCGTCAGGGCGGATATCGAGCAGACGTGTCGTCATCATCTCACCTCAGTCCAGCTTGACTTTGAGAACGTCCCTTTCCGGGCGCTCCTTGATTTTCACGGTCTCCACGCTTGTCTTGCCGGGGAAGATGACCGGCGTGTCGGTGGCATAACCGTTCTTGTGAATGGTATCCATGTCGAACTCCAGCAGCAAATCCCCCTTGCGGATGTTCGCCCCCTGTTCGACGTGCGGGGTGAAGCCTTCCCCCTTGAGCTTGACGGTGTCGAGGCCGATGTGGATGAGCATCTCGACGCCCTTCATGTCCTTGAGACCGATGGCATGTCCGCCGGGGAAGAGGACGTTGACTTCGCCGGTGAACGGTGCGTAGACCTTGCCTTCTTCTGGATTGAGCAAGAAGCCGTCTCCGAGCTGTTTGTTCGCGAAGGCTTCGTCGCTCGCTTCTTCGACACGGACGTAGGGACCCTTGATGGGCATGGTGAATTTGAATTTCATGGTGGTCACTCCTTAGATAAGAAAAATGAATGGGAGGAGCGCCCCCCATTCATTTTTCTATTAGTCGGGTTGCTCAATCGAGCAGTTTCTCCATTTCGCCGGCGATGAACTGTGCGTTGGTGCCGATGACGACCTGCACGTTCTTGCCGGACTTCATGACATCGCTTGCGCCCTGGTCTTTGAGTTTCTTGTTGTCGACTTTTTCGGGGTCGTTGACGCTCAGACGCAGGCGGGTGATGCAGTAGTCGAAGTCTTTGATGTTCTCTTTGCCGCCGAGGCTTTCGAGCATGCCTTTGGCTTGTTCTTCATGCGTGGCTTCGTCCGCGCCGGCAACCATCAGTTCACGGCGTCCGGGGGTGGGGATGTCGAACTTGACGATCAGGTAGCGGAAGCTGAAGTAGTAGATGAAGAAGAACGCGATGCCGATCAGGATCAGCGCCCACCAGTTGACCGCGAGCGGGTTGGCGGCCTGCAGTACCATGTCGATGAGTCCGGCGCTGAAGCCGAAACCGCTGAGCGCGGGGATGGCGGAGGCGATGATCATGCTGATGCCGGTGAAGACGGCGTGTACGAGGAAGAGGAGCGGTGCAACGAAGAGGAAGGCGAATTCAATCGGTTCGGTGATGCCGGTGAGGAAGGAGGCGAAGGCAGCCGAGAACATGATCGACGCGACTTTCGCCTTGTTTTCCGGCTTGGCGGTGTGGACCATCGCGAGTGCCGCACCGGGCAGACCGAACATCATGATCGGGAAGTAACCGGCCATGTAGCGTCCGGTGACGCCTTCGACAGCCTCGTCAGCTTGTGCCAGGAAGAGTTCGAGGTCGGCGATGCCGAAGCCTTCGAACCAGAAGACCGCGTTCAGCGCGTGATGCAGACCGAGCGGAATCAGCAGCCGGTTGAAGAAGCCATAGATGCCGGCACCTAAGTGGCCGATGTCGCCCATGAAGACGCCGAAGTCGGTCAGGGCGGTGAAGATGCCGGGCCAGATCCACATCAGCGGAATGGTGACCACGAGCGTGATGAGGGCCGTCATGATGGCGACCGCACGCTTGCCGCTGAAAAAGCCGAGGGCCTTCGGCAGTTCAACCGTGTGGAACCGGTTGAAGGTGTGTCCGCCGATGACACCCGAGAGGATGCCGACGAACGCGTTCTCGATGTTGTCGAAAGCCAGGTCCTGATCATCCGTGATGCCGCCGAAGAGCGTGTCCATGGTGTCAGGCGAGAGGATGGTGGTGAAAACCAGGAACGCCACAAGCCCTGCGAGCGCCGCTGCTCCGTCTCGTTTCTTCGAGAGCCCATAGGCGACACCTACGGCGAAGAGGAGCGGGATGTGGTCGATGATGGCGCCACCGGCACCTTGCAGGAATGCGGCAGCGACGTTTTCGGGATCGATGACTTCCGCTAGCCAATACCCTACGCCGAGCAGGATTGCTGCTGCGGGCAGTACGGCTACCGGAAGCATCAACGACTTACCGATTTTCTGCAGATACCCAAGCACGTACGATAAAATGCCTTTCACGTTGATACAACCTCCTATTTTTTAGTGGTTTCCTAACCCTTATTCTACAAACGCTTACCTGAAATGTCAAAACAAATAACCGCACAGCGGTTTCAAGATTCATGGAATCGATAAAAAACCAAATAAATTGGTATGGACTGTCTCATGATCAGCGGAAATGCTTTCTATCATGCATCGTCCGTATTATAATAAACCAATAAGGAGGAATGCAGATGTATCTGGAAATCATCGCCACCACTCTCTCGGAAGCGAGAGCCATCGACCGCGCCGGTGCCGACCGCATCGAGCTGCTCAGCTGCCGCGGGGCGGGCGGCGTGACGCCGTCCTACGCCCTGATTGACCGTGTCTCAAAGGCGGTCGACATTCCCGTGCAGGTGATGCTCCGGCCGCATGCCGATTCGTTCGTCTACGATGCCGCGGACCGACAGGTGCTCTTCGACGATCTCGCCTGGATCCGCAAGAGCCGCGCCACCGGCATTGTCTTCGGCGCACTCCAGGACGATGGTGGACTGGACCTTGAGCTGCTGGATGCCGTTATCGCCAACAAGGGCGCGCTCACACTGACGTTCCACCGGGCTTTGGACCACGCGGCGGATTATGAACGCGCGCTCGATTCGCTGCTCGACCGCGAGATCGACACCATCCTCACCGCCGGCGGGGCGAATAGCGTGATGGACGGGATCGAAAGACTCAAACGTCTTCGTCCCCGTTTTGAATCCGCCGGTGTGGAGCTTTTGGCGGGTTCGGGGCTGACCCCGGACAACCTTGAACGCTTTGTGCAGGCAAGCGGCATCGACCATGTCCATCTCGGGTCGGCGGCCCGCAGGCACGGCCGCATCGACGAGAATGCGATCCAGCGCTTCAAGCAGATTTAAAAAAGCCACGCCGGCGGCGTGGCTTTCTCTTCAGCGTCGTTTCTTGAGGGCTTCACGGATGTCGAGGGTGGGGTGGTTTTCATGCTTGAGCACTTCGCCTTCCCAGGTGCGGATGGTGAAATGGTCCCTGCCTCTGGAGACGAGGTATTCCGGGAGGATGGGGGTCTTTCCCTTGCCGCCGGGGGCGTTGACGATATAGGTGGGGATAGCCATGCCGGAGGTGTAGCCCCGCAGATACTCCATGATCTCGATGCCGTCATCGATGGAAGTGTTGAAATGGCGGGTGCCCCGCACGGCTTTCGAGTGGAAGAGATAATAGGGTTTCACCCGAATCTTGAGCAAATCCTGGTTGAGCTTGCGCATGACGAACTTGTCGTTGTTGATGCCGTTGAGGAGCACGGCCTGGTTGCCCAGGGGGATGCCGGCATCGGCCAGGCGTTCGCAGGCCGCCTTGCTTTCTTCGGTGATCTCCATCGGATGGTTGAAGTGGGTGTTGAGGAAGAGCGGGTGGTATTTCCTGAGCATCCTGACGAGGTCGTCGTCGATGCGCTGGGGCATGGTGACCGGCGTGCGCGAGCCGATGCGGATGTATTCGACGTGCTCGATGGCATGCAGCGAGGAGATGATCCACTCCAGCCGCTTGTTGGAGAGTGTGAGCGGGTCGCCGCCGGTGATAAGCACGTCGCGGATCTCGGGATTGTCGGCGATGTAGTCGATGGACTCCTGGATGAGGTCCTTCGGTTTGGCCTCGTCCTTCTCGCCGATGTTGCGGCGGCGCTGGCAGTAGCGGCAATACATGGCGCACTCGTTGGTCACGTTGATGATCAGGCGGTCGGGATAGCGCCGGGTGATGCTGCCGGCGGGGTTGGTGACCTCCTCGCCCATCGGGTCGAGGTTGCTGTAGGTGTCTTCGACTTCGAGATAAGTGGGCATCGCCATCAGCTTGATTGGATCAAAGGCATCTTCGGGATCGATGAGTGAGAGATAGTAGGGTGAGATTGACCAGCGGAAAAGTTTGTCGACGGTGCGAATGTCTTCAACTTCATCCTCGCGGAGGTGGATGATCTCTCTGAGCGTTTCGACATCGTGGATGCGGTTGGAGAGCTGCCAGCGGAAATCGTGCCAGTCTGTCTCCTCACCGCCAAGCACATCAAGTATTCTGCGACGTTGCTTTTCGATGCGCTCACGCTGCTTCAAGCCGGAAGGGATCCGTTCGCGGGCCTCGAGATAGTCCTCGATCCGGGACTTGAGCGTCTGTGCACGCTGCTTTGAAAGTGTGCGCTTGTCGTCGGTCATGTCAATCACCCTTTGCATTTGAACTAAAAGGTATTATAATACATTTTAAGCCCCCATTCAACTTCCATGCCAGCCACGGGGAGTGGGCGGCGAGTTGTCCGGCTTAGTTCATAAGGAGTGATGCACATGCAGGGGATCCCCCGGGTTGTCAAAGTACTCATGGCCTTTCTGGCCCTTTTCTATATAGTCGCCTTCACTCTGGTGGTGCTTGTGGATTTCCTCGATGCCTTCGGCCTTCAAGGGTGGCTGCTTGAGCGTGCCGGTGATGAGTCGCTGGTCTGGTTTTTGCTTTTTAAAGAGGAAGGACCGGCGGAGATCATGCAGTATGCGGCGAACCTTGGCTCGGCGGTGTTCATCGCCCTGATCGGCGGGGGATTGCTCGCGAAGGGCTCGCCGGATGCGAAACGCTTCCTGATCTTCGCGGGGGCGCTCGCCTATATGGTGCTTGAGGACACCGGCAATGTGCGGCACATGATCCGCGAAACCTCGACCGCGGTGCTGGGCATCGCCGAAGGCCCCACCAGCCTCGTCGGCATCGGCATCGAGCTCGGCATCTACGCGGTGCTCGGCGCGGTGATGGTGTTCGCCTTCTATTCACTGCGGCATGTTCTCAAGCGTTACCGGCCGGCGTTCGCGCTGATGCTGGTGGGCTATGTATTCTATTTCTTCGGCGCCTTGTTCTCCGCTTCGCGCCATTTCAACAGCTGGTACATCCAGGTAGGGGGGCGCATCGTCGATGGGCTTGATCTCATGCGTTTCGAGGCCTGGCGCCGGGTTGATAGCTTTGTGATGGAGCGATTCGCGCAGCCTATTGAATTTTTTCTTGTCGATTATCTCCTGGAAGAGAGTCTTGAACTTGCGGGCGCCGCCTTCATCCTCTTCGCGACGTTAACCCTCTTCATCGGCATGCGTCGCGCGGGCGTTCTTTCACTGGAGGAAGGAAAATAGGTGCGGGATTCAAACTGAAGTGATATAATCGAAGTAAGACGACCTGGGAGGGAGAATGATGGCTGCAACGGAGGAATATACCATCATGACCGTCAAGCTGTCGATGTGGAAGGCGCTCGCCTTCCCCTTGAGCAAGTTCATGCTCGGCTATCTCGCCGTGATGCTTTATGTCGCCTACCTCGCCTTCATCGAAAGCGGGGACTGGATGCTGCAGTATGGATTCTACGCCATCCTCGCCGTGTATCTGCTCATCTATTTCGGCTATATCCTCCGTGTAAGGAAACGTCGCATCGAACTGACGAACAAGCGCATCATCGATCGACAGGGCAGGGCCATGCGACAGCTCACCATCATCCCGCTCGCACAGATCGCCACGATGAAGGTCCAGGCCACGCGGATGGGCCGCCGGCTCAACTTCGGCAACATCATCTTTGAAACTCCTAGCCTCACGACGGTGACCTTCAATTACGTCACCCGCCCCTTCGAGCTTGTCGACGCCATCTTCGATCTGCAATGAAGCTTGATGCCAAGACCCGCAGACAGATTCTCCGCATCATCAAGCACGCGCGGCGCATGCGCGGCGAACTGAGCCGCAGTGAGGCCGAGACCGGCATGCGCCACCTGCCGAATGAAGCCTACTTCAAACAGCGTCGCAAGCTCCGCAAGCGCCTCGAACGTTTGGATGATGAGACCCTGCTCACCATCAGGGCCCTGCAGGAGGGTGCGGATGTTTCTTTGAAGCCCGGCCCGGCCGCCATCGAGACCCTTGAGGGGACGTATTCCACCTTGGCGCAGCGTTTCGAGCGGGATCAGGCCATCGAACATTTGCTCAAGGCTGAATATCTAGATGAAGACCTCGAGATAGCGCTTCGTGTACTTGATAGCACTTGACAGCACGCTGAGCCTTGGTATACTAAAAGAAAACAGACACTTCGTAAATCTACGGAGTGTTTTTCATTCAAAAAGGAGTGAGTAACGATGCGTCTAGTCAAGATCATCCCTTTGTTCGCCCTGGTTTTCATGCTGGGTGCCTGTGACGAATTGTTCGAAGAGAGTGAACCCGAAGCGGAACTTGATGAGATTACTGTCGAGGACAATACGATTGAATTCGATTTGCACGTCGATGACGGTTCCGACACCATCGAGTTCATCTCGGCTCGGCTGATGCATGAAGACGAAGAGGTCGTCGACCTCAACAACGAAGACCATGACCTGCCCACCGACGGCACCGTCAGCGGCAACGAGTTCTTCCACCTCGACGCGCGTGAGTACACCATCGAGGTCTATGCGGAATACGAGTTCGAAGACGAGCACTACGAGACCGTGCTTGATGCCGAGGACGTCGTCATTGAACCGCTGAATGAACTTCCCGAAAGCGACATGCAGGATATCGAAATCGACGAGGAGAGCATCATCTTCGATCTGGAGATCGTCGATGAAGACGACGCCATCGAAGGGCTCAGCGTCTACCTCAGAGATGAGGACGGCGACGAGATGAGCGAACTCACGCCTGAGGACGGTCTCGGCGTCGGCCTGAACGAAGGCGTCTTTTTCGAAGGCTTGGAGGCGGACACCGCCTATGAAGTCGAAGTCGCCGTCGCCTACAACGATGGCTACGAGACGCGTTATGAGGTGCTCGAGACCTACCCCTTCGACACCGAGGAGTAAGCAAGCAGAAAAGGCCCGGACCGGGCCTTTTCTTTTGGTGCGGGGTTGACTTTAAGGACGAATTGTCGCAATATGGAAAGGAACGTCTACGACGCACCCAGCCAGAAACGATTCTTAGGAGGAATGCAAGCATGAAAGTTGTCGTCGCCCTTGGAGGCAACGCCCTCGGCAACACCCCGCAGGAACAGAAAGAACTCGTCAAGAAGACCAGCGAAAGCATCGCCGACCTCATCGAGCAGAAGCACGAGGTCGTCGTCGTGCACGGCAACGGCCCCCAGGTCGGCATGATCCAAAAAGCGTTCGATACCGGCGCCAAGCAGGACGAATCCCCGCTGATGCCCCTGCCCGAATGCGGCGCCATGAGTCAGGGCTACATCGGCTATCACCTGCAGAATGGCATCAAGAACGCGCTCGATGCCCGCGGCATCGTCCGCGATGTCGCCACCGTCGTCACCCAGACGCTCGTCGAGGCGGACGACCCGGCTTTCGAAGACCCCGCGAAGCCCATCGGCGCCTTCATGGAGAAATCGGAGGCGAAGGCGCTGCAAGCGGAGACCGGCCTGCCGATCGTCGAGGACAGCGGCCGTGGATACCGCTTCGTCGTCGCCTCGCCGAAACCTTCCGATATTATCGAGAAGAACAGCATCAAGCAGCTGCTCGCCAACGACACGGTCGTGGTCGCCTCCGGTGGCGGCGGTATCCCCGTCGTCCGCGGCGAAGACGGTCTGGAAGGCACCCCGGCCGTCATCGACAAGGATTCCTCGAGCGCCCTGCTCGCGCAGCTGATCGGCGCGGACGCGTTCGTGATCCTCACGGCGGTCGAGTACGTCGCCGTCGATTTCGGCACCGACCAGCAGCGCAACATCGAGCGCATGAGCACCCGGGAAGCCAGACAGCACATCGATGAGGGGCAGTTCGCGAAGGGGAGCATGCTGCCGAAGGTCGAGGCGGCCATCGACTTTGTCAGCGGCAAGCCCGACGCCCAGGCGATCATCGCTCATCTGGACGACGCCGAGGCCGCCATCCGCGGCGAGAAGGGCACCGTCGTCTATTACGAGTGAATGCGTGCAAGAAACAAAAGCCCCATAGTCGCATTTTCCCCGTGTATCTAGTATCATGGTGAGGAAAAGGAGGGTTTGTATGTATCTGATTGATAGTGCCAATTTCGAGGAGATCCGTCGGCTGGCGAGCGTCTTTTCCTTTGATGGCGTCACGACGAACCCGAGTCTTGTCGCCCAAGAGGAGAAGGCGTATTTCCGGCATCTAGGCAAGCTGGCCGAGCTGATTGCGCCGAAAACGTTGTATGTCCAGCTGAACGCACCGACACTGACGGATATGAAACGTGAGCTCGAAGCCCTCCGCAAGAACCTCCCGAAGAACCTTTCCATCAAGGTCCCCGCCACAAAAGCCGGCTATCGGCTCATGCAGCATGCCTCCCGCGAGGTCCATGTGACCGCGACCGCAGTTTCGACGTATCATCAGGCGATGATGAGCGTACAATCCGGCGCGAAATCGGTGGTGGTCTACATCCAGCGGCTCATCAAGGCCGGCCGCGCACCGCTGGATGTGGTCGACGCCATCCGCCGGACACTGGACCGCGAATATCCTGACATCACCTTGATCGGCGCCTCGTTCGATTCACCGGGGCTGATCGAGGGGACCCTCAGCGCAGGCGCCCACAAAGTGACGGTGCGTCCCAAGCTGCTGGATGCCATCTTCACCAACAGCGTGACCGAGGAGGCCGTCAAGCGTTTCGCCAGAGATTTCAAGAAAGTCTATGGAAAACCCCACGCCGCCGATCTGGGGGATGAATGATGCCGAAGGTATTCATCGTCAGCGATGTCCACGGCCATTTCACCCAGCTGCAGAAGGCTCTCAGCGAGGCGGGGTTCGATGAACAGGACGAACAGCACTTCCTGCTTTCGCTCGGAGACCATTTCGATCGGGGCCGGGAGAACGCCGAGGTGTATACCTACCTCCGCCGGCTGCAGGAAAAAAAGAAAGCAGAGGCGCTGCTTGGCAACCACGATACCTTCCTGCTCGAGTTCTTCGAGAAACAGGATGACCGCGTCCGCTTCAACATCGCACACAACGGCTTCGGCGCGACACTGGAGAGCTTCTCCGGCATCCCCTATGAAGGACCCGCTTCGCTTGATATCATGCGGCGACGCATCCATTCGCGATATCCGAAGCTGTATGACTGGCTGCGCGAGCGGCCGCTGTTCTTGGAGCGCGGCCCCTATATCTTCGTTCACGGCGGCATCGACGGTTCCGATCCGAACTGGCGGGAGACACCCGGGCACGATCTGGTCTGGAACTATCAATCCGAGCTGCCCGGCATCGAGGGAAGGACCCTCGTCGTCGGTCATGAGCGAACCGTGATGATCCGCATGAAACGCGGCGAGGTCCGTTCAATCGACCCCGGCGCCCCCGCGCTCTTCGATGTCATTGAAGAAGCGGACCGGGTGTTCATCGACGGCGCGGTCGAGTTCTCGGGCCGAATCAATGTCTACACCCTCGAACTGGATGAGCCCATTATACAAAAGGAAGCCTGAAAGGAAAGGCTTCCTTTTTCATACTTTATTGAGCGAGCTGGACTAAAACGGTGACATGGCGACGCATCCCCTGCTCGCATGCGTGAAGGCGCCTGATTGAATCGTCAGCGTCACGCCGACGAGCGCTGATGCCAATGGAGAGCGACACACTGCGGTTTGTGTCGTCTCAGGCGGATTCACCCTGCAAGGCGGCGATCCGGTCCTTGATGGGCGGATGGCTGTAGTGCAGCATCACATAGAGCGGATGCGGCGTGAGGTGTGAGTAGTTCTCCCGGGCGAGGCGCTTGAGGACCCGGACCATGGTGTCGGCATCGACCCTCGCGGCGGCGAAGGCGTCCGCCCGGTATTCCATGCGCCGGGTGAAGGCGTTGCCGGCGAGGTCGAGCAGCAGGGTGATCGGTCTCGCGACGAGCGAGAAGACGAGCAGGGCGAAACCGAAGTGCGCCTCTTCCAGACCGAAAGCATCGTAGAGCGCATCGGATTCGACGAACGCATAGAGGAGAACCAGCAGCAAAAGCAGCGAGACGGCGGAGAAGAAGAGGTTGCGCCGGGCGTCGCGATGTTTCGCATGGCCGACCTCGTGCGCGACGACGGCCAGCACCTCGTCTTCGTCGAAACGTTCAAGCAGCGTGTCAAAAAGCACCACCCGCCGGAAGCGGGAGAACCCCGAAAAGAAAGCGTTCAGCTTTGAAGAGCGGCGGGAGGCGTCCATCACCGAAATCGCGGCGATTTCATAATCCTCCGCTGCCGCGAGGGCTTCGATTCGATTCTTGAGAGTCCCCTCCTCGAGCGGCTCGAGCCGGTTGAAAAGCGGCAGGATCAACCGTACGTAGAACAGATTGATGAACAGCAGCACGACCATGACGCCCGCGAAAGCCGCCAGGAAGAAGAACGCGCCGAACGTCGCGTGCGCGAACACCAAGAGACCCAGGAGAACGCCTCCCAGCAGCATCACCAGCACCGCCCCCTTCAGCCGGTCGGTGAAGAACGTGCGGCGGGTGCTGCGGTTGAAGCCGTATCGTTCCTCGATGGAGAAGGTCCGGTAGTAACGGAAAGGCATCGACAGCACCATCGAGAACAGCGCCAGCACCCCGAAGAAAAGCAGCGTATCCACGCCCTCGGGAGCCGTCTGCAGGGACCATTCGGCCAGCCAGCGGAAACCCCCGCCGATCAGCAGGACGAGGATGAGGACGAAGGAAAGCAGGCTCTGGATGTTCGAGAGCCGCTCGCGCTCACCGGAGTAGGAAAGCCAGCGCTGATAGGCCGCTTCGTCGTAGACATCCGCCACCACCGGCGGCAGCGGCCGGTATCTCGCCTGGTGGTTCAAGCGTTTCGCATAGGCGTCGAAAAGGGTCATCAGCGTGTAGATGCCGACAACCCCGAGAAAGATGAACGTGTCCATGGCATCACTCCTTGAAACTATTATACCACCCGCGCGAGTGTCCCGAGAGAAAAAAACCGTCCCGACGCATCGGGACGGTTATCTTTCAGGCAAGCCAGTCGTCATCGTCATCGCCCCGGCGCTCCTTGTCGCGGTAGACGTCTTTATCGTAGCTCGCGAAGGGGTCGTAGCCGTCGCTTTCGAAGTCCTCGAAAGCGTCTTTGTCGTCGATCTTCCCGGGGTCGATGTAGCTGCGCTGGTAGGGGTCCTCGAACTCACTCTTCCGCCCGCCGAAGGGGATGGTGTGCAGGCCCATCACCGCCGCCAGCAGATACCCGGCGACGAGACCGCCGATGTGGCCCGGGATGGAGATGTTGGGCGCGAGGAAGGTCTGGATGACGTTGATCAGCGTCAACGCGCGGATGGCCGAGACATCGGCGCGGGTGAACCATTCGGGCTTGTGCGAGGTGAGATAGAGCAGCGCGCCGAGGACGCCGAAGATCGCACCCGAGGCGCCGACGGTCATCGCCACCTGCTCCTCGGTCATCAGCGTGACGATGTCGGTGAGGACGATTGCGGCGCTGGCGAGCAGCCCGGTGACGAAATAGAGGATGGCGAAGCGCAGGGAGCCGATGATCCGCTCCAGCGCGCCGCTGAGCACGTAGAGACCGAAGATGGTGTTGAAGAAGAAGTGGAGGAAGCTCCCGTGCAGGAACATGACCGTGACGGTGCGCCACCAGTCGCCATCATCGAGCACCCAGTCGCCGCGTAGCGCGCCGAGGTCATAAAGGACCTCAGGGGTGAAGCCGCCCTGGGCGATGGTGATGAGGAACATGGCTGTGACCCCGGCGACGAGCAGCGTGGTCACCGGCGTGCGTCTTCTCAGTGAGGTGCCCTGGCCGAAGAGTCCCATCAGGATCGGCCTCCTTTGGAATCGAGAATGATGAGCGGAACCTTCATCTCCGCTTCGCTCATCCCGCCGTGATGGGCGAGATGGTCTTTATCATCGGAGAGTTTGAACATGCGCCGGCCGTGGGCGACGGCGATGAAATCCCCGAGCGTGTCATCGACGAGGGGGTGCGGCTCCCCGCTGCCGAGCAGACCGCGGGAGAGCAGCTCCTCCTTGGTGTAGAGGTCGAAATCCTCGCTGAAGTGTTCGTTGAAGAAGCGGATGAAATGTTCGTGGTGTCCGTCCTTGATGAAGAAGCTCGTCATGCGTGGTTCGTTGGCGGGCAGATGGCGGAATGTGCTTGTCAGGTCGTGGTATTCGAACAGCGGGATGGGCTCGACGTCGATCAGCCCGTGGTCGGCGGTGACGAAGATGAGCGTGTCTTTCTGGACCTCTTCTAGAAGCTCTGATGCGTGCGCGTCGAGTTTCCGCATGGAGCGTTTCGTCTGATCGGAGCGGGTGCCGTGTTCATGCTCGGTCAGATCCGGCTCCGGTTCATAGAAATAGGAGACGGTCCGCCCGTGCTTCGCCTGGAAGTCGCGGAGTCTTCGGACGCCCGCTTCGAAGGAGGGATGTCCGTCCTCGTCGACGGGGCGGGGCTGGAAGCTGGCGGCTTTGGCTTTGCCCGTCGCTTCGATGCGCGAAAGAAAGGACTCGCGTGTGAAATGTTTTGTGAAGAAGCCCTTGGGTATTTCCTTGTTTTTGTCGTAGTAGTCCCGGTTCATGAACACTTCATAATGCAGCCGCTCTTTCTCGAAGAACATGAACCAGCCCAGAAATCCGCTTTCAAGCGGCGTCTGCCCGGTGAGGACGGCCGTCGTCGCGGCGGTTGTGGTCGATGGGAACACCGAGGTTATCGTCTCCTGGTGGTTGCGTCTGAGCATTGATTCCCCCCCGAGGTGTCCGAGGACATTCTCGCCCATCCCATCCAGCAGCAGCACGACGATGTGGGCCGGTCGCCGATCCTCGATCGCCTTTTTGGCACGTTCGAGGGACGGGTGTTTCGTTCTCAGGCCGTAATGCGCTTCGATGGCGGCTGTGAGGTTCACGATGGAGCGTCTGTAATCCGGTCGCATGCATATCCCCGCTCTCTTGCCGTATAGGTACAGTGTATAAGAGAACGGCCGCCCTTGCAAGCCATCGGCACGAAAAAAGAAGGCGCACAAGCGCCTCCTTCCCTGTTTCAGGACAATTACTCATCCAGAACGGTGTCGATGATGTCCTCGGTTTCTTCCGTCGCCACATCCATCGTGCGTTCGACTTGTCCACCGAACATGCCCGCCATCAGAGATGCGTTCATGCGGGAGATGTAGGCCGTGCCGTCGCTGTGTTCATAGATCGAGACCCGGCAGGGCATCATCGGCGAGACGACGCGCTCCTCATCCAGCTCGAGAATCTCCGCGGAATATTCGCTCGAGCACAGATCGAAGATCTTGATGCTCTCGACGTCGAAACCATGCGTCTCCATGGTCGCTTCCATGTCGTGGGTGTTGAGGATGCTCCAGCCGGCCTCGTCGACTTCACGCTCGAAACGTTCAACCGTCTCGTCGAAGTCGTAGGGGGATTCATCCTCGACCATCATCACCGACGGTGCGGCTTGATAGACGGTGAACCCGGTCGCGACGACGCCGACGATAAATGCCAAAACGCCTGTGATGATGGCGGTTTTAACAGTCTTGCTCATTGCAATCACCTCATATAAAGTAGATGTTCCGGATGCAGTTTCGCACAGCTGTCGAGAAATGTCTGTGAGGTGCGTCACAATTTATAAAAAGTATAAACAATATTTATGAACAAAAACCCGGTCTGAACGGAGATTCGTCCGGACCGGGCGGGAATACGGGTATGGATGTATGCTTTCAGGAACGCAGCTAGAGCAACGGGAGCCGGCCCTGCAGATGCAGCCTGCCGCGCGAGAGTCTGAGGTGACCCTGGCGCTCGAGGGTTTTCAACGTCCGGGAGACGGCCTCCCGGCTGGCGCCGATTTCATCGGCGATCTGCTGGTGGGTGGTGTAGACGGTGCTTGTGCGATAATGACGGGACTTCTCGTAGAGGTAGAGACTGATGCGCTGTTTGATGGGGGCGAAGGACATGGACTCATAATGCCACATCAGCGTGTCGACCTTCGTGAGGGTAATCTTGAGTAGATGCTGCAGGAAGGCCGGCTCTTCAAGCAGCCACCGATGGACGATGAAAGCGGGAATGAAGACGATGCGTGAGGGTTCTTTCGTCTCGATCTGCACGTCATAGGGTTTTCCTTCGAGGAGGCACCGCAGGCTCAAAAGACAGGCCTCGCCGTCGATGACGTCGTAGAGGGTCGCTTCCTTGCCTTCCTCGTTCATCTTGTAGATGCGGAGTCTGCCGGAGACAATCAGCACCAGGCTGTCGCAGGTGGGGTCGTCGTCTTCGTGGATGCGCGTGTCGACATCGAATTCGCGGACTTCCGCGTGCTGCTTGAGCGCCTCGACAGTCGCTTCACCCAGCTTGTTTACGAACGAAAGGGAGCGAAGGGCTTCTTCGATCATGCAATCCCTCCAGGACATGATATATTTACTGTACCACCCTTATCAGAGGGTTTCAACATCGACACACCGGAAATCCCCATTCTTTGATGCAACCGGCGTTGCCAGGCCATGGATACGTCGTCTATGATATAATATGATCAGTTAAGCCTTAGGAGGGTGACCATGCAGAATTTCATCTACCAAAGCCCCACCCGCATCGTCTTCGGCAAGGACCAGCTCCAGCAGCTCCCCACGATGCTCAAGGAAGCCGAGGTCAGCAGCCTCCTGCTCGTCTACGGCCGGGAGTCGATCAAGAGACTGGGTATCTACGACCGCATCAAGGAAATCACCGATGAACTCGGGATCGCTTTGTGTGAAGAATCCGGCGTGCGGCCCAACCCGGAGCTGAAGAGCGTCAAGAGCGGCCGCCGCAAGATCATCGAGCACGGCGTGGATTTCATCCTCGCCGCCGGCGGCGGCTCCGTGATCGATGCCGCCAAGGCGATGGCTTTCGCGGCCTTCAAACCCGAAGAGGAGATCTGGCGCGTGTATCAGCGGCGGCTGGACATCAACCGCGCGATTCCGCTCGGCGTGGTGCTGACCTTGTCCGCGACCGGCAGTGAGACGAACGGCAACACGGTGCTTTCCAACGACGTGCTCGAAGAAAAACGCAGCATCAAGCACGACGCCCTCGTGCCGCGCTTCGCCATCATCGACCCCGACTACACCCGCACGGTCCCCACACATCACACCATCGCCGGCAGCGTCGATATCCTGATGCATCTCTTCGAACAGTTCTTCTCGCCCACACCGCGCACCGAGACCGGCGATTATCTGTTGCTGGGCGTGATGCAGAGCGTGCTGGAGAACACGGACCGCTATCTCGAAGGGGACAACAGCTATGAGACCCGGGCGAATCTCTCCTGGGCCGCGACCCTCGCCCTCAACTGGATCCTCCAGCAGGGACGGCAGGGGGACTGGGCCTCGCACAAGCTCGTCTATCCGCCCAGCGCGAAGTACGACCTGACACACGGCTTCTCGCTGAGCGCGATGCAGCCGGTGTGGATGCGCATGGCCCTGGAAGCCAACCCCGGCGCCATGGGTCCCAGGCTGAAGCAGCTCGGCCGCCGGCTGTTTGGCGTCCACACCCCTGAAGCGACAATTGAGGCCATCGTCGAGCGTTTCGACGCCTGGGGTGCGCCCGTGAAGCTGAGCGATCTGGGCGTTACGCTGTCTGAAGCCGAATGCGAGCGCTTCGCCTCGCAAGTCACCGACACCGGCGGGCTCGGGCATATGTTCCGTCTGGGTTTCAATGAAGCGCTAGAATTCTACCGCCGGCAGGAATGAGCCAGCCCGCCTGCGTTGCCACGGGTTATCTGCCGTGATAGAATAGCACTAATCAAGCAAGAGAAGAGGGGTTCTGTGGATTACGAACAGAAATATCTGCAGCTGCTTGCGAAGCGCTATCCCAACGTGCAAAGCGCAAGCACCAAGCTGATTAACCTGAGCGCGGTGCTCAACCTCCCCAAGGGCACCGAGCATTTCATCGCCGACATCCACGGCGAGTACGACGCCTTCAATCATTACCTGAAAAACGCCTCGGGGATCCTCAAAGAGAAGATCAACGAGCGGTTCCAGGATCTCCCCAGGGACGACCGCCGCCGGCTGACCTTCTTCATCTACTACCCCACCGACATGCTCGCCAAGTACCAAAAACGGCTGGGGGAGAAAGCCTTCGAGGACCTGCTCCGCAGCACCCTTAAGCGCATGATCTCCCTCGCCCGCATCGTCGCGAGCAAATACACCAAGCAGCACGTGCGCGGCCTGCTGCCCGAGGAATTCGCCACCCTCATCCAGGAGCTGCTTTATGAAAGCGAGGACCACGAGGACAAGAAAGACTACTACGACGCCATCATCGATGCGCTCTTCAGCACCCGCCGGGAGCGCAAGCTGATCGTCGAGCTCTCGCGCCTCATCCGCTATCTCGCGGTCGATCAGCTGCATGTCGTGGGCGACATCTACGACCGCGGACCCAAGCCGCACATGGTCATGGAGCGCCTCATGCGCCAGCAGCGCGTCGACATCCAGTGGGGCAACCACGACATCATCTGGATGGGCGCCGCGAGCGGCTGCAAGGTCTGCATCGCTAATGTGCTGCGCATCGCCGCCCGCTACAACAACCTCGACTGTCTCGAGGACGGCTACGGCATCAACCTCCGGCTGCTCGCCGCGCTGGCCAACAAGGCCTACAAGCGCGACGCCTGCGAAGCCTTCTATCCCAAGGAGGAAAGCCGCGTCGGCCTCAACGAGGCCGATGAGAAGTTCGTCGCCCGCATGCACAAGGCGATCGCCATCATCCAGTTCAAGCTCGAGGCGCGCATCATCCGCCGCAATCCCGATTTCAAGTTGGACGACCGGCTCCTGCTGGATAAGCTCGACCCCGAGCGGGGCACGCTCACCACGGAAGCGGGCACCTTCACCCTGCGCGATACGAATTTCCCCACGGTCGATTTCGCGGGGGATCCCTACGCCCTCACCCACGAGGAACAACGCGTCATCGACCACCTCCAGCAGCTTTTCCTCCACAACGAGATGCTGCAGAAGCACGTGCGCTTCCTCTTCCGCAAAGGCACCATCGTCCAGAAAGCCAACGACGTGCTGCTCTTCCACGCCGGCATCCCCTTGACGCGCGAGGGGACCTTCATGAACCAGCAAATCGACGGCGAGACACTTGCGGGAAAGGCGCTCATCGACCGTTACGAACAGAAGATCCGCAACGCCTACCTCAACCGCTACGAAGAAAAGAACCCCGAGCGCGACTATTTCCTCATGCTCTGGCAGGGCGAAAGCAGCCCGCTGTTCGCGAAGCACTCGATGAAGACCTTCGAACGCTACTTCATCAAAGAGAAAAAGACCCACAAGGAGATCATGAACCCTTATTTCGACTACCGCGAGGACCACGCCGTCCTCGATGGCATCTTCCGGGAATTCGGCGTCGACGAACGCAAAGGCAAGATCGTCAACGGCCACGTCCCGCTCGATGTCACCCGCGGGCATGAAGTCGTGCTCGCCGATCAGCGCATGTACCTCATCGACGGCGGCATGAGCAAGCAATACGCCTCGCAGACCGACATCGGCGGCTACACGCTCATCAGCGACTCCTACGCCTACTATCTGGTCTACCACAGCCGCTTCTCCTCCTATGATAAGCTCATCGAGGCCGAGGAGGACATCGTCAGCGTCACTCACAGCGAGGACATCCTTGACCGGCGCACCTACGTCTACGACACGGACCAGGGCGCGACGCTCACCACGCAGATAGAAGATCTGCGCCGGCTGATCGACGCCTACCGCAGCGGTGCGATCAAGGAGGACGAGGACGCATCGTAAGCTAAAAGCAAGCTATAGAATAGTCGAAAAGAAGATGTTGGCCGCACAGCGCGGCTAACATCTTTTTACGTGGCTTGGAAGGAGGCAGTGCAAGGGTCGGGACAAAACCCATCGGATAATTTGTAAAACATACAAATTGTTGGAGCGTCTCACGTGCACATCCGGCTGAGATACGTTAGGATGGACTTGTCATATAGGTAGGACTGGCTTTTCTTTTTTTCGCCGAGACTATTTGTAAAATTTTCGAACAAGGAGGTTTTCCAATGAAACTGGAAAACTATGACCCCCTCGCAGGCAAGCAGCTCCAGATTCTTGATGCGGAAGGGAAGATCACGAACAAGTCGCTCGAACCCGATCTTGATTCGGAGACGCTCCTCAGGATGTACAAGACCATGATGCTCGCGCGCATCGCCGATACGAAGGCCCTGCAGTATCAGCGTCAGGGCCGCATGCTCACCTTCGCCCCCGTCAAGGGACAGGAAGGCGCGCAGGTCGGCCCGATGGCCGCGGCGCAGGAGGGGGACTGGCTCGTCCCCGCCTTCCGGGAGATGGCGGCCATGCTGTATAAGGGCATCCCCCTCAAGCAGCTCTATCTCTACTGGTACGGTAACGAAATCGGCTCGCAGTTCGACAAGTCGCTGCGTGTACTGCCGGTCAACGTCCCCATCGGGTCGCAGATCAACCACGCCGCCGGCATCGCCTACGCCTCGAAGCTTCAAGGCAAGCGTGACGCGGCGATCACCTTCATCGGCGATGGCGGCACCTCGCACGGGGAGTTCCATGAAGGGCTCAACTTCGCGGCCGTCTACGATTCCCCCATGGTGGCCATCATCCAGAACAACCAATACGCGATCTCCACGCCCCGTTCGCTGCAGTCGAAAGCCGGTACGCTCGCCCAGAAAGCCGTGGGCTACGGCATCCCCGGCATCCAGGTCGACGGCAACGACCCGCTCGCGATGTACGTCGCCACGAAGGCCGCACTCGACCGCGCCCGCGCGGGCGAGGGTCCGACCCTCATCGAAGCAATGACCTATCGCCTCGGCCCGCACACGACATCCGACGACCCCACGCTCTATCGCAGTGAGGAGGAAGTCAAGGCCTGGCAGGCGAAGGACCCCATCCTCCGCTTCCGCAAGTATCTCTCGAACAAGAAGATCTGGAACAAGGACAAGGACAAGGAGTTCGACGACGAGACCAAGCGCTACGTCAAGGACATCTTCAAGGAAGTCGAGAATTATCCGCACCCGACGCTCGACGAAGTCTACGACTACACCTACGCCGTTCCCACCCGTGAACTGAAGCGGCAGAAAGCGGCGCAGCAGCAACGCTACGAAGAAGAAGGTGATCAATAATGGCTGAAAAGACCCTGCTCCAAGCGATCAACGACACCCTCGCGCAACAGATGCGCAAGGATGAGCGCGTCGTCGTCTACGGCGAGGACGCCGGGTATGAAGGCGGCGTCTTCCGCGTCACCGCCGGGCTGCAGAAGGAATTCGGCGCCGGACGGGTCTTCGACACCCCGATCGCCGAAGCCGCGATCGTCGGCAGCGCGGTCGGCATGGCCGCGGCCGGGCTGCGGCCCGTTCCCGAGATCCAGTTCTCGGGTTTCATGTTCCCCGGCTACAACCAGGTCGCGGTCCACATGGCCCGCATGCACAACCGCTCGCGCGGGAACTATCCCCAGCCGATTGTGCTCCGCATGCCCTATGGGGGCGGCGTGAAGGCGCTCGAGCACCACTCCGAATCGCTCGAGACGCTGTTCGCTCACATCCCCGGGCTCAAGGTCGTCATCCCCTCCACCCCCTATGATGCGAAAGGCCTCCTCGCGAGCGCCATCCAGGATGACGACCCGACCATCTACATGGAACCCAAGCGCATCTACCGCGCCTTCAAGCAGGACATCCCCGAAGAGGAATACACCATCCCCCTCGGCAAGGCCAAGATCCGCCGCAAGGGCAAGGACGTCACCGTCGTCTCCTACGGCGCGATGATGCACGATGTCTTGAAGGCCGTGGACGAACTCAAGGACGAGCATTTCTCCGTAGAGGTCATCGATCTGCGCACCGTCTCCCCCATCGATACCGAGACCGTCATCGAATCCGTCAAGAAGACCGGCCGGTTCGTCGTCGTGCACGAAGCCGTCAAGACACTCGGGCTCGGCAGCGAGCTCATCAGCCGCGTAAACGAGGAAGCGTTCTTCCATCTCGAGGCCCAGCCCACCCGCATCACCGCCCCGGATATCACCGTGCCCCTGCCGCGGGGCGAACGCCACCATACCGTCGACGTCTCGCGCATCGCGCGCGAAATCAAGCGCGTCGCCACATTCGAGTAAGGAGGGTCCGACATGATCCGATTCAAGTTCCCCGATGTCGGCGAAGGCATCCACGAAGGAAAAGTATTGAAATGGCACTATGAAATCGGCGACGAGGTCGAGGAAGGCGAGACCCTCGTCGTCGTCGAGACCGACAAGGTCAACGCCGAGCTTCCGGCTCCCGAGGACGGCGTCCTCAAGGAGAAGGGCTTCGACGTCGGCGAGACGGTCGAGGTCGGAGAGGTGCTGGCCGTCATCGACGACGGCAGCGGCGAGGATGACGAGGATTCCGCCGAGGCACAGACGTCGGCCGACGAAGCACCAGAAGAAAAAGAAGCCGAAGGCGGCGAAGAAGCGGCCGCGAGCGGCGCCAGCGTCGTGGGCGATGTCGAGACCTCCGACACCGTCATCCCCACGGATGAAGAGACCGACGAGGAAACCGACAACGAGGATCGCCCGGCACTCGCGACCCCGGTCGCCCGCAAACTCGCCAAGGACCTCGGCGTGGACATCAAGCGCATCGACGGCAGCGGCCCCGCCGGCCGCGTCATGAAAGCCGACATCCGCGCGGCGGCTGAAACCCCCAGCCGGACCGAAGAGCCCGCCCGCGCGCAAAGCGCCGCCACGAGACCGTCCATGCCCGAGCTCGCTGCGGAGGGTACCCGCCGCGAACCGATCTCCACGCTTAGAAAGACCGCTGTCAAGGCGATGGACACATCCAACCAGCTGATCCCCGACACCACCGTCATGGACGAATTCGACGTCACCGAACTCGTGCGCTTCCGCACCGAGCAGAAAGAGCTCGCCAAGACCCGCGAGGTCAAGCTCACCTATCTGCCCCTGATCATCAAAGCGGTCAACCTCGTGCTCAAGCAATACCCCGTCTTCAATGCCAGTTTCGACCACGAACGCGAGGAGATCGTCTACAAGGACTATCACCACATCGGCATCGCCGTCGACACGCCGGATGGTCTGATCGTCCCCAACATCAAGCACGCCGACCGCAAGAGCGTCTTCGACCTCGCCCGCGACGTCGAGGACCTCGCGACCCGCGCCCGCGAGCGCAAGCTCACCCTTGAAGAGCTGCGCCACACGACGTTCTCGATCACCAACTACGGCGCCTTCGGCGTCGAGAGCGGAACCCCCGTCATCAACCATCCCGAGCTCGCCATCCTCGGCGTGGGCGCGATCAAGGAGAAACCGGCGGTCGTCGACGGGCAGGTTGTCCCGAGGTGGATGCTGCCGCTTTCGCTCACCGTCGACCACCGCATCATCGACGGTGGCGACGCCGGCCGTTTCATGGTAGAATTGAAACGGTATCTGCAGAACCCGATGGACCTATTACTTAGCTAAAAGGAGTGGAAGCGTGAAGAAGCACGACCTGTTCATCATCGGCAGCGGCCCCGGCGGGTATGTGATGGCCATCAAGGCCGCCCAGGAAGGACTCGATGTCGCCATCGCCGAGAAAGAGTCGCTCGGCGGCGTCTGTCTGAACTGGGGCTGTATCCCCACCAAGGCGCTGCTCAAGAGCGCGAAGGTGCACCGGCTCGTCCAGGATGCGAAGCAATACGGCATCACCCTCGATGCAGACAGCGTCGAGGTCGACTTTTCGAAAATCATGAAACGGAAGAACCGCGCCGTGAAGAAACTCACGGGCGGTGTCGGCCATCTGCTCAAGAAGAACGGCATCACCGTCTATCGCGGGTTCGCCGAAGCGAAGGACGCGCACACCATCGACATCGAGGGCGAGACCGTCCGGACAGACAACCTTGTCGTCGCGACCGGCGCCCACCCGGCGCGTCCGCCCATCGACGGGCTCGATGGAGGCCTTGACTCCGGATATGTCCTCACCAGCAAGGAAATCCTGGACCTTGAAAGTCTCCCCGAAAGTCTCCTCATCATCGGGGGCGGCGTGATCGGCGTGGAGTTCGCGACCGCCTTCAACAGCCTCGGCACCGATGTGACCATCCTCGAAGTCGCCGAAGACATTCTGCCTGCGGTCGATGCCGATATCCGCGAACCCTTCAAGAAACAGCTGAAGAAGGACGGCGTCACCATCCACACCCGGGCGCAGGTCGATCGCATAGAGGAAGGGGCCGTGACCTACACCCTTGATGGCGAGGAGCACTCCCTCTCGCCTAAGCACGTCCTGCTTGCGGCGGGCATGCGCCCCAATCTCAAAGGCATCGAAGCACTGAAGCTGAAAACCGACGAGGGCGGCATCGAGACCGACGGACGCCTGCGCACCAGCGTTGATGGCGTCTATGCCATCGGCGATGTCAACGGTCGGCAGCTGCTCGCCCACGTGGCTTCGAAAGAAGGACTCACCGCCCTCGCCGACATCCAGGGACGGCCCGCATCCGTCGATTACGACAAGATGCCCTCCGGCATCTACACCTTCCCCGAGATCGCCCAGGTCGGCCTCACCGAGGCCGAGGCGAAATCCCGCGGCCTGGATTATCAGACGAGCACCTTTCCCATCAACGCCAACGGTCGCGCCGTCGCGGAAGGCCAGAGCGTGGGGATGGCCAAGCTGATCACCGCCGGTTCCTATAATGAGATCATCGGCGTGCACCTCCTCGCCGAAGGGGCGACAGAGATGATCAGCGAAGGCGTGCTCGGCATGACGCTCGAAGGTACCGCAGCTGATCTGGCCGAGGCGGTGCATCCGCATCCGACCCTTTCCGAGATGCTGCACGAGATCGCCCACGGCATTCTTGACAAGCCGATCCACATCTGAAGAGACGATGTCGAGGCGATTCACTATTGAAAACGGAGAAAACCTTGAACAGGCGGTCCATCGGACCGCCTGTTCTCTGCGTTACATATGCATCCGCATTCATTCGAAACCCCCCTGCAATTCCCCTGAGATGGTCATATGGCCTTTATGAGTTGACTCAACAAAAAAATAAATGGTTTACTTTTATATGGAAGGTTGATACAATGTAAACAAAGATATCGTTTCCTGCTGTGCTCGAAACGGTATTCACAAAACTGTTCAAAAAAAGTAGGAGGGATTTGATTTGAAAAAGAGCTTATTGATTCTTCTGGCCGCGGTCTTCGTCTTTACGGTTTCGGCCTGTGATGAAGATGTGCTGGCGGAGGAAGTAAGCCTCTCGGAAGATTCGATCACGCTTGTTGAAGGTGACATCCAGGAGATCGAAGCTTCTGTCGAACCCGACGACGCGGATCAGGAAGTCGTCTGGGAGTCCATGAATGAAGATGTGGCGCTTGTCAACCAGGACGGTGAAGTCTATGGTGAGGCACCTGGATACACAGTCATCCGGGTCACGAGCGCCGAAGATGCAACGGTCACAGCGTATCTGTCCGTTGAAGTGCTGGCTGAGCCGGATTATGTAGCTGTTGACGATCCTGATGTCAACATGTTCACCGGCGAGACGCGCGCAATCGATTGGGAAGTTGAACTGAGAGATACGGATCTTCCCAACAAATGGTCGATTGACGATCTCGAGTTCACCAGCCTCGATGGTGACATCGTCACGGTCGACGACAAAGGCGTATTAGAAGCGCAGGCACCCGGCCTTGTCGAAGTTGAGGTCCGTGCGGGCAGCCAGTTCACGTACGTCGAAGTGTTTGTTAACGACACCGAGACGACCCTGATGGACGAACTTACGCCTGAAGATGTTGTACGTGACGACATGGCTCTCCCCGGAAGCATCACTCTCGGTCCCTGGAACTTCTCGGTTGATTGGTCCTCTTCGGATGATGACGTCATCACCGATGACGGCGAAGTCAGCCGTCCGGATGCTGAAGACGGAGACGCTGGAGTCACCCTGACCGCGGAAGCCGAAGGCGGACCCCATGATTTCACCTTCGAATATCCGGTCACCGTCGAAGCGGACATGAAACTTGACGAAGTCATCGCCGCTGAAGATGGCGATGACGTCATGACTACCGGTATCGTCACCGGTTTCTCCGACCATTCGACCATCTACATCGAAGATGCCTATGGAGCGTTTGTCATCTACGATCGTGACGAAGACTATATTGACGATCTCAACATCGGTGACTATGTCTATGTCGAAGGCGAACGCGACGTTTGGAACGGACTTGAACAGATTGGCTCTCTCGATGCCCTTGATGTGCTCGAAAGCGATGTCGACCTGCCGGATTCCGTCGACTATCCTTACGCTGAAGCAGCAGCTGATGAAGACTTCGATGCTCTGCCCTATCAGGCGCATCGCGTCAACATCCCCCGTCTGCTCATTGTTGATAAGGGCGAGGATCAATTCGGTAATATCGACATGGACCTCTACGACCCCGAGACCGGATTTGAAATCAGCATCCGCTACGATGACCGTCTAGCAGACAGCGATGACGATGCTGATCACCTCTGGGGCTTTGAAGTCGGCGACACCGTAAACATTGTCGACATGCACCTTGGATGGTTCCATGGTCCGCAACTCGCCTACTCGAGCGAAGACCAAGTCGTTGAATGTGAAGATCCCATCGATGAAGCAGAATTCATCAAATACAGCGTTGATCCTGTCTGGAAAGCTGAACTTGGTGAAGCGATCGCCGATGGCGCCGACAATGTTGAACTTCCGGATACCATCGATACACCGTTCGGCGAACTCGATGTCGCTTGGGATGCCCCCGAACTGGACAATAACAATAACGGCGAAGACAACCTCATTGATGAGAATGGCGACATCGAACGTCCGCACCCCGGTGAAGAAGACGGCGAAGCCATGCTTGAAGCGACCATCACGGACGACAACGATCTCGAAGAAGAGGTCACTCTTTCCTTCGACGTTCCGGCCATCACCTACGAAGAGATCCTCGACGCTTACATGTATGAAGAGGAACCCACACAAATCACCGAAACACCTGTCGAACTGCCGGATGAATACGAAATCGACGACTATGACTACAAAGGCTACACCGTCGAGAATTGGGAGCTCGATATCGCATGGAGCTTCTCGGCACCCGAATTCGAATATGGTGATGACGTAATCTTTGAAGCCGTCGCGACCTTCACGGATGACAACGACTTCGAACGTGACGTGACCTTCGAATTTGAAATGGATCCTGTGTTCGCAGAACCAGTGTTTGAAGGTCATATTGAAGACTTTGAGAATTTTGATGAGCCGGGAACCTCTTATGAAGATGGCACCTTCACCGGTGTCGAAGACATCGAATGGACTTATGAAGATGCACGCGGCGATCAGGGCGATAACATTCTGACGCTCCGTGATGATGGAGATGGCAAACTCTCGGCTACCATCGATGGCGGCATTGACTACTTCAGCATTGAATACACCAATACATTTTCTTCTCCCGCAGGCATCGAAGTCTACATCGATGACGATCTGGTCGGTACGGGCGAAGAAGTTGAGGACGAATGGGGAACTCTCGAAATTGAAGACCTTGAAACCGAAGGAACCTTCGATATCCGTATCGAGACCACGAACGGACAGACGAACCTTAGAAACCTCATGTGGCTTCCCTACGAAGTCGACTGAACCAGCTTTACACATCACTTAAAGAGGCGCATCCAGCTTGGATGCGCCTCTTTTATTGAATTTCTAAACCGAAAATCAAAATTGTAAAGATTATGCAAACACGCAGTGTAGCAGGTCATCAAGTGAGATGTTGAAGAAATATTCTTCAAGCGGTTCATCTTTCAGCGTCTCGCGGAATGCCTCTCGTTCGTATTTGATGCCTTTAAGCTTCGTCTCGAGGTTCGAGAGGTCTCGGCTGCCGAGAAAATCGCCGAAGATTTTGACATCCTTGATGCGACCGTCCTTGACGTCGAAATGGAATTCGACCTTTCCACCGGGATAACGACCCGATTTTTCTATGGAGAAGTTCGGGGACTCGCCGTAGTTCCAGTCCCATTGGTTGTAGCGTTTCTCCATCAGCTCGTAGATGTTTTCCAGGTCCCGGTTCGAAAGCTCATAGACACGCTCGCTGATGTTATCAGTCCCGAGAAGATGTTTAAGGAGGGTTTTCTTGAAATCCAGCATGGAGATGTCTTCTTTTAAATAAGGGCGGATGTTGGTCACTCTTGAGCGTTGGGACTTGATGCCCTTGGATTTGATTTTGTCCTCTTTGACGTTGAGCACGTCGGAGACGACTGAAAGATCCGAGTCGAACAGGATCGTTCCATGGTGGAGCATCCGGTCCCGGTAGAAGCTCTGGGCGTTGCCGCTGATTTTCTGGCCGTCGACGACGATGTCGTTTCGTCCTTGGAATTCGGCCGGGACACCTAGAGCGTTCAAGGCATCGATGACCGGTTCAGTAAACTTCCGATAATTGTTCAGATTGTCCTTGAGATGGGTGATGAAAGAAAAGTTCAAATTTCCCAGGTCATGGTAGACAGCGCCGCCGCCGGTGATGCGGCGGACCACGTTGACGTCGTGACGTTCGACATAGTCGCTGTTGATCTCTTCAATGGTGTTCTGGTTACGGCCGATGATGACGCTGTTCTCATTCTGCCAAAGAAGCACAAAGTCCTCTTTGTCTTCGAGATACTTGAGCACGTACTCCTCAAGCGCCAGGTTGAAGCGGGGATTCTTGGAATCGTTCAGGATGGTCTTCATGCGTTCACCTCGTCAATAAGCTACTTTAAGTGTAGCCTACCTGCGAGCTCAGGTCAATCAAGGCACGCTGGAAACCTATGTTGTCACGCTGTCGAAAGGGTTCGAACTGTGTTACAATTAAAAACGAGGTGATGCGCATGGGTAAACATTGTCTGATCGTCGTCGATATGCAGAACGATTTCATCGACGGCGCGCTCGGCTTCGAGGGCGCAGAAGGAATCGTAGCAGCGGTGGTTCAGAAGATTCAGGCCTACCAATCCCGTGGGGATGACGTCCTCTACACCATGGATACGCATGATGAGAATTATCTGAGAACAGAAGAAGGGTCGCACCTTCCAACCGCACACTGTGTGAAAGGCACGAAGGGACATCGTCTCCATCCGGATGTCGAGGACGTCAAACGCGCGGATGAGAGAATCTTCGAGAAGACGACCTTTCCTTCTCTTGGACTCGGGAATCATCTGGAGACACGTTCATTTGAAACCATTGAACTAGTCGGTCTGGTTTCGAACATCTGCGTACTGTCCAATGCCGTTATCGCCAAGGCGGCTCTGCCGGATGCCCGCATCGTCGTGGATGCGGCCGCAACCGCGAGTTTTGATGACGACCTGCACGAAAAAGCCCTGGATGTGCTTGAAGGACTGCATGTGCAGGTCACGAACAGGAGCTGAGGTCATGGACCGCACCAAGGAAAGCATGCTCATTGATTTCTATGAATTCACGATGGCGAATGGCTATTTCGAAAGCCCCTACCGCGAGCAGATCGTCTATTTCGATCTGTTTTTCCGGCGGATACCCGACGGCGGCGGCTATGCGATCATGGCCGGTCTGGAATCGGTCGTCCGCTATATCGAGAATCTCGCCTTCACCGAAGCCGACATCGACTATCTCCACTCGCGGGGCGTCTTCTCCGAGGATTTTCTCGAGTTCCTCTCGACGTTTCGCTTCACCGGCGATGTCTACGCCGTCGAGGAAGGCACCGTCATCTTTCCCGGCGAACCCATCGTCACCGTCCGGGCGACGGCCGTGGAGGCGCAGCTGCTCGAGACGTTCTTGCTGCTGACGATCAATCATCAGTCCCTGATCGCCACAAAAGCTTCACGGGTCAAGCATGCGGCCCAGGGGCGGACGGTCATCGAGATGGGCGCCCGGCGGGCGCATGGGGTCTCCAGTGCGAACCTGGGTGCGCGGGCGGCCTACATCGGCGGCGCGGACCGCACCTCGAACACGCTTGCGGACCGACTCTACGGCATACCGGCCGGAGGGACCATGGCCCATTCGTGGGTTCAGATGTTCGAGGACGAATACGCCGCCTTCAAGCATTATGCCGAACTCTATCCCGATCTGTCCATCTTCCTCGTCGATACCTACGACACGCTTCGTAGCGGCGTGCCCAACGCCATCCGTGTCATCAAGGAGGTCCTCAAGCCCGACGGCCACGAGAACTACGCCGTGCGCATTGATTCGGGCGACCTTTATTATCTCTCGAAGGAAGCACGGCGCATGCTCGATGAGGCCGGGCTGCCGGAATGTCGGATTGTCGCGTCGAATGCGTTGGATGAGTATCTCATTCGTGCGTTGCTCAGCCAAGGCGCGCCGATTGACGTCTTCGGCGTGGGCGAGCGGCTGATCACTTCGAAGAACGACCCCGTCTTCGGCGGTGTCTACAAGCTGACCGCGATTGAAGAAGAAGGAGCCATCGTCCCGAAGATCAAGATCAGCGACAATCCCGAGAAAATCACGACGCCGCACTTCAAACAGCTTTATCGGGTTCATGAGGCCGACGGGCACGCCTGCGCGGACTACTTGACGCTGCATGATGAGACCATCGACACCTCGAAGCCGCTCGTGCTCTTCGACCCGACCCACACGTGGCAGCGACAGCGACTGAAAAACTACAGTCTGAAACCCCTGCTCGTCCCGATTTTCAAAGGCGGTCGACGCGTCTACGAGCTGCCTGATGTTCATGCCATCCGCAGGCATCGGGAACAATCCCTCGGCACGATGTGGGAGGAAGTGAAACGCTTCGACTATCCGCATCAATACTATGTCGATCTCTCCGAGAAGCTTTGGAACCTCAAGCATGAACTGATCAAGGCCCACATGATCAAACCAAACAAGAACGGATGAAAGCGACCCGGCAAAGGCCGGGTCTTTTCATGCGTCCATCGACCCGGCGAGCGGACAACGTGTTACACTATAAGTAGCAAGCAATCAAAGAAGGAGGCATATCAGCCATGGCCGTCACTTTTGCTGGAAATGCAGTCACCCTGAAAGGCAAAACCCGTGAAGTCGGGGAGCAGGCCCCGGATTTCACTGCGATCGACCGCAACCTCAAGGAGCGGAGCTTATCTTCCTTTGAGGCGGACTACTACGTGCTGAGCGTCGTCCCCTCCATCGACACCGGCGTGTGCGATTATCAGACCAAGAAATTCAACCAGACGCTCGATGGGCTTGACGGCGTGAAAGTCCTCACCATCTCCAACGACCTCCCCTTCGCACAGAAGCGCTGGTGCGCGAGTGAGGGGCTCGAGGACATCATCACCCTCAGCGACCACCGGGACCTTGATTTCGCGCTCCGATACGGAACCTTAATCGAAGAGCACCGTTTGCAGGCGCGCGCCGTCTTCGTCCTGGATGCGGACTGGCGGATTCTCCATGTGGAATACGTCAGCGAGGTTACCGACCATCCGGACTACGACGCGGTTGTGAAGCTTCTGAAAGAACGTAGTTAACCACCCGACCAAGCCGGCCTTCGCCGGCTTTTTTTGTGCACAGCACCGCACAAAATGTGTTAGAATATACTGGTAAAGCTTTGTAGGGAAGGGGGCACACCATGCGCAACGACATCATCGGCAACCGTCTGCGTGCCTATCGGGAGCAGTACGGTTACACACAACGCTACGTCGCTCAGCGGATCAACGTCGACGCCTCTACTATCTCAAACTATGAACGGGGCAGCCGCAACGTCCCGATGGAGCAGCTGCAACACCTCGCCGAACTGTATGGAACGACCATCGACGAGCTGATCAAGGAACCCAGCCGGGAGTATCACTCGCAAAGCCGGGTGCATCTTATCAAGCGCCCCTATCGAGCCGGCTGGAGCCCGATTTCCACGGCGCTCGCTCTCATCTGGGTCGCATTGATCCTGGCGCACGGTGTCGAGGGTCCGGGTCGTTTCACCCTGCCGGCGACGGTGGCGACACTCGCCTTTTTCGTCTATCACGCCTACCGTTTTTTCATCCATCGTCCGGCGCAACGTCGGGGATTCACGCTGCCGGCCGGCGAGCGGGTGGTCTATCGTCATTCTGAGGATTCATCCGGCGTCAACCGCCTGCGCTTCTTCGAGTATTACGCCTTGCTGGCCCTGTTCGTGACGTTCATAATTATGAACGGCATGGTCATTAATTCCATCGAATCCGAGGGCGAGCAGATGTTCTTCGCGATGCTGGTAGTCTTTGTCAGTCTGTTCTATCTATCCCTGGCGCTCATTTCCATCCTCAGTCCGAGAAGAACCCGCATCTATGATGAAGAGGTGAATCTGTCGCTGAACACGTATCGTTACTTGATCATCAAGGGCCTTGCCGCCTGTTCGTATATCATCTACATCACCTACTACACGCCGGTTGCAAAGACGATTCCGCAGCCTATCCTGTATTTGCTGCTGGTACATGGACATCTGCTTCTCAGCTGGGTGTATGCGGATGTGAAGCTCAAGGAGTACGAACAGTTCAAGCTGACGAACGAGATAACAAGTCAATCGTAATGTTTCCAGGCCGAAAGGCCTTTTTTTTATGTTGACAAGTTGTCAAATCGCATGACAACGTTTCAGAACCGTTGAAAAAATGCCGGTTTGCGCGTAAAGTGAATAATGGAAGGAATGGGATGTGCCATGGATATGAAAGAGGTGCTAGAAGGGGACAAAACCCAAGGTCGGCTCTCAAGCGGTCAGGCCGTTGCCGCAGGGGTACCGGTCGCGCTGCTGCTGGCCTTGGTTATATGGTTTCTCATCAGTGATGATCGGGGAGCCATTCTCTTCGACGTCGCCCTTGTCGCTTTAGCGGCGAATGTATTCGTCTTGGGAATTTTCCTCCACAGGCAGTTCCAGGCAATCAGGCAACACATGAATGCCAAGCGTAGATACCGTCACTCCGCCTTTTTCGAACAAACCTCCATACCTTTTGAAGTTGTCCGTTCGGATGGCAAGTTACGCCTTTCCTATGCATTTCACGAAGCGACAAGGACCTCCCATCCTTCCGCTACTCTTTTCGTCCAGGCGCTTGTACCCGATCCTTACATGCCGGATCAATCCTTGTACACGGATGTCATCTTGCTTCACAAAAGCGGCGTCTATGTGGTGGATTTCCTGCCGCTTCACGCATTTGTCTACGGGAAGCCGAACGCCAAGTATTGGACGCTCGGCTTCGAGAAGGACGCACAGAAACAGACCCGGGAAATCCGCAACCCGTTGTTGATGAATCAGAAACGTCTAAACGCCCTTGAAGCCTCGCTCGAAATCGAGGGTGCACAGGCGGTTGTCGTCGATGGAGCGACACGCCTGCGCATGAAGATTGCAAACGTCCACACGATTGAAAGTTTCCAGGAGCATCTTACAAATCAGCCGACCGTGTATTCTGAAGGGGATATGCGTGACCTATATAATCGATTGGACCGGATGTTGACACACAACGGCGGCTGACCGTGCTGAACGGCACGGGTTAGGGAAGGGGGACGGAGCGAACCGCTCCGTCTTTTTTTATACAAAGGCAAAGGCCGCGCCTGACTTGACAAAAGCGGCCGGCGGGCATAAAATCTTATTCGGATAGGAGGGAGAAACATGGCCAAGACACGCGAATTCCAGACAGAATCGAAGAAACTGTTACAATTGATGATCAATTCGATCTACACTCACAAGGATATCTTCCTTCGGGAACTGATCTCGAATGCGAGTGACGCCATCGACCGACGTCATCATCTTTCGCTGACGGATGAAAAAGTCGACGCCCCGGATGAATACGAGATCCGTCTGACACCCGATTCCGACGAACGGGTGCTGCGCGTCGAGGACAACGGCATCGGCATGACCGAGGAACAACTCACCAGCGAACTCGGCACCATCGCCGAGAGCGGCTCCCAGGCATTCCTTGAGAAGCTCGAGCAGGAGGACCCTGAAATCATCGGCCAGTTCGGCGTCGGCTTCTACAGCGCCTTCATGGTCGCAAAGAAAGTCATCGTCCGCACCCGCTCGCCTTATGCCGAGACGGGATATGAATGGCGCAGTGATGGGGAGGCGACCTACGAAATCGAGCCGATCGAGCGTTCGTCCATCGGCACGGAAGTCATCCTCCATCTTCGTGAGGACGACGAGGAACAAGAAGAGGACTTCTCGCAGTTTCTTGAAGAAGGGACCATCGAACGTCTCATCAAGAAATACAGCGACTATATCCGCTACCCCATCCGCATGGAAAAGACTGTGACGAAGACAGATGACGAGGCAGAGGAAAAGCAGACCGAAACTGAACTCACAACCCTCAACTCGATGGTGCCCATCTGGAAGAAACCGAAAGACGAACTCGAAGAAGGGGAAATCAACGAGTTCTTCAAGCGGCAGTTCAATGAGTTCGACGATCCCTTGCATGTCGTGCACACCAGCGTGGAAGGGATGACGACCTACACCGCGATGCTGTTCATTCCGAAGCAGCCCCCGTTCGATTTCTACACCGACAACTATGAAAAGGGTCTGCAGCTCTACTCGAAGGGCGTCTTTATCGAAGAGAAGAACAAGGACCTCGTGCCCGAACATTTCCGTTTCCTCAAAGGGCTCGTCGACAGCCCCGATCTACCCCTCAACATCTCCCGGGAGATGCTGCAGCACAACCGCGAGCTCAGGAAGATCGCCTCACATCTGGAAAAAAAGGTCAAGAACGAGCTTGAGAAACTGCTCAAGAATGACCGGGAGACCTACGTCGACTTCTACGAAGCCTATGGTACGATTCTCAAATACGGCATCTACGACCAGTTCGGTGCGAACAAGGACAAGCTGAAGGATCTCGTGATGTTCAAGACGAACAAGAGCGATGCCTACGTGACCCTTCGTGAATATGTCGACCGCATGAAGGAGGACCAGGAGGCCATCTATTATGCCAGCGGCAAGAACAAGGACCAGATTCTCTCCCTGCCGCAGATGGATTTGATCAAGGACAAGGATTACGAGGTGCTGCTGTTCACCGACGACGTGGATGAGTTCATGGTCCAGTTCCTCGACCGCTACGACGACATCCCCTTGAAATCCGTGCAGAAAAGCGAAAGCGACCTGCTGGATGAAGAGAAAAAGGAAGACCTTGAAGCACGCGAGAAAGAGCACGAGAAACTACTCAAGTCACTGAAGAAGGCGCTCAAGGGCAAGGTCGAGGATGTCCGGCTCTCGGGACGCCTCAAGGAATCCCCTGTCTGTCTGGTCAGCGGCGAGGGACTCAGTCTGGAGATGGAGAAGGTCCTTCGTCAGATGCCGGGGGATCAGGCCTCCCAGATGAAGGCGCAGAAGATTCTCGAGATCAACCCCGACCACGAGCTCTTCAATGCGTTGCAGACGGTTCACTCGAAGGACAAGAAACGCATCAAGGACTATGCCAGTCTGCTTTATCACCAGGCACTCCTCATCGAGGGCTATCCCATCGACGACCCTCAGGAGGTCACCCGTCTGATGACCGAACTGCTTGTTGAAGCTTCGAACAAATGACCCGCGCTAAGGCGGGTCTTTTTGTACCATAGATGCCGGGGAAGGCCGTTCATGTTATAATAGCAAAGAAAGGATGAATCGTATGCGCACTGCCTATATACATCTGCATGTCCCCTTCACCAACATCCGCGCTTTCCTCGTAGAAGCGGGTCGCATCATCAAGACCGGCTCGCCCCGGCGCATCCTCAACAGCCACATCGATCATGTCGTCGATCTGAAGGACGCAACGGTTCTCCCCGGCTTTCACGACGCGCACATGCATCTACTCGGCAAGGGCATGACCCTCAATCAGCTCGACGCCTCCCGCTACGCTTCGACTGCAGGAATCCAGAGAGCCATCCGCCAACGGGGAGGACGGGAAGTCGTCGCCCGCGGCTTTCACGAAGACATGCTCGAAGAAGGCCGCACCCCGACCCGGGCCGATCTGGATGCAGCGGATCGAGACCGTCCCGTACTGCTCTATCGCGCCTGCGGGCATCTCATCGTGGCCAACACCCCGGCCATCGAGGCCGCGGAAAAGAGGCGGGGCGGTTATCCCGAAGCCAAGGAAACCTTCGACGTCAATCAAGGCTGGTTCAGCGAGACCGCTCGCGAATGGATCGCCGCCGCCCTGCCATCCCCGGATGAACAGACCCTCGAGGCCTGGATTCTTGATGCGCAGGACGCGCTCCTCTCTCAAGGAGTCACCGCGGTAGCGAGCGATGATTTCTCCGTCACCGCGGCGGACCCCGCGCTCGTTCATCGCGTGCTCAAGCAGCTGGATGCGGATGGAAAATTGAAACTTTTTGTCCTCGAGCAGGCCAACCTCGGCGGCATCGCCGCGACGGAACGCTTTTTGAATACAATGCAAAAACAGCCACAAGGACGCTATCGACTCGGGCCGATCAAACTGTTCACCGACGGGTCTCTCGGGGCCGGTACGGCCTGGATGAAAAAGCCCTATGCCGATATGGCGGGAAGGGGCCTGTCGGTTTTTAACGACAGAGAAATCGAGCGTTTCTTCCATCTTGCGCACGCGCATGGTCGGGATGTTGCGTTGCATGCCATCGGGGATGCCGCCATAGAAGCGATCCTCATGGCCTATGGCCGCGCGCAGCGTACGTTGCAGCATGCGCATCGGCACGCCATTATCCATGCGCAGCTCGCCAGCCGGAACCAGCTCGCCCGGATGCATACGCTGGGCATCGGCGCACAGATCCAGCCGGCTTTCGTCCGCACCGACGCCGAGCTTGCCCGCCGCCGCTTAGGAAAGCGAAGTGCGGATGCCTACGCTTTTGGCACGATGGAGAGCCTCGGCATCCCGCTGGCCTTGAGCACCGACTGTCCGATTGAATCGAGCGAGCCGCTTGCGAACCTCGACACGGCTGTGCACCGACTGGACAAGAACAACGCCCCGTTCCACCCGGAAGAACGGATGTCCCTCAAGGGAGCGATTGACGCGTATACCCGCGGGGGTGCCTACTTTGCCCGCACGGATAACTGGATGGGGCAGATCCGAAAAGGTTTCGATGCCGATTTTGTTGTCGTCGAGGGGCTGGATGCCGATGCGCCGCAGACACTGGAAACGGCACGTGTGGCGGAAACCTATATCCGCGGGGAGCGGGTGTGGTCCGGGTGGGATTGAACGGATCGCTCGCGCACGCACCCAGCAGGGAAAGAGGTGGCGTCAATGCAAAATGAACCGTTACGAGGGACCGACTGGGCGATCGATACGCTGGTGCTGACCATCCTTTGGTTCATGGCGAGCGTCTTCACGCTCGGCTTCGGGCTCGGCGCCGCGACCGGCGCGGTCTACAAACAGCAGTTCCGCATGATTCGCTATCGCGACCGGCCGCGGGATTTGTTCGGAGAGTTCCGCTCGGACTTCAAGAGCACACTCCCCTACAGCATTGTCCACACCGTCGTATTGGCAGTGCTCGTGGCCGGCTTGTCGTTTGCTTTTCTGGCGGCGGACGACCTCGTCCTCCGCATCGTGCTGGCGGTGGCGGGCTTCGAGGCTGCGCTTTCGTTCATTTATGGCTTTCCGATGCTCGCCGTGTTCAAATTTGAAAGCTACGGCCACTTCCTCAAGACCGCCACCCTGGTCTCCAACTACCATGCGCTCACGACCTTCCAGGCGTTGTTGCTGCTTTTGGCGACGGTTGTCATCAGCGTCATCCTCCCCTGGATCTGGCTGTTCGTGCTGGTGGCGTACTTCATTTTCTCCGCAAAAGTGCTGCACCGGACCTTGTTCCCCTACATCCGCCGCATCGAGAAGGCGGATGCGCAAGACGCGGCTAAAGAGGGTCGAAGCGATGCCGATACCTTGCCGGGGGAGCAGGATGTGCCATTCGAAGATGAATCCCGGGAGAACGACCACACATAAGCATGCTTCCATAAAAAAGTCGGACATCAAGTCCGACTTCTTTATGCCAGGGTGTTGAGCACGCCTTGATCGATCAGCGCCAGCGCGGCGTCAACGGCGTCCGGTGCGAACTGCTTACCCCGGTGTGCTCGCAGTTCGCTCACGATGCGTTCAATCGAGAGACTCTCCTGATAGGGGCGATAATCCTTCATCGTGACAATGGCGTCCGCGACGGCGAGGATGCGGCCGCCGAGACTGATCTGCTCCCCTTGCTTGCCATCGGGGTAGCCGCTTCCGTCCCACCACTCATGATGGTCGCGGACGAATGCGGATATGTGCGAGAGGTCCTCGGCCCCCTCGAGAGTGTCCGCCCCCAGGGTGACGTGCCGTTTGATTGTTTCGTATTCTTCCTCGTCCAGACTGCCGCTCTTGTTCAGGATGTAACTCGGGATACCCAGTTTGCCGATATCGTGCAGAAGGCCGGCCCAGTAAAGGTCGTCGAGCTGCTCTTTCGATACCTCCAGATGTTCGGCAATCTTCGTGGCCAGCCGCGCAACATCCTCGGCGTGGCGTTTTGTGTAGGTGTCGTAGAGTTCGAGGGATTTCGCGAGTGTCAGGATGATGTCTTCCTTCATGCGCATCGTCTGGGTTGTCAGATGGTTCTTCCAGAACAGTTTGTTCAAGAGATTGGTGAAGGATTTCATGCGTTTGCCCCGCGCGGCGGTCACCTTTTCGGGGTCGAAGTAATCCAGGCCGATGATGAAACGATGCTTCGGCGTGAAGGAGAAGATCAGATAGCACCGGGCGAAGGTCTGTGTTTCTGTGAGCGAAAGTTGAGGTCCGTAGAGTTTGTGTAGAAGGGTGTGGATATCCGAGTGGAAGAGGACCTCCTCTCGTTCCATATCCTCCGGCGCATGCAGTTCGTATAGATAGGGGACATGTTTCGTCGTGTAGTGATCGGCGAACGCCATCGAGATCTCCCCTTCGCGTTCATGGTAGCCGAAGGCGGCATCCGCATTGGGGAAAAGCAAGGTGACGATTTCATAAGTCCGCGTGGCGAAGGCCCGGTAGGACTGCTTGTCGGCGAGGATTTCTCTCGAGAGCGAGAGGAACCCCCGGATGTAGCGAAGCATCCGATCGAGGTCCTGAGTGGTCTCCATGACGGCTTCGGCGGTTCTCTCGTTGTGGTCCCGGAAAAATTTCAAGGCCAGCGTGGTCGTGACAAGGACCAAAAAGAAAGCGGTCAGCGTAAACACCTGATGGGCGAATGCGTAAGTATGCGGATCGCCATCCAGTATGAAGAAGACGACGGCGCTCATGAACGGGATGGTCAAAGCGGCTATAATCCGATAGGTGAAATGGTAGGCGGCGAGCAGGAAGAACGCGATGAACAGATATAGATTGGGCAGGAGGGGGATGAGGATTTCGCTTGCAAGCCCTGCAAAGACGGCGACAAACAGCACCAAAAAGAGCGAGAGGCCGAGGCCGCGTCTCAGGGAGTGAAGCTTTAATGGTCCATCCCGGTGTTCGCTGAGAAAGATCAGCGGGGCCAGAGTGGCGAATCCGGTGAAGGCTCCCAGAAGATTCGCCGAGAAGAACGGGATGCTGAGGGTCGCTCCCTCGATGAAGAGAAGGTGCACACCCAGTCTCAGACCGCCAAAGACGACGGCTAGTGAAAACGCCACGAGCAGTGCGGAGAGCGTTCCCTCAAGCGGAGAGGTCGCAAACGACTTTGCAAGCTTTAGCCGGTTCGCGAGGGAAGCTCCGATCTGCAACGTGACGAATAGAATGGCCGCTTTCGAAAGCAAAAGCCACAGGCCAAGCGCGGCCGCTTCGAAAGCCAGAACGGCACCGATGAAGGCGACAGCCGATAAATACCCGATGATCGCGGGGATGATGAGCCGCTTGCCATGCGCGAGAACGAAACCCGCTGCCGCACCGGCGCCGAAGGCACAGACGGTTGTCGGAAATGTCTCCAGGGAGCACAAACTCTGAAGGACAGCCGCCGCAAAGATGATCAAGAACACAAAAAGACCCTGTCGGCTCTGCTTACGATGCTTCATATTCTCACCTACCTTTGTCATTATACCATAGCCGGAAATACCCGTCAGCCTACAATCGCGGTTGAGGGCTTTCAAAGCAGAGTGTGTTGCGCTATACTGAACATACAGGAGTGATCTGCATGCACGTGCACCGACTGGCTGCTTTTGCCGATGGGAATCAAGGCGGTAACGAAGCCGGCGTCGTCCTTGAAGCGGAGGACTTGACGACTGATAGAATGCAGGAAGTCGCCGCGGCCACCGGGTATTCAGAGACAGCTTTTTTGCTTGAGGCTGAAGACGCCGATTACCGGGTCCGCTATTTTACTCCGAAACAGGAAGTCGATGTCTGCGGGCATGCGACATTGGCCCTGCTTTGGTTGTTGTTTGCTAGCGGCCTCGAGTGTGGCCGCTGTACTTTGAAGACGAAGGCGGGTCTCATTGAAGGTGTCGCTGCAGCCCAACCCGAGCTACGCCTGCCGACGCCTGCCGTCCGGCTTATAGACCCGTCTGAGGCGGAACCTTATGCAACGCTTTTTCCTGTTCCCTTCACGCATTCCGCCGTCGTCGACAGCGGTGTGAAGGAAGTGTATCTGCGGATCGACGAAAGCTTTAGACTGGATGCACTAGCGCCTTCTACACAGGCGCTGACAGCACAACTTATTCAAGATGGACTAGCCGGCGCCGCCGTCTATGCCCTAGGGGAAGTCGATGACAGGGGTTATCAGCAGGTACAGCTGAGAAACTTCCTGTCTGCAATCGGAATCGTGGAAGAGAGCGCGACGGGGACAGCGGCTGCCTCCCTTGCACAACTTTTACATGAACAAGGGTACGGGAGCCGCTATCTTTTTACACAAGGACATGCGCTGAAAAAACCTTCGCGGCTGCATGCAACCGTCGGCAGGAATGCGGTTCACGTCGGTGGTGCGGTCCGCCGTCTCGACACAGCCACCCGACAGACGGAATCGGGTGGTTGAGCGGCTGCAAAAGTGGTAAAATAGATATTAACGGAAGGGGTGTATCCATGTCGAGAGATGAAAAGGATCGCGTGAAGGGTTTCCAAAGCTGGTTGGATGCCTTGTACCAGCCGCTCTTCAAGCAATGGACGAACACGGGAGAAACCCTTGATAAGTTCGAGGATCTGCATCGGGCGAACGATGGGCGGATCGACCGCTCACTCGATGCGAACATCGACACGTACCGACAGAATCTCGAGCAGATTGAAAAAGAGCATGCAAAGCAAGCGAAGGCCATCGACGAGACCTTCGACAAAAAACGTAAAGGCCTCGAAAAAGCGGATGAGACAATCAACCGCCGTCATGCAGAGCGGCTTGCGGAAATCGAGGAGGTCTTCGAGCAGAAACGCTCACACTGCACCTTGAAGGACGAAAAGACCCAGGTCGTGTATGAGCGTGCAATCAAAGCCGCGGAGGAAGACACACTACGAAAACAAACGGACGCTGAATCAATGGTGGATGAAGCGATCGAGCGCCACAACGCCAACATCACCGAGCTCATGCGTGAAAACAATATCAAGCATGCAGTCAATGATAATCGCTTGCAGCTTGCGCGCGTCGAATACGATGTCGCACACGCGAAGCTTGAAAAGGACATCGAGAGCAAGCTTGAAGCAATCAAGCAAGAACGCAGCCAGCTCGAATCGGATTACAAAACGCAGGTGGCGGATCTTGAAAAGACCCGCCGTAGAACCCTCGCTCCGCACGATGAAGGCATACGCAAGTTGAAATCCGAACACAAGGCTGAGCGTGAACGGCTCGAAAGCGAACTCGAAGAAGCGACGAACAAGCAACGTAGCTACAAAAAAGAAGCGGAGAAACTCGGCGATCAGCAGACCATCGACCGCGTGGAAAAGAAACTGAAGGAGATCAGACGCGACCACCGGGATAAGAAACGAAGTTGTTCCGAGCGTCAGAATCAGGAGCTAGAAGAAAAGAAGCACCAACGCGATGAGGCGGTGAAGCAGATCGACGACCAGCTGCTTGAACTCAAGGCGGCTTTCCTGCAGTCGCTTTCGGAACTGCTGAAACGCAAGCACCATCTGGAAACCGAAAATTTCATCCAGCTTGATGAGACGAACACGGCGTTCAACCTTGCCGATTCCCGTCATCGCAAGGACCGACGGGTGTTGGAGCTTGAAAACGATGTGCAGACCCTCAACATCAACCGCGCGCTTGAAGAGGCCCGTGAAGAGAACGATTACCTCACCAAGCGCTCAAAACCCGAAGGCGACCTGGAGATCAACGAAGCCTGGCTCCAGCACAAGCTTGATGAAACCGATCACCAACGGACCCTCGAGGTCGCCCGGGCCAAACGTTCACGCGATGAAACGGAGGCGACCATCACCCGGGATCTGCGTCTGAAGGAGAACGACATCGCCCGGCGCCGGCTTCAGCACAAGCGATCCTACGACCTCGAACATCTCGAGATACAAAAAGCACTGCGCATATACAATCAGGACTACGAAAACGAACAAACCATCCTCGATCATTTCCTCAAATACGCAAAAAACCACAACGCTTTGAAAAATGAATATGCGAATGCGCATCGTCCCGATTTCGATGCCGAAAGCAATCAGCGGACCCAGCTGCGCATCGAACGCTTCGAAGCGATGCAGGAAGATGCGCGGCGGCAGCACGAAAACATCGTCGCGCGCATCGAAACCATCAGCGCCCGCGAGAGAAACCTGCATTTGCGGGCTTACGAGGAAGTCCAGACCGCCAGCGACGCTTCCCTCGAGCGGCTGAAAGAACAGCACGAGACCACGGCCAGGCAGGATATGGCCCGACTCGAATCGCTGCATCCCCGTCGCGACCGCCGCAGGATCGCCCGCATCCGCAAGGAGAACGAGGAACGCGAAGCCTCGCGACAGCGCGCCTATGAAGAGAGGAAGCGCGAGCTCCGCGAGCGTATCCGCCTGCACGAGGACATGCTAAAGAGCATCGACGAGAAGCGTCGGCAGTCGCTCGAAGAGGCCAAGACTCTGCTCAACCACGCACTCGATGAACTTGACAACTTGATCGCCGATGCCAGACGCCAGGCTGAAGAGGAGAAGCAGCGTCTGCAGCGGGGTTTCGAAGAAATCAAGCGCCGCGCGTCTCTTTTCAACAGCTTTCAAAAAGACCGTCGCGAGGAGACTCTCCAGCAGGCGAAGACGTATTTGAACGCCCGCATCCACCGCATGAAGAACCGCAAATCAAGACTCGACAATCGGCATCAGACCCAGCTTGATGCGCTTGAGACCGAGTGGCAGGCCTATAGCTCCGACGTCGACAAACGCACCCGGGAGATGGAAGCGCAATACCAGCAAGCGCTTGAGGACCTTGAGAGCGAACACCAGAAGCGTCAGTCCCAGCTCAAGGAAGCCCACGAAGAAGAAAGCCGAAGGCTCAGGCGCTACATGGAACATCTCGGAGAAAAACACGACACCGCCCTTGAGGAAATCAAGGAGCGCACTGAGCAGGAGATCACCCGCTATTTCGAGGAGAAATCGCGTCTCGAACGTGAATACGAAGCGGAATCCGACCGCTTAGAAAAAGCGCATGCGCGGTTTGTCGAGGAAAAACGAAAAGAAGAGGAAGCCTTCGCGGGTGAAATCAATCGGACCATGGAAAAGCTGCATCAGCATATCGCCAAGCAGCCCGCTTCGCGGATGCGTTCCCGGGAAGCCGCCTCACTCGTGCCGCTGCTTCTGGGTGAACGCAGCCTGGAAACCAGCCAGGGAAGCTCTTGATGCCGATTCTATAGACACGAACACGGTTACCTTAGCAAAAGGACGGTTGCATGGAAAAGAACCTACGCAAACTCATGATGATTTTCTTCGTCCTGGCTGTTGCGGCCGGACTGCGCTTCGGGTTGGAGTTCGTCTTCAACATCATCTGGGAGACCTTCGACCTTTCGAATTTCTCGGGTTATCTTGTCCGGGGAGCTTTTTTAGCGTTGTTCGCGATCATCTGGCTGTCCATCACCATCCGCAGCGAGAACCCGCATCAGAAACTGCCGTGGTTGCTGCTGCTGGCTTTCGAGCCGGTCGTCGGCACCACCTTGTTCCTGACTTTCGGGCGGAACTTCAAAAAAAGCCTCCGCTACCGCCGCCGGCCCTACATGCACGGGGACCGCTACATCACACATGAAGTCCGACCCTACGAAGTGGAGTTCCCCTTGTTGGAATATGACGAGGACATCCAGGAGGCCGCGCACACGGCGCACCGCCTTTCACACCACCAGCCCTTCATCGACCAGAGCCACATTGAGGTCCTCCATAACGGCGAGGAATTCTATCCCGACCTGGTCCAATCCATCCAGGAAGCCGAACATTTCATTCTCTTTGAATTCTTTATCCTCCGAAGCGACGGACGTGGCCGGGAAATTGTCGATCTGCTTATGCAGCGGGCGGCAGAAGGCATTGAAGTCAAGATTATCATCGACGCACTCGGCAGTGCGATGATCAGTCCGGCCTATCTTCGTAGAATCCGGCGTTCGAATGTCGAGATTATCATCAACGACCGGATCTATTTCCCGCTATTCAACACCCGCATCAACTTCCGGAATCACCGCAAGATTGTCGTCGTCGACGGCAAGATCGGCTACACGGGCGGGATGAACATCGCCAATGAATACGATAACACCACGATGTCCGGACCCTATTTCCGTGACACGCAGCTGCGAATCGAAGGTGCGGCGGTCCGCTCCCTGACCGCCTTGTTCTTCAAGGACTATTACTACAACACCGGGCGCTTCATCGACGATGACGCTTATTATCCCGACTACTCGGTCGAGGGCCGCGGGCTCGTACAGATTCTGCAATCCGGACCCGATTCCGATGTGGCGGCCATCCGCAATCTCTATCTCAAGCTCATCCTGAACGCCAAGCGAAGCATCAAGATCATGACCCCCTACATGGCGCTGGACCAGGAAACGCTGACCGCCATCAAGGTCGCGGCCCAAAGCGGTGTCGACGTCGAGATCATCATCCCCGGCGAGCCTGATAAGTACCTCGTCTACAAAGTCACGAAAGCCTTTGTCGGACCTCTGCTCAAGGATGGTGTGAAGATTTATCAATACGTGCGGGGCTTCGCACATGCCAAAGTGCTGATCGTCGACGACAAGATCGCCTCGGTCGGTTCCTACAACCTCGACAACCGGAGTGCCGTCATCGATTTCGAAGTCACGGCCTTGATTTCGGGCGCATCGGTCGGCGAACTGCTCGAGGATTTTGAAGAGGACAAACAGGACTCGGCTCGCATCGATGCCGATGCCTGGTTCAAAAGACCGCTGCCTACGCGATTGTTCGAAGGCATCATGAGCATCTTCTCGCCCATCATCTAAAAAAGGGAGGCTGACTTCATGATTGACATCAAGAATTTGTATAAGGATTACGAGCGCACCCGGGCCCTGCACGGCATCAGCTTCTCGGTACGGCCGGAAGCCTTCTTCGCCCTGCTCGGGCCGAATGGGGCGGGCAAGTCGACGACCATCGAAATCCTCTCGACATTGAAATCGAAGACGGCCGGCACGGTGCAGGTTGCTACCCATCGTCTCGATGAAGCGGACGGTGCCATCCGTGAAGCCATCGGGGTGGTCTTTCAGACCTCCGCTTTGGATGCGACGTTGACGGTGCGGGAGAACCTTGAAGTGCGGGGCGCTTTTTATTCAAAGGACCGTTCAAGGATCCGCCGCCGGATCGATGAAGTTGCCGACGAGATCGACATCCGGGAGTTTCTTGATCGGCGTGTGGGGACCCTCTCCGGCGGGCAGCGCCGCCGGGCGGACCTCGCTAGGGCGCTTTTGAACCGGCCGGAAGTGCTGTTGCTTGATGAGCCGACGACCGGGCTGGACCCTCGAAGCCGGGAGCGCATCTGGAGGTTGGTGTTGAAGCTCAAGCGCCGCCACCGCATGACGATCGTCCTGACGACTCACTACATGGAGGAAGTCAACGACTGCGACCAGGTTGTCGTGCTTCATGAGGGGCGGATTGTTGCTGAAGATTCCGCGCAGAGACTCAGGGAGCGCTACGCGCATGATAAACTGCTCATCACGCCTGCCTCGCCGGCTCTTTCGAGTCGTCTCGAGCGTGAGGGCATCGACTGCCATCCCCTCGGCGCGCGCCTTCACATACCGGTGGTCTCGCCGTTTCAAGCCATTGAACTCATTCAACGCTTTGAAGCGGACATCGAAACCTTCGAGATCGTCAAGGGGACGATGGACGATGTCTTCTTGAATCTGACGGGAAGGACGTTGAGCGATCATGATGCGTCCGTTGCTTAAGCGGCACATGCTCATCTTCCTTCGCGATCGATGGGCGGTGTTCTTCTCGTTTCTGAGCGTTGTCATCATTCTGTTTCTGTTTGCGTTCTTCCTTGGCAGCTTGCATGACGCGAGCGTGCCGGAAGCCTTCCGGGGGACTGCGGAGGCCGATTACCTCGTGAATGCCTGGTTGTTCTCCGGTGTGCTCTTCGTCTCGACGGTGACGATTCCTTTCGGTTTTCTGACGTTCATGGTGCGGGATGTCGAGACCGGGGTGCTCGACGATTTCTTCGTCACACCGGCGCCCAGGACCCGCATTGTCATCAGTTATCTGCTGGCCGCCGTCATAATCTCGACGGGACTGGGGATCGTGAATCTGCTGGTGGGGATGATTGTGATTTTCCTCGTCTCCTCCTACACCCTTCCGGTTCTGACTGTGTTTCACATCCTCGCGCTCGTGCTCTTCTCAAGCGCAATCTTCTCCGCTTTGGCCTACGTCGTAATGTCCTTCCTTCGTTCCATGAATGCGACCGGCACGCTCAACACGCTGGTCGGGACCCTGATCGGCTTTCTGGCCGGCATCTACGTGCCGGTGGGCAATTTCTCCTCAAGAGTCGGCTCGGTGCTTTCGTTGTTGCCGACGCTGCAGCTTTCAAGCCTGTTCCGTCAGGTCTACATGGCGGACGCCCTTGGAACTCTCTATGGTGGTGCTTCGGCCGATGGGTATCGGCTCTTCTTCGGTGTCGACCTTGAGATCGGCGGCACGCTGCTTCCTGCTTGGAGCCTTTATGCTTTCGGTGCTTTCTGGCTGGCAGGTTTCCTGGTACTTTCGGTGGTGCGGCTTAGCCGCTTCAAGCGATAAAAAAAAGGACGCACAATGTGCGTCCGATTCAACGCGTTCCAAAACGCCCGGCATCGGGCGCTTCCTGGCGACGCGTTTTTTTGTGTGCATACATGCGTCTATCCGCGGTTGAGAGCAACCGCCGCAGATGTTTTCCATCGAGGGTTCTGCCGGCTTCGATGTCCACTTCGCCGATCGCAATGCTCAGGCGGTCGTGAAGGTTCTTTAGTTCTGTCTCGATGTCGTCGATGGCGCGCTTGAGCGTTGCGGGCGGGGTTGTATGGAGGACGACGAGGAATTCGTCCCCGCCGATCCGGTATACTTCTTCATGCTTGTCAATTTCGCTCTTGAGGGTCTTGGCGAAACGTTTCAACGTTTCGTCCCCGCGGTCATGGCCGAAGTGGTCGTTGACTTCCTTGAAGTGATTGAAATCCAGCATCAGCAGCGTTCCAGCCTCCTCCGGGGTCAGATCTTCATAATCCTGAAAGAAGGCCCTCCGGTTGGGAAGCCCGGTGAGGAAGTCGGTTCGGTGCGCGAGGCGCAGCGCTTCATTTTTCTGCTCGAGGCGCCGGCGGATGCTGATGAGTTCGCTGTTCAGTTTTCCCATCTCCTCGAAAGCCTTCTCATCCGGCGATGGCGAAGACCGCTTGCGTGTTTCATTGATCTGACGATTGTTCAGTTTCAGCATCTGCTCGACGGCCGTGACCTCAGAGGGCTCTTTCTCGCCGAGCACGAAGAAGCGACCCTCATCATGTACAAGGCTGATGCGGGTGTTGATTCGTTCCTCTCCGCCTGAGAAGGGCAGGTCCATCCCATAGCAGGCCCCATGCTTCCGGGCGGTCTCCATGCCGTGAATGAATCTTTCCCTGGCATCCTCCGCGATATAATCGCCGAGCAGCGCACCGCTTTCGAATGGAACACCGGTGCTGTTTTCCACGATGCGGTCGATGGTATTCTCCTTGACGACAAGGAAGAAACCGTCCTTCGCGTCACTAGTCATCAATCAGTTCACCTGCCTTCTGCACGGCGTCGGAGAGGTTTTCTCCGTATGCGTCCGCATCGAGTTTTTCCTTCAGAGACGGGTCCTGGTTGAAGGGCTGTCCGCCGACCAGGATCGGGATGTCCCGGGTCCGCTCGTCGCCCTTGATGCGTTGAATGACATCCTCTAAAGCGGTGAGTTCGATCGGCAGCGTGATGCCGAGCGCGATGAGGTCCGGCGAATGAGCAATAACAGCATCGACAATCTCCGATTCAGGGAGGTTGCCGCCCAGGTAGTGCGTCCGGTAGCCTTTGTACTCCAGCACATCGGCGACCATGCGGATGCCGATCTCATGCGGTGCCTCTCCGGGGGCCGCGGCCAGGACGAGTCCTCCGTGTTTCGGGGTGGCGAACAAGTCGGGGTAATATTGCGACATCGCGTATTGCGTAGAGGCGGTGATGTAGTGTTCGGTGGCGATGGAGATGCGTCCAGTCTGCCAGAGATAGCCGGTCTCGTAGAGTATCGGCTGGAAAACGTGCAGATAGACCTGATCAAGATTGTGTGTGTGTTTCCATTCGAGACTCATCGACAGCGCCTTTTCAGCCGAACCTTCCAGCAGGGCGTCGAGGAATTCCCTGGCCTCGCTCGCAAGCGGGGAGTCCTGGATGGCATTGTGCGGGGGCGTATCAATCGGGAACTTTTCCTTCGGCAAATTCGCCCCATGAACGATTCGAAAGAGTTCCTTTACGAGTGTCCAGAACTGTTTGCGTGTCAGATTGAAGACGTCGAATCGGCTTGCCAGCCAGCTCAAATAGGCACGGAAGAGTCTGTTTGACTGGTAACGCCTCGAAACCTCCAGATATTCCGCAAAAGGCTGTATATCCAGCATCAACAGCTCCCGCTGACGTTTATTGTCGAACCAGGTCGACGGGAGGACTTTTTCCAGTTGTTCTCTACGGATTTTGTTCATGCGGAATCCCCCCTTGTCTGTAACTTTATTCTAACACGCGGGAAGCAGGAAAAGAAACGAATACAAAAAGGAGCCGGGTTTCACCTACCTTCACTGTTCCTCTCGTGCTATAATGAACAGGAAAGGAGTGTGGATTCGATGCCGATCAAGAACCTTCGTCATATCTCGACGACCAAGGGAGACCAGGGCGTCTCAAGAAATTATTCAAATGAATCCCTGCCCAAGGATGACGCACTTTTTGAAACATTGGGAACTATCGATGAACTGAGCGCCTTCCTGGGTCTTTCATTCCACTATACCCGCTATGAGCACATCAAGACGGTGCAGGATACCCTGCAGGCGATCAACTCCCTCATTGCGACCTCGCCTTCGCAGAAGACGCAATACGACGGGCTGCGTCAGATTAACGAGCAAGATATCCAATTCATTGAAGAACAAGAGGAGAAACTGCTTGTCAACCGGACGATCGAGAACCGCTTCTACCTGCCGGGCAGTGAAACGACGCTGGCGAACGCCTATTTCGATTACGCCCGGACCATCGCCCGCCGTGCCGAGCGGACACTCGTGCGCTTCATCAATGAGAAGGGCCGCGAAGACCTGTCCTATCCCCGGACTTATCTGAACCGGCTCAGCGATCTGCTTTTCCTACTTGCACGAAACTACGCAATATAAAGGAAGGAGAGACAGCCATGCCAAACATCGGCATCGTCACCGACACCAACGCTTGCCTGGATTATTTCGACCATGATTATGATATTCCGATTCTGCGTTCCATCATACACCTCGGCGAGGAGGAATACCTCGACCACGTCGAACTCCGGGCTGAAGATTTCTATAAGGCTCTCGAATCCGATCCGGACCTTTTCCCGAGAACCTCCCAGCCTCCGCTCGCCAAGATGGTCGAGACGTACGAGACCATGCGTGAGAAAGGCTTTCAACAGCTGATTTTCGTGACTATCTCCTCGCAGATGAGCGGCATCCATGATGCCGCGAAAGTCGCCGCCGAGCAAGTCGAGGATCTCGAGGTGCATGTCTTCGATTCAAGATCCGTCGCCTACCCCCAGGCCAAGATGGCGCTCCACGCGGCAGACATGGCCTCACAGGGGGAATCGCTCGAGACGATTCTCGCCGAGCTTGAACGCATCCGGGCAGGCAACCACATCTACTTTGCCGTCGACACGCTCGCCTATCTTGTCAAGAACGGCCGTCTCAGCAATGCGCAGGGATTCTTCGGCAGCATGCTGAAGATCAAACCGTTGCTGCACATCTCGAAAGCGGGCGTCGTCGAGAATGTCGAGAAGATCCGGACCTTCCGTCGCGCCGTCGACAAGGTTGTGGAGCGTTACCTTGAAGAAACAGCTGGCAAATCCGTCAGCCCCTTTATCTGCCATGCACACAACCCTGAAGTCCGTGAACGCATTGAAAGTAAGCTGAAAGCAGCCGACCCCTCCATCGAATCCGTCTTCAGCATGCCCCTCACGCCGGCCGTCGGTGCGCATGCCGGTCCGAAAGCCATCGGGCTCGGCTATATCGAGCACTGAAGAGCGCATGGAACACGATACACGCAACCCTCGTGGTCTGGAACATGGAAAGCTGAAGACTAGGTACCTGAGAAAGCTTTCTGGCTGGCTAGCGCGCTACGAAATGCGCGAGTCGCAGCGGGAGGCTTATCTCAAACAGGCGGAAGCCGCTTTCGACCGCGGAGCTGTCGAGCCCCCGAACCGCCTGCTCGCAAGCATCAAGCAATCTCACCCCCGCAAGGACGCTCGCACCTCCGCAACTGCAATCCGGGCCGCTTTCGCGGTTTCCCTGCTGGGATTTCTCGGACTCGGCGCACAATCCCTCTGGCATCCGGGCTGGTTGGTTTTCGGGCTGGTTCCATTCATCCGGGCCGCTTTTTCGGGCGATGGGCGACCCTTTGGCGCGAGGGTCGCCGGGGCGGTGTTCTATGCCTCGCTGGTCGGGTTCCTGCTGCTTGGTTTCACACGGATGCTCTGGCATCCCGGATGGCTGGTGCTGCTTAGTCCCCTGGGAGTTGCCTGGTTCCGCTCCCGTCACAGCCTTTCAAACCCGCGCTTCGCCCTCTATGGCGGCATGCTGTTCACCGTGAGTGCCGTGACGCTCTCTTTGGCGTTGCTTCCCGCTGCGATGCCTTCCGGCATCTGGATTTTCCCGCTTTTGGCCGGCTGGGTCCGTTCGCGACAGGCGCCATTGCGGCTGTTCATCGGCCTTGCCGCTTGCATCAGCGGCTTGCTGTATCTGGGATTTGACGTGCTTGCCGGGTGGCGTTTCAGCTTTGGCTTTCTACTCACAGCGCCGGTGTCTGAATGGCTCTTCAAAGCCCGGATGGACGTCCGCGAAGAGGAGGACGCCACATGAAGGAACCGATGCGCTTTTTCAAAAGCGAGCTCATTGTGCTGCTTATCTCGATGAATCATTTGCTGCTTGTCGTCTTCGTGCTTGAGCTGAACCCTTTCAACGCGGCGGTGGGTCTGCCGTTTGCCTTGTTCAACGCCGCCTTGCTGATTCATTTCTTTATCCGCTCGATCCAGCATTTCCTTGAGCACCGAGGACTGAAGAATGAAGAGCAACGAATGTTCGTCAACCTCAATCTTCTCTTCGGGGGACTGTTCAACGCCGCGTTCATCTATGCGTTCTTTCTGCTGATGTTCTCGCAGATTACGACGATCGCCGCCGCTTTTGCATGAAAAAAAACCACCTTTCGCGCGGGAAACGCAGGGAAAGGTGTTTTTTATTGCGGAAGGATTTGTCTTTCACCGGTAGAACTGATCGAGCAGTCCTTGCTTGATAAGGGTGATGGCGTGGGCTGCGATATCGGCGTCGAACTGGGTGCCGCTGTAGGTTTCAAGTTCGTGTAGAATTTCCTCTTTTGAGAGTTTACGCGCGTAGGATTGTTCCCGGGCCATGGTCGCGACGGCTTCTGCGACAGAAAGAACGGCCGCTTCTTTTGGTATCTCTTCGCCCTTCAGCCCTTCGGGATAGCCTTCCCCGTCCGGCCGTTCGTGGTGGTGTAGCACACTCTGGGCGATGCGGCTCAGAATCGTGGCGTCTCCGAGCAGGTCCGCACCGAGCTTGGGATGTGCCTGCATGGCTTCGTATTCCGCCAGGGTGAATTCGCCCGCCTTTTTGACGATGTCCGGGTCGACGCCCAGCTTGCCGATGTCGTGGACGATGCCCGCCCAATAAAGCTCCCTTGCACGCTCCGGAGTATAACCGGCGGCCCTGGCGAGCGGTTCGGCCAAAGCGGCGACATCCTCGCTGTGGCGGCGTGTGTAGTCATCATAGAGGTCGATGGTCCGCAACGCGCTCTGCACGAGGCTTGACCGCATCCGGTCGTGTTCTAAAGCGGCAGTCTCCGTCTCATAGAAACTGTTGAGGAACAGCTGCATCGACTGGAAATAATCGAGCATGAAGGCATCAATACGTGCCGTGCTGTTCTGAGCGATGTCGAAGCTCATCTCGCAGCTGATTTCCTCTGTGAGCTTGACGCTCATCAGGATGCTTTCCTTGATTCTCGGGTTTCTTTCGTCGTAGGTGCTGTATTCTTCTTTCAGACTTTCTTGCAGGCGTTCTTCCGCGTTCTCGATATGGACGGGCTCGTCTAGATTGAGAATCCAACTTTCGATGTTGAACCGGATTGAATTCAGATACTCGATATCGTATCCCACCGCATCGATGAATCGGACTTCATCTTCCGTGCGGATCAAGCAGGCACCGTAGTCGATGCGGCTGAAGAAACGATAGATGATGTGAAACAGATTGCGTGCTTGATCCTCGCGCTGCTCTTCATCAGAGACCTCCATCTGCATGGAGAGGGAGAAGAGCCGCTCGACTGCCTCGACCAACTGTTCGCGACGGTGTTTTTTTTCATAGAGTCCGCGTTGTCTTTGTTCGATGGCATGACTGATGAAGCGCACGGCGAAGAAGGTGGTGACAATCAGGATGAGGAAGAGATTGACGCCGAACGTGTAGCGGAAATACCCGATTTCGAGGGTGAACGGCGGAAAGAGCGCCATCGCCGTGAGAAAGATGGTCGTGTTGACGATGAAGGCGCGGTAGCTGAACCGTCTCGCAACAAAGATGACGACCGGGAGATAGAGGAAATTGTGTGCATCATAGGTCAAAAACGGGATGTTCTGATTGAAGAACAACATCGTCAGGAAACCGAAACCCACATACAAAAGCAACTCGCGTGTCGTGCCATAACGGTCCGGAAGCGGGTCCATCCAGATCGCGAGGGCGATGGGCATGGCAAAGACCAAAAGCGAGAAGAAATCCCCGGCCGCCCAGACAAAAAGACTCTCGATGAAGGCCTCGGTTTCAACCGCCCCCAGCAGCAATAGTCCGGTGTTGCCAAGCACCGAGTTGAGAAGGGTGAAGGCGAGAAACCCCGACAGAACAGCCTTCAGCGACCGCCAGCAGATTTCCAGCCTGGCGCTTTCAGGATTTCTGGCTATCAGATAGGCGCCGACGAGTGCAGAAATCATCCCGCTCAAGGCAGAAAGCAGAACCTGAAAGACCAGCCGCGGGAGTTCGACGCCTTGAATCAAAAACAAACTGAACGCATAGCCAAGAACCAACCCGGCACCGATGTGAAGAAGCATCCGTCTCTCGAAACGCCCAATCAAGAAACCCAGCGAGACCCCCGCTGCGGGCCAGATGATGCTGGCATCGAATTCTCCCAGGGTGAAAGCATGGCCGAGGGGGATCGCGACGGCTGTGAGGGCTGTTGCGAGCCAGTATTCTTTGTAGGTGTACACACGAGCGAGGATGTCCATCAAAACCCCTCCAGGTTGTCTTCGTCTTTCATTCTAACACGAACAGCCGCCGACCCGCCATGTTTTCTTGCGGAGCCGTTGAAAGTCTCACCGCTCGGTGTTATCGTAGGGTGAAGACCGACAGGAGGTGCACGAATTGGATACAACCATCCTAGGTGTCGAACTGGTTGAATGGATCGGGTATGTTGCGTCTTTCATCATCCTGGTCTCGATGTTCATGGGTTCGCTCAAGCGGCTCAGGCTCATCAACCTGTTCGGGTCGACACTGTTCGCGATCTATGGATTTTTGATCGCTTCGCCGCCGGTGATGATCATGAACTTCGGCATCGCCGCCATCAACATCCATTATCTTCGGCAGATCTTCATCTCGCGGGAATATTTCACCGTGCTGCCTGTGGAGAAGGACGGAGGGTATGTCAGCGCACTGCTTTCTTTCCACCGCAGGGACATCGAGCGGTTCATGGCTGTTGAAAAGGATATTCTACAGACGAGCGACTTCCGGTATCTTGTCCTTAGAAACATGAAGCCCGCCGGCATCTTCATTGCCAGGGAATACGACGCCGAGACGCTTGAAGTCATGCTGGATTATGCCATCCCCCCATTTCAGGATTTCAAGACGGGCGAACATATCTACCGACGTGAGCAGGAGCGGTTCAAACAAGCCGGTTATCGGACATTCGTCGCCTTCCCCCGTAGCCACACCCACCGCAAATATCTGAAACGCATGGGGTTCCGAGAGACATCCATCGACAATGAAGCCGCCTTGATCAAGCATATCTGAACGCACAGTCCATCCTCATGTGCGTTTTTCTTGTCTCTTGTTTCAAAGGTCCGGCGGGAAACTAGTATAATATACTTAAGCGGCAACCTCTGAGGCGGTGATAGCTTGATCGAACTTCGAAACGTCTCGAAATATTATCATGAGAACGACACGGTCGTCAGAGCCCTTGAGAAGATCAGCCTGACGCTCAGGAAAGGAGAATTCGTCGTCGTCACCGGCGAGAGCGGCAGCGGCAAGAGTACGTTGCTCAATCTCATCGGTGGCCTGGATCGCTATGAAGCGGGGGAGATGCTCGTCGACGAACGCGAGACCTCCTACTTTTCCCAAGCGGATTTCGAAACCTACCGCCGCACGAACATCGGCTTCATCTTCCAGGACTACAACATCATCGAATCCTACACCGTCCGTGAAAACATCGAAGTGGCCCTGCTGTTCACCGATATGAACAAAGCCGACCGCAAGCAGCGCACCCGGCAGATCGCCGAGCGCGTCGGTCTTGGAAAGCTTCTCAACCAGAAGGCCTCGACGCTCTCGGGCGGAGAGAAACAACGGGTCGCCATCGCCCGGGCGCTTTCCAAGGATGCCCCGATCATCCTTGCGGACGAACCGACCGGCAATCTCGACCGGGAAGCCGGGGAAAAAATCCTCGACCTGCTCAAGTCCCTCTCGAGGGACCGGCTCGTGATTGTCGTCTCCCATAGCGACGAAGTGGCCGAACAATTCGCCACCCGGCATGTCCGTCTTTTTGATGGGCGGATTGTCGAGGACCGCGCGTTTGAAGTAGAACCGGAAGCCTCCCGATTGCGTGTGGCGCGTGAGGGCCGGCCGTTCCTCAGGATCGGCGGCCTGCTCCGGCTCGCGTTCACGAACCTCAAGGCGATGCCCCGCAAAAGCCTGTTCACACTGCTTGTGGCCCTGTTCGTGGTCGGAATTTTCGCCTACACCTACGGGGCGTATGTCGAACAGACCGTCACCACCCTCGGGACTTCGCATCCTTTTTTCGACAACCCCGACGAACGGCGGGTGGTCGTGAGCCGGGGGGACGACGAACCCTTTGACGAGGACGAGCTTCAAACGCTGGGAGAAGACCCAAGAGTCCAGGGGATCGTCCCGTTCGACGGCATCCTTGATCGACATTTCTATCTGGCTTCGGACAACGGTCGAAGGGGGGCTCGGATCACACCCTTTCATGCTGGTGCTCTGGAATCCGGCGATCTGGACGGCGGCCGTCTGCCAGAACATCAAGAGGAGATTGTCGTCACCGGCGAGAGGCAGGTCGGTGAAGTCGTCGAACTCAACTACGACCTGCAGACGCCCTACGGCAGCAACGGCCAGAAGACCGAGAAGGAAATCGTCGGCGTCCTGGATACGGATGCGGGGCGGTTCACGGACCGGGTCTATTTTCATGAGATGTTCTTTCATGACGATGCCGTCCGTTATCACGCTCTCAGCGATCACCATACCTATTACCTGTCCTTCCTGGATGCGTCGCAGGAGCTTTCTCCACGGTCGTTGATGGTGGACGATTCGCTCGAAGTGGGAACGATGAGCATCCCACGTTCACAGCTGGAAGGGGCTGTCGACGAACCGGACGACCTGCTGGGGGAGACGTTCACCATCCACACGACGGAGCGTTTCAGCAACGAGACATTCTCCATCGAGGCGACATTGGCCGAAACCAACGAGGAAGGCATACTGCGCATCCACCCGCGGACCCTTTACGATATCTATGAAGGTCTCGAACCTTATCAGATCACGCTGGTGGCGGCTGATCGGCACGCCGCCGCCGATCTTGCCGGTTCGCTATCCTCCGATGATTACACGACCATCCTCCCGGGGGATTATGAAGACGAGATGAATCAGCTCTTCGGTGTCGTGCTGCAGCTGTTCCAGGGAGGGTTGTCGATCCTGCTGCTCGTGGTATTCTATTTTCTCGCCTATCTTTCGCTAAGAAACGTCATGCGTTCAAGAACGAAGGATTTCGTCATCCTCCGTTCGCTAGGAGCCGCGAAGAAGGACCTCAACCGCCTGACAGTGGTCGAGTTTGCCCTGACGATGCTGCTGGCGATGCTGGCGGTGGTTGTCTTCATGCAGCTTGATAGCCTGTACATGGGATGGCTGCCCTCTTATATCCGCTTTTTCGACCCTGGCAACTATCTAATCATGGTGACAGCCTTGCTCGCGCTTTCCATCCTGCTCGCCCATCGCTTCAATCAACGCATCTTCGCCACTTCCGTGAAGAGCGCCTTCAAGGAAGCGGGGGATCGCGCATGATTCGCCTGCAGAATATCCAGAAGGTCTACAACCGCGGCAAGCGCAACCAGCGTGACGTTCTCAAAGACATTGATTTAGAGCTGCCCCGGCAGGGGCTGGTCATCGTGCTCGGCGACTCCGGAAGCGGAAAGACGACCCTGCTCAACATCGCAGGCGGGCTGGATCGTGCGGATGGTGGGACGATCACCTTTGATGAGACGACCTACACCCGCTATCGCCACCGGGACTTCGACGATCTTCGCAACACCCGCATCGGCTATGTCTTCCAGCATTACTATCTACTGCCCGAGGAGACCGTCTATCAGAATATCCGCCTCACGTTGAAGATGGTCGGGCTTGAAACCGAGCAGGCCATCAACGCCCGCGTCGACCACATGCTTGAACTGGTCGGGCTGCGGCATTTCAAGTACCGCAGGGCCAACCAGCTCTCCGGCGGCCAGCAGCAACGTGCGGCCATCGCCCGCGCGCTTTCAAAGGATCCGGATGTGCTCATCGCGGATGAGCCCACCGGCAACCTCGACAGCAAGAACACTTTCGAGATCATGCGCATCCTCAAAGCCGTCGCCAAGGAGAAACTGGTGTTGCTCGTCACCCACGAAGCGCATCTCGCGAGACACTTCGCCGATCATCTCTACACCATCGAGGACGGGCGGCTCGCTGAAGTGGAGCGAAAAAGCAAGGAGACGCTCGCGCATGATTACGACCGGAATCTCTATCTGGGGGATCTAAACCGTCGTGCGAGGCTACACGAAGACGATGCCGAGATCGAACTCTACGGGGATGAGACCTATCGTCCGCTGCGGGCTCGCCTGATTGTGCGAAACAACACCCTCTATGTCGATGTCGACGCCGATGACTATGCGAACGTCGAGCTGATCGGCGAGGATAGCGAGGTCCGTGTGCAGGAAGGCTCAAAAGAAAGTGCCGAAACCGCCGAGGTCGACCCGCGCTATCAGGAACGCTTCCCGTTCGAGGCCAAACGCCCCTCGCGGATCTTCTCCTGGAAATACAACCTCGAGCGCGCTTTTTACCGGTTCCGCCGCACCTCCCGTTTCACCAAGGTCCTTTTCGCCGGCTTTGCGCTCGGCGCCGCCTTCGTCGCCGTCTCCACCTTCCTCCTTTTCAACATGCTCACGCTGGATGATGCCGACTTTCTCCGCGAGCCGCGTGTGACCTACCATGTGGAGGACGGGGAGATGGAGACCTACGAGGATTTCCGTGCGTTCTACGAAGACAAACCGATTGACGGCTACAACTTCCACGTCGAGCGGCGCCCCCTTGAACTCGAGCTCCCCGTGGTGTATCAATTCCCCGCGACCGCGAGTCACCGGGGCCATATCGCTCCGATCGGACTGATCGATGCGGACGATCTTCTTGAAGGCACGCTCCCTCAAAGAAAAGGGGACGTCGTCATCAGCGATACGCTCGCCGATGAGATAGTGGAACTCTCGCCTTTCAGGGCCGCCGCCATCGACGAACCTTCCGAACTCGTGGGGATGTCGCATCGCATTGCGCTTCCCGAGGGCACCTTGACGGCACAGGTGAGCGGCATCGTCCGCGAGGACGCCCGGACGTATTATGCGGACGAGACGCTGATCACCCAGGCTCTCGCCGAGAACTACGTGACGTACGAACTGCTCGATGCGCACGATGCCGTATCCATCACCGCCGGTCGTGACATCGAGAATCCGGGCGAAGAGATTCTCCTCGCTGGAGAAGAGACGGACGCCTTCGATCCGCATCTGCACGAAGTGAACGGCGTCGCCTACGAGGTCGTCGGCCTCTTCGAGAGCGAGACGCTCCCCGATGGGACGCCCCTGCTCAAAAGCGAGACGGGATGGGCCAATTATTATGAGCATACCCACGCGCCGGCGCGGGGCAGGATGGTCTACACTTCCGAACCGGAAGCGTTGGAAGCGGCGCTCGGGGAGGAAGTCCGCTACGAAAATCTCTACGAAGTCCAGCGCGCCCGGGCGCAGGAAGAGCTCACCACCGGTATGGGCGGTCTGTATGTCTTCTCCGTGGTGGCCTTGTTAGCGACGGCGCTCAGCTTCTATTTCATCGTCCGCTCCTCGATGATGGGGCGCATTTATGAAATCGGCGTCTATCGGGCGCTCGGTATGCGGCGTGGGGAGGTCCTCCGGCTGTTCGCGCTTGAAGTGGCGCTGTTGACGACGTTCAGTTCAACCGCGGGCTTTCTTATCACCACATATGCGCTATCCCGCATCGCCGCTGTCGCGGAGCCGGTTCTCGACGCCTTCCACATCACGCCCGCAAGCGTCGGCTTCGGCTTGCTTGTCATCTACGCGGTGAATCTTCTCTTCGGGATGCTGCCGCTTTGGAAGCTGCTCAGGCGCACCCCGGCGGAGATACACGCCACCTATGATCTGTGAAGAAAAAGGCGCCCGGCCGGGCGCCTTTATAGTTTCTTGCTGTAAGCGATGTAGCGGTCGATGTCGAACTTACGCCGGAGACCCGCCGCACTCAGGGGTCGCAGCTTGCCGATCACCGGCCGTTCCTTGAAGGGCTGGTCGTGCCGTCCGAAGCACCAGGCGACCCCGGCGTAGCTGTTGGGGTCCCTGCCGTCGAGGAAGTATTTGTTGTTCAAGTGCAGGATGGTCTCGTAGGCCGCCTGCGGGGAAGGGCTCCAGTGGATGATCATCTTTCCCCAATACATCCGCATGTAGTTGTGCATATAGCCCGTGTGGACCATTTCCCGCATCGCCGCGTTGAAGTAGGGATCGTGCGTGTCGGCGGCCTCGAGCTCCTCGAGGGTGTAAAGATGCTCGCGCGCATCGTCAGCGTGTTCACGAAGGGTCTGGTGGGCCCAGTGGACCGTCATTGACTCGAACGTGTCGTAGCCCGCTTGATAGTATACGAAGTTGTGGGCGAGCTCGCGGCGGACGAAGAGCTGTTCGAGAAACGCCTCCGAGGCCTTGAGCGGAACGCCGTCAAGCGCGGCCCGCTCTTCAACTCGGCGGTGGATGGTCAAAGGCGAGAGATGTCCGAAATGCAGATAGGGGCTCAGTCGGCTGGTCAGATGCTTGGAGGGGTCGTTGCTTTCATGATAGCGCGGGAGACCTTCGTCAATGAAGGTCTCGAGGCGTTTCAAGCCTTCCCGTTCGCCACCGTGGAAGTAGATGCTCTTCTTCACCGAGGTGTCGACATCCAGCTGTTCCATCTGCGTCTCGATATATTCATCGATGATGGTCGGTTCGTTCGTGCGTCTCACCTTGAGCTGGGGGATTGTTGCTTCCTCGAGATAGCTATCCAGAGCTTTCAGCAGTTTCGGGCGCAAGGTTCGGGCCGCGTATTCAACTTTGTCGCTGACGGCTTCGATGGGGACGATGAGGTCGCTTTCGACTTCCACGGCGTGGAGACCTTCGCGTCGCGCGGCTTGAGCGACTGTCTGACGGGAGGCTCTCAATTCCCTCAGGTAGGGCTTGTCCATGATCAGGCAGGCGGCCTCGCCCAGGTGCCTCGGAAGCACGTCGGCGAATCCGCCGACTTCGATGACGAACTCGGCCCCCAGCTCCCTTAGCGAGGCGTTCAGAGATTTCAAGCCTTCAAGAAGAAAGGCGTAGTGACGTTCGTTGGCATCCTTGAACTCTCCGGTGAGGACGAACAGCACCCGCAGCGGGAGCCCGATACGGTTGGCCTCCGTCGCGGCATGTTCGAGAGCGAAGTTGTCCGTGACACGCTGGGAGCGTTGCATCCAGTAAAGGACATAGCTTCCCGCTTTGATGCTGGCAGAAGAGACTGTCTTGAGCCGTCTGGGGTGCATGGTATGCAATCCTTTCTTGTCTCAGTCTTTCAAGGGCGGTTCAAAAGGCGTTGTAGCCT